>Ga0247742_10002475_pt1 | contig 12055 bp, 13 predicted proteins | sample UWRJL208509C2_FD_180944 | JGI IMG/M metagenome (GOLD analysis project Ga0247742, IMG submission 180944) | Plant litter microbial communities from Arlington Agricultural Research Station in Wisconsin, United States - UWRJ-L208-509C-2 | ecosystem: Environmental > Terrestrial > Plant litter >... | reverse complement strand
CCTTTTTGCCAATATTAAGAAATTTGGTGAAGGAGGTTATATCACCCTATTAATTGCATCGGCTTTAATTGGAGTTATGGCAACCTGGTTCAGGGCTAAAAAGATCAGTAAGAATTATACTAAAATGGTGAAGATAGAGGATTATAGAAAGGTATTAGGCGAACTAAGTTCTGATATGTCTATCCCTAAATATGCCACCCATCTTGTTTATATGACCAATGCAGGCAGGGTTGATGAAATTGAAGAAAAAGTATTGTATTCGATACTTCAGAAGCGTCCAAAAAGAGCTGATATTTACTGGTTTATCCATGTAAATATACTTAACGAGCCTTATAAAACAGAATATAAAGTAACGGAAATCATAAAAGATGATCTCATCCGTATTGATTTCAATTTAGGTTTTAGGGAGTCCACCAAAATCAACATCATGTTTAAAGAGGTTGTAAAGGATATGGTTAAAAATGGTGAAGTAGATATTACAAGCCGTTATGAATCATTAAACAGGAATAATATAATTGGTGACTTTAAATTTGTACTTTCTGAAAAATTCCTGTCTAATGACAGTGATATGTTATGGCATGAAAAGATTGTAATGAATACTTACTTCCTGATCAAAAAATTGAGTTTATCGGAGGAAAAAGCTTTCGGATTGGACAGCAGTTCTGTGAAAATTGAAAAATTCCCGATGGTACTGCACCCTCCAGAGCGAATCTGTATGAAACGAATAGAATAAATAATATCAGGAGATTGTTAACACAATCTCCTTTTTTATTTTATTGCGTGAGTTATTTCCTGCTAATGTATTGATATTCTAATAAGTATTTATAATGACAGTACAATTAAGAAATCGTAATAGTTAAATAAATATTAATAAAATTTTATTGGCATAATATTGGTTAATCCGTATACAATTCAATTAAACCAACCAACAATTAATTCAGAAGTTATGAAAACTAAATTATTTTTAATCGGAGCATTTGCTTTTCTTTCAGCAAATACCATATTGGCACAAGACGTTACTACGGTAAATGCCAAAAGCAGTGACATCAGTGATAACCTTGATCTTAGAGCAGTCGCTTCTATATTCGGTGAGTCGGCAAATCTGGAAGATTTTGAAAGAAGGCTGAATGATCCAAAAGAACAGATTTCAAATCTGGACTTAAATAATGACGGAAACGTAGACTACCTTAGGGTTATTGAGTCTGTAGAAGGTAATACACATGTAATAATTATACAATCTGTACTTGAGAAAGATGTTTATCAGGATGTTGCTACTGTTGAAGTTGAGAAAGATTCCAACAATCAGGTACAGGTTCAGGTAGTAGGAGATGTATATATGTATGGTCCTAATTATATCTATGAGCCAGTATATGTAAGTCAGCCCGTTATTTATAACTCTTTTTGGGTAGGATCTTACAATCCTTATTATTCTCCTTACTATTATAATTATTATCCATCATACTATTACACATGGAATCCTTATCCAGTATACAGATACAGAAGAAATGTAAATGTATATATTAATGTGAATAATCATTATAATTATGTAACTACAAGAAGAAGCCAGAGAGCAGTTGCAATTTATTCAGGAAGACGTGCCAATGGTTATGAGGTAAGAAACCCGAACAGGTCTTTTGCACAGAGAAATAACAACATTACAAACCGTCACGAATTGGATGTAAAAAGAGGCAGTGTTACCGGTGGAGGAAGGAATTCAGGCCGAAATAATACAATTAACGGTACAAGACCATTAGACAACAGTAAAGGTACATTTCCTTCAAGAGGAAACAATTCTAAACCTGGAAGTGGCGGAACCGGAACTGTGAGAAATAATGATAAGACATCGGTAAGAAATAATGGTGCTGTAAGAACTAACATTAGTACTATCAATAATACTCCTGTAAAATCCAATGGGACTTTCTCAACCAGAAATAACGATTCAGGAACCAGAAAGAGTACTACTTTTACGCCTGCACAATCGAATAACATCAGTACACCGGTAAGGAATACAACTTCAGAACCGGTAAGGAGCCAATCATCTCCTTCAGTATCACAACCAGTTAGGCAGTATACTCCTTCTACACCAGCACCGGTAAGAGCCCAATCTCAACCAGCTCCGGTAAGATCTGAACCAGCTCCGGTGAGAGCCCAGCCTGCCCCTGTACAAAGCCAGCCAAGAAGTGTGGCTCCAGCGGCAAGACCAGCCCAAAATAATGGTTCTGGCAGATCTGAAGGATCAAGAAGGTAATAACGATGACCTATAGACTGAAATAGTCTGTAACATAGTATATGTATTAAAAGGGTGTCTTACAATTGTGAGGCACCCTTTTTTAATTACTTAATTCTTCAGAACAGTATTCACTATTCTTTTATTTGTTATTTGAATTTTAACCGATTATCTTTCGAATCGATTTTATTTCGATACAAAATAAATTAAATTATTAATTACCAGACTATTATTAAATCATGAAAGCGTTTTTAAAACTGATCCGATATCAAAATTTACTGATGATTGCGTTAATGCAGTTGATTTTCAAATATGGCTTTCTGGATCTTCAACACGTGACTACCGCACTAAACGACTGGCAATACCTGCTTTTGATAGTTGCTACTGTGGCTATTGCTGCCGGAGGATATACTATTAATAATGTATTTGATCAGGAAACAGACCTGATTAATAAACCCCAGGATGTGGTAGTTGGCAAATTTATTTCTGAAAATTCTGCTTATACTATTTATGCAACCCTGAATATTATTGGCGTGAGTGCAGCATTTTATCTGTCGTATCACCTCAATCATCCGAACCTTTCCACACTTTTTATTGTTATAGCAGCTACGTTATATTTATATGCCTCAAGTTTGAAACGAGGCCTTTTAATAGGTAATCTGGTTGTTGCTATACTCAGTTCGCTATCCATACTCGTTATCGGTTTGTTTGATCTGTATCCTATCATTACAGAAGAAAACCGTACCCTTATGGCTATGGTCTTTGAAGTAATGCTGGACTATTCTTTTTTCTGCTTCATTATCAGTTTTATCCGTGAAATTGTCAAAGACCTTGAAGATGTAGATGGTGATTATAATAGCGGAATGAAAACTTTGCCTATACTCCTGGGAGTCAATAAAACCTCTAAAATAGTTTTTGGAATAAGTTTGCTGCCAATACTGGCACTGATCTATTATACAAGCGAGTATTATATCGCTAATAATCTTTACTTTGCCACTGCTTATACCCTATTACTAATCATTGGCCCACTGATTTATTTTACAATAAAAATGTGGACAGCCCAGAGTAAAAAGGATTTTCATCATTTGAGTACAATATTAAAACTGGTACTCCTATTTGGGATAGTATCAGTTCTTGTCGTTACCTTAAACATCAATTACAATGCTTAGAGAACATTTAAAAAATTATAAGATCATACTTGCATCCGGTTCGCCAAGAAGACAGCAGTTTTTCAGGGATCTCGATATTGATTTTGAAGTACGATTAAAGGAAGTAGAAGAAATCTACCCGCCAAATCTCACTGAAGAAGATATAACTGACTATCTCTCGGTCCTAAAAAGTGATGCTTTTGAAGGTGAATTACAGCCAAACGACCTCTTGATAACCAGTGATACGATTGTCTGGTTCAAAGGAAAGGCATTGGGTAAGCCCAAAGACTACGATGATGCTTTCCAGATGCTGCAATCGTTGTCTGATGCTACACATAAGGTTTTTACTTCCGTTTGTTTCAGAACTTCTTCAAAAATTGAGACCCTATATGAAGTAACCTCTGTTACATTTAATGCGATAAGTGACGAAGCAATCACCTATTATCTTGAAAACTATAAGCCCTATGACAAAGCTGGTGCTTATGGAATCCAGGAATGGCTGGGATGTATAGCGGTTTCGAGAATAGAAGGCTCCTATGCGAATGTCATGGGGATGCCTATAGATAAGGTATGGCAGTATTTATTTAATTTTGGCAAATAGACAATAAAGGCATGCTGTTATTTATAAGAGAATATTTTGATGAGATAATCAGTACTATAATCCTGGTCATAGTAACTTTTTTTCTTCGAATGCTTATTACTAAGTTAATAAAAAAGTATGCCAGGAACAGTGAACTCCTTGAGCATCGTACTAATCTGGTGATTAAGTACAGCAGTATCCTGATTACTACGTTGTTTATTATCGTCATTTTTATCATCTGGGGTGTGCAGACCAAAGATATTTTCTTTACAGTCTCATCGGTTGTAACTGTAATTGGTGTTGCATTATTTGCCCAGTGGTCAATATTAAGCAATATCACTTCCGGGATTATATTGCTCTTTTCATTCCCATTCAAAATTGGCGATACTATCCGGATCCATGACAAGGATTTCCCTATAGAAGCAGAAATTGAAGACATCCGCACCTTCCATACCTACCTAAAAACTAAGGACGGCGAGATGATCACTTACCCTAACACTTTATTATTACAGAAAGGCATATCTATAATAAAAGACCATAGTTACGAGAATAAAGAGTTCACAGACTGATTACTACTATATTTCTTACATATAAATTCTGTAACTAATGCAGTAATTCTTATAATGCATCCCGCATCAATTAGTTTCATATTTGTTTATTAATTCCCTCAAAACAATGAATGAAACTTTACGCTTCCCTTTTTACGCAAAACTTGCCTTTATACTAATAAGTCTTATCGCTTTAACTTATATGTTTTATATAAGTCAGGATATTCTTGTACCGGTAATTTTCGCGTTTTTATTTGCTATCCTTTTAAGGCCCGTGGTATTATTTTTAAAAACGAAACTGCGGTTTCCTCATGTACTTGCGGTAGTATTCACCGTACTCTTATTTGTTCTGGCAGTCATTGGATTATTAATATTCTTATCTTTCCAAATCAGTGATTTTACTGAAGACTGGGATAAAATACAGCAGAACTTTTCTATACATCTTGCTAATATACAGGAATATGTAAGATCTCATTTCAACATCAGCAGAACCGAACAGCAACAATACCTTAAGGATGCTACAAAGGATTCTATGAAAACCGGGAAAGAGCTTCTGGGAAATACATTAATGTCATTTACAGATACTTTAGTCAATTTAATACTTGTACCGATATATATGTTTCTTATTCTGTTATACAGGACCCATTTCATGAAATTCCTGTGTAAACTATTTAAATCCGAACATCACGCCAAACTTGAGGATATAGTAACGCAGATTAAAGTAGCTGTTAAAGGTTATATTACGGGGCTTATTATTGAAATGATATTGGTCTCCGTATTGACTACAATTGGATTCATGATAATTGGCGTTAAATACGCCATCTTACTCGGTACCCTAACCGGATTGCTAAACCTGATCCCTTATATTGGAATATTATTTGCGGGCGTACTCAGTATAGTTGCTTCATTGACGGGCTCACCTGACCTGTCCATCATAGTAGGTGTGGTCGTAGTAAACCTGATTGTACAATTTATAGACAACAATATTTTTGTGCCTATGATCGTAAGTTCAAAAGTTCAGATCAATGCATTTGTGTCTATTATCGGAATTATAATAGGCGGTGCACTTGCAGGAATCCCCGGTATGTTCCTGGCAATACCTCTGATTGCCATACTGAAAGTAATCTTTGACCGGATCACTCCCCTTGAACCGTGGGGTTATCTTGTAGGCGATGACCTTCCCAAAACATACCAGTGGCGTAAGATCAAATTTCCGCTTTATAATTTTGATAATGATTCCAATCCGGACATACAAAAACCTTTTTTTACAGAGACCACGACAAAAGCTGAGGATAATAACAATCCTCCCATTTAATTAATCTTTACTAATAATCGATTCCAAAATGAAGAAGACTGTGCCGATTACAAAGATTAAAAGTTACGCCAGAAAGAAAACTATTGACCTTACTGACGAGACAATTAACCATAAAAATAACATACAGCAGTTTGCCATAAATGTAGCAGATGCCTTCCTGTTTATAGTAAATGTATTTAAAAATACATTTTCAAGAAGCTTTGAATTCAGCGAATTTATGAAGCAATGTTTTGCTATAGGAAATAAATCCCTGCCTTTGATTTCTGTAACAGGAATTATTATCGGATTGGTTTTGACTATACAATCGCGTCCTGTCCTTGTGAATTTTGGGGCAGAAACGATGTTACCCGGAATGGTGGCCATTTCCATAATCAGGGAGATGGGACCTGTTATTACTGCTTTGATATGTGCCGGCAAGATAGGATCCGGTATGGGCGCTGAGATCGGTTCGATGCGTGTAACCGAACAGATAGATGCAATGGAAGTTTCGTCCACTAATCCTATACGATTCCTGATCGTGCCCAGAGTTTTGGCTGCAACTTTAATGTTGCCATTGTTGGTTATTTATGCAGATGCTTTAGGAATATTAGGCAGCTGGGCCGGAGCCAACATTAAAGGAGATGTCAGTTTTGTGCTTTTTATATCGCAGGCATTTGGAAAAGTTGAATTCATGGATTTATTTCCAGCTGTAATAAAGACTTTCTTTTTTGGAGCGGTAATAGGTTTCGTAGGATGTTATAAAGGTTTTAATGCAGGAAGAGGAACAGAAAGTGTTGGTATAGCTGCAAATTCAGCTGTAGTAATGTCTTCACTATTTGTCATACTTGTAGATTTAATTGCTGTACAAATAACAGATATGCTATAATGGAACAGGAAACTAAAAATACGGAAAATGTAATTGATATACAGGATCTGAGTATCCGTTTCGGGGACCTTCAGGTACTGGATGGATTGTCATTACAATTAAGAAAAGGCGAAAATCTGGTGGTATTGGGTAAATCCGGTACAGGAAAATCAGTACTGATCAAATGTATCGTCCGATTATTAAAGGCCGACAGTGGTATAATCAATATATTTGGAGAAGATGTGAATACTGCAGACACTAAAAAACTGAATGAACTCCGAAAAAAAATAGGCTTTCTTTTCCAGAGCGGTGCACTATACGACTCAATGACTGTGAGACAAAATCTGGAATTTCCTTTAAAAAGAATAAAGAAAGACCTGTCACAAGAGGAGATTGATCAAAAAGTACAGGAAGCGTTGGAAAATGTTGGATTGCCGGATGCAATTGATAAAATGCCATCAGAGCTTTCGGGTGGAATGCGAAAAAGAATCAGCCTTGCCAGAACCATTATCCTTGATCCTTCTATTATGCTTTATGATGAACCGACTACAGGTCTGGATCCTGTTACTTCACATGAAATCAGTCTGCTCATTAATGAGATCCAGGAAAAATACAAAACTTCGTCCATTATCATAACGCATGATATTGAATGTGCGCGAACAGTAGCCAACAGGCTGATTATGCTTAAAGAAGGACAGGTTTATAAAGAAGGAAAACTGGAGGAATTTGAAAAAACTGATGATGAACTGGTCAATTCTTATTTCCAGAGTCAAAATATTAAAAATCTAAAAACAATTTAAAAATGGAAGCAAATAACAACAATTATAAAATACGCCTCGGAATGTTTATCATTGTCGGTATCGGCTTATTTGTCCTGGCGATATTTATAGTAGGAAAACAAAAAAACCTTTTTGATCCTGTATTTAAACTAACTTCTAATTTCCAGAATGTAAGCGGACTTCAGGTTGGGAATACCGTACGCTTCTCAGGTATCAATATCGGTACGGTTGACAATATCAGGATTATCAATGACTCTACAGTAAAAGTAGATATGCTGATTAAAAAAGACGTTCAGCGTTTTATAAAATCCGACAGCCAGGCAGGAATCGGATCTGAAGGTATTATTGGCGATAAAGTGGTCGTATTATCACAAGGCCGGTCTACTTCTGCCATTGTAAAAGATAACCAGCTTATAGCTTCTTCAGAACCTGTAGAGACCGATGCAATTATGCAGAGCCTTCAGGTAACATCAGACAATGCAGCTGTAGCTTCTGGAGAAATTGCTGAGATTCTCGTTAAAATAAATAAAGGAGAAGGAACGTTAGGCAGGCTGATACAGGATAAAAAGATGGCGGCAAATATAGATGCTACACTCAACAATTTAAAAAACAGCAGCCAGGGACTTAATGAAAATATGGAAGCTGCCAAACACAACTTTTTGCTAAGAGGTTATTTTAAGAAAAAAGAAAAAGAAAAGAAAGAAGCTCTGGAAAAGCAAAAAGAGGAGAAAGAGAAAAAAGCAGAAAAGGCAAAAGAAGAGCAGGAAAAAGCTAAAAAAGAGGCTGAAGAAAAAAAGAAATAACTATTTATAAAATAAATAAAAATGCTGTCGTGGAAGACAGCATTTTTTATACCTATTCGGAACTATTTTAAAGGGCTAAATTTTATTTAGCCTTTTTGGATTTAAGTCATACAGTATATAAAATCACACGTCATCTACTGTAATCATTGGGTAAATGTAAATATTGTAATATATACAAAAAGTTGTATAACAAAAAATGCTACGTATTGAAGCATCTTTGTAATGTAAATAAACAACTGCTATAAAACAGTTATAATAAGGCTACAAAATGAAAAAACCAATTATAAGAATGGCCCTTGCTGCCCTGATCTTAACTGCTTCTTTTAGCAGCTGCAAAAAGAGTGAAGATAAAATACAGGATGCAAAAGAAGATGTTGTTGATGCTAAAGTTGATCTTGTCCAGGCGGAAAATGAAGCGCTTAAAGACTATGAAAATTACAAGACAGAAATTAGTAAAAAGATTACTGATAATGAATTAAAAATAGCAGATCTTAAAGTAAAAGCCATAGAAAGCTCAAAAGATAAGAAGCAGCAGTTAAATGAAAGAATAGCAGATCTTGAATCAAAAAACAAAGAATTGAAGGTAAAACTGGACAGTTATGCTAATTACAGTGCAGACACCTGGGACGCATTCAGAAAAGATGTTGATGAACGTGCCGCAGCTTTGGAAAAAGAATTCGACGATGTAAATCCGGATAAAAAATAAAGTAGAATTTATAAAATCAAGTTATATTAATTATTAAAATCAAAAAAGATGAGTACAGGTAAAGTAGTATTAGGAGCTTTGGCCGGGTTAGCAACCGGAGCAATTTTAGGAATTTTATTCGCACCAGATAAAGGTGTTGACACACGTAAAAAAATCGCAAACAAAGGGAAAGATTCTCTTGACGATTTAAAACAAAAATATACAGATGTAATCGATACTATTTCATCAAAATTTGATTCTGTAAAAAAAGACGCTTCAAATTTTTATGAGAATGGAAAAGACCTTGCTGCAGAAACAAAAAGTGCTGCAACCAGTGCTGCAAATTCTGTAAAATAATTATAACAACTAATTTTATGAAAGATAAAGTAATATTAATAGAAATGCTTTTTGACAAGATAGAGCAATACGGTAAAACCAGTATACAGCTTTATCGCCTTAAAGCAATTGACAAAATCACCGACGTTTTTGCTTCCATAGCAACACGGGTAATCATTGCAGTTAGTATTGCTTTATTTTTCATATTATTAACTATTGGCGTCTCTTTATATCTGGGCGAAATACTTGGAAAAACTTATTATGGCTTTTTTGCCATGGCTGGGCTCTATGTATTAATAACGATAATCTGCCTGGTGTGGAAGCGATACCTCGAAGCTACATTCAATAATTATATCATTAAAGAGATCTTTAAAGATAAAAAACGTTAAGCCATGCAGTTAATTAAAGATGACCACTCTCTTAGTGAAGCAATAGTAGCTTTGGAACAACAGCAAAAATCTGACTTTAACCTGTTAAAGAACCATTTTGATTTTACTGTTGACAGCTTAAACCCTAAAAACCTTATTAAGGAAAAATTTCAGGATCTTACCTCCTCTCCTACTTTTAAGAGCAGGATATTGAAATATGGTATAGGATTAGTAACCGGATTTGTTACTAAGAAAGCCATTGTAGGCAAACATCCCGGAATATTCAAAAGCATTCTTGGCATTGCAGCCCAGACTGCTATTTCAGGATTAATTATGAAATCCCCGGATTTATTAAGAATACCAAAAAAATAGTTTTCTTTTCTCTTCAAAAATAATTTACAGCACTAGCGTTTAATTATTGTTATTAACCGTAAAAGCAGCATGCTTTCATTTTAATTACAATATCAGTATGAAATACGTTATTTTTGGATAATCAACTTATTGTTTAATTATTCACTTCTGTTTCGCTAATGCATTTAAAATTCAAACTTATCTTAATTATACTGTTGGCTGTGTGTAGTTTTGAAAACTGCTATTCACAGGTAAAGCCAGTGGAAAAAGATTCGTCCAGAATGTATCGGAATATTCAGAAATATTCTGAAAAACGTAAGTTTACCAAATTATTGCATAAGTTCATCTTTGAACCCTTGGAGAAAAAGAATGCTAATCCTATCAGAAAGCCAAAAAAGAGAGATTACAAAAGTTATGAGGGTAAGATCATCCGGAAAATAAACGTTGAAACTCTTGATCCTTTTGGATATTCTGAAATTGATACTACACGAAAACCAAAGAACTGGGCAGAAAGAACCGGTAACAGGATCCATTTAAAGTCCAAAGAACTTGCTATCCGCAATCTTTTACTTCTAAAAAGGAATAAACCCTTGGATACACTCCTTGTACGGGAAACAGAGCGTTTGATCCGTACACAGAGATATGTTAGCCGTGTATATATTACCGCACAGCTTGCCTCTAAAAATTCGGATTCTGTCGATATAAACATCAGGGTTCTTGATTCATGGAGTTTAATTCCGAAAGGATCCATTTCAAGCTCCAGAACTACAATAGAGCTTAATGACCGTAATTTCTTTGGAACCGGGCATCAGTTTGAAAATAAATTTTCGAATCGGAATACAGATGGCAAAAATGCCTATTTTACCCGTTATACTATTCCGAATGTAATGAATACATTCATTAAAACCACGCTTAGTTACCAGATAGACCTGAATAATTATTATAGTAAAAGTATTAATGTAGAAAGAGTCTTTTACTCTCCATTTGCAAAATGGGCAGGTGGATTTTATCTGGACCAGCAATTCCGCAGTGATACTTTGCAAAATAAGAATCTTGTTTATGGCAAACAAAATTTCAAATATAATTCACATGATTACTGGCTGGGTCACTCCATAAGAATATTCAACGGTAATACTGAAGAAGAAAGAACGTCTAATCTTATACTAGCCGGGCGGTTTCTTGATGTAAGATATAAAGAAAGCCCTACTATTGAATTTGACAGTATTGATTTCTATTCCGGGGAACGTTTTTTTATGGGTGGTATAGGTATATCCTCCCGTCAGTTCGTTGAAGATAAATACATCTTTAATAATGGAATAACAGAGGATGTCCCTGTTGGAAAAATATATGGTATCACTTCAGGTTACCAGATAAAAAATGGGCGTGGCCGATTGTATGTAGGTGCACGTGCAGCTTATGGAAATTATTTTAAGTGGGGCTATCTGAGTACCAATTTTGAATATGGAACTTTCTTTCGGGATTCGAAAGCAGAACAGACTGCCTTTTCATTTCAGGCAAATTATTTTACAAACCTGCTGGAACTGGGCCGATGGAAATTCCGACAGTTTATAAAACCTCAGGTAATACTGGGAACCAACAGGCTTGACTCCAATGGAGACAGGCTTACTCTTAATGAAAGCAGTGGTTTTCAGGGGAATTATGGCGCTGGTTACCAAGGAAATAATGCAGCAGGATTAAGAGGTTTTAATAGTTTGTTATATGGTACTAAAAAGTTAGTATTAAGTCTGCAAACCCAGGCCTATTCTCCCTGGAATCTTTGGGGCTTCAGGATTAATCCTTATTTTAATTATAGTGTTGCAATGATTGGTGATGAAAACCGCGGACTTACAAAAAGCAGGCTTTATTCCACTGTAGGAGTAGGTGTAGTAATTAGTAATGATTTTCTGGTTTTTAGCTCTTTCCAACTTTCACTGGCATTCTACCCAACCATTCCCGGCGAAGGCGATAACCTTTTTAAAACCAATACGTTTGAAACAGATGATTTTGGACTTCAGGATTTTGAACTGGGAAAACCAAGAACTATAATCTATAAATAGTATGTGAATTACAC
>Ga0247742_10002474_pt1 | contig 12056 bp, 8 predicted proteins | sample UWRJL208509C2_FD_180944 | JGI IMG/M metagenome (GOLD analysis project Ga0247742, IMG submission 180944) | Plant litter microbial communities from Arlington Agricultural Research Station in Wisconsin, United States - UWRJ-L208-509C-2 | ecosystem: Environmental > Terrestrial > Plant litter >... | reverse complement strand
TAACCCTCATTCTCCCTCGGGCAATGATCTCATCTTCAAACTTTGGCCCGTAGAGTGTAACTCGTGGGGAATCGAATGCCTCCACGGTCTACAAGGTAAGTTAATAAACGGCTGAAGATCAATCGAACGAAGAGCAAACCTTTGAATGAACCATCTTGCTCCTCCCGCGACGGGTAGACAACGTTGAAAGTGGTATTGGGGATGGGAAAGTTCAACGAACGCCAAAACACGCATAACCGTGGCGAAGCACGAGAGAATGAGGAGGCTGCGACGTTATGAGACGAACAGGTTGCATAAGTTGGGAACTGCACGCAGCAGGGGGTATGCCCCGATGTTTTGACGTTGGGTAGCGGTATGAGGATGCATGACGCGGAGTGTTGTTGACGGCGGTGGGCGTGCGATATCCAATGGCAACAGTTGAGGGATGTAGACTTCGGCGGCTGCGGAAGGACGTCCCAGCAGTTGTGTTCAAGATAGCTGGGTCAGAGCGGCGACGGTATGAATATATGCGATGCGTAGGGCGGGTGTTGCGGGCATCGGGACGAGCGGACGAAGGTGGCGCTGGATGTGTTCCGAAGCATTGGTTTTGGACCAGTATAAAGGCGTTCTTCTTTCCGATGAACGGGCGGCGTTCCACTAATAGAACGTCAGCTTCAGTCTGAAGTTGGCAGAAAATGTGGTGAAAGACACACCTGATATCGAGCCACGAGGATTTCAGGCTTTGGGCCTAGCATCCCGCGATGAATGGAACGTTGATAGTTTTTGGTACTAATAGCTCAGATGCCAGTGGAGCCTTGGAGACGCAGGAGAGGATGCTGCAGAGTCAACGCGAGGAAGGACGGTTGTGGAACGAAAGAGTTCTGCGGTGATAACTTAAACTCGAGATCTCATCACACGGCATCGTGCCGTATTCACACGAGTAGTCGAGAACTGCGTTGGTGGAACCAGCCTAGGGTGAGGTATCATGGAATCGGCTGCTGTCTTTTCCAACTTGCTAAAGACTGGCCTATTTCGCGTCTCTACTTACTCTGCATCCAGTACTCTTTCTTTGGTGAACCATCCTTTGTGCGAATTCGGGAGATCTTGTCATACCATGACCAGCCTATAACCTAAACACCTTGATGCACACCGCTAAACTCCAGGTTTTAGGAACTAGGCGAACAAACTTTGAACATAATCATTTGAATGGCTCTATCAACCAGCAGCCGAATTCTTGCGCCTCTCCGTGGTTGCATCTCTGTCGATACCAAGTCGCTTCCAACAACACGACTACCCTCACGGTACTACCCTATCGTGACCCGGCTACATTCATATACGGTCATAACCATGTTGGATTGTTCATTCAATAAATGAGACACCGTCTGCACAATGTGTAGTTCTTCGCAAATGGTCGCCTGTTTCCAAATCTTTCCACCACCCTACGCGCTCGGGTCAGACATAGGCTCTATAGATATCGTGGCTCTCCATCCTCCCAGTCGGCACGCCTACTTCAGTTGCATTGCGTCCCATAAATACGATATAAGGAGTGCATAACCATAGAATAACGTGTAAGCCTCAGTACGCCTTCGCTTGTGATATTTGCAGCCGTTCCCGATGATAGGTAGCTGAATGAACCCCTACTTATAATAAGGCAGCCCGCACAGATATATTGCCAGATCTCGACACCCTGGCACCAGTGACAACAAACGGGCATCTGAAGCTATGTACTTCGAAGGCGAAAACCCGTACTCTTGAATCATGACAGTTGATCTTCGTGAACAGATACGATATCTCCATGAACCTGCACAGCCGAGAGCTGCGTCGAAGAGTGATAGAGTAGCGATAGCTGGATGCGAGTAATAAGGGAGACTGAAGGAGAAAGAGCATTTAAGTAAAACTTACCGTCGTTTCGAACCCGAGCTCACCTAGGACATCCAAGTGGGAGGTCGTGTTCAACTACATCCTGCTACCTGGATAACGGAATCGCCGCAACTCCAGGCGTCTAACATAACATAAGGATCTTGGGAGCCGGCAGAATTGGTTTTCTCAGACCTTGGCGCAGAACCACAATTTGAAGTCTTCATGTCGTAGGCGTAAGGAGTAACAACGCTGGTGGGATGTATCCACGTAGCACTGTCCAACGTTCGACAGACTGCCCATAACCTCCGTCCCTGAACCTTCCTGAAATCCGGGATCGTAGCTAGACAGCTGGACGCGACTTTGGACATTGAGGACGAAGCTTGGCGATCATTCGAAGAGAGAGTCAAGAACCATCCCAGACGCGATATAGTAAACTTGAACGGGGCAGAGGACGTCGACAGGTAGCACGGAAAAAGGTAGTGGCGCCTTATCCGAAGACAGAGCCTGAATTATGTTGCAGGTGGGTCCTGAACGGAGCGAGCAGACGGCCGGAAAACCACGCGCATATAGGTAGAAGGTCGAAACTAGAGGCACAATCTAAGGACAAATTTGTGTGTTACACGTTATAAAGTAGTTGACAGGGTGTATGCGACATACCTGGAGCATGTAGTAGTATTGATACTTTATTCTCCCTTGAGCAATGTTCTTTTTCTTCAATCTCATCTCGAAGCCTGACCCGTTCCCGAACGTAGGGTGTGGACTGTTGGAAATTGAATGGTGTCAGTGGTCTACAAAGTGAATTAGCCAAATGCTGCGGGTCGAACAAACGGCAAGGCAGACCTTCGGATCTTGCTCCTTTCGCGATGGGTAGACAGCATCCAGACGTCGAAAAACGGTATGGAGGATGTCAAATGTGGGGTCGTTGAACACGAGACCCACATAGCTGGGACGGAGCAGGAGAGGGTGCCAGGCCCGCGATAATGGAAGGCTAACGGACTGCGTAGGTTGGTAACTCGACGGAACAGGGTGTATGTCTCAATGTTTTGAGTGGATCTGACGTGCCTGACCGGTGGGGGTTAGGGCATGAAAATGCGCGACGCAGAGCGCTGGTGAAGAACCTCATCATTCGGGCGTCGACGTTGACGGATGATGTCCAACAGCAATCGTCGAGGAACGGAAACTTTGGTGGACGCGGAAGAACGCCCCAACATATATTGTTCGAGGTAGCTGGGCCATATGGGCAGGATATACGCGATGCATAGAGCGGGTGGTATCGATATTATGGACGTCGAGTTTGGAAATCCAGGCGTTGTGATGTGCGAGCGGAAAGTGGTGGTGCTGGATGAGTTTCAAGGCATTGGTTTTGGTTGGGCCAGTGTCAATGGTGATCTCCTTGCAGATGGACGAGCGGGTCTCACTAATAAAGCGTTAGCTTCAGGAAATTTTTCGCAGAGTGTACAGAGACACACCTTATATCGAGCCACAAGGAGTTCAGGCTTCAGTCTATGGAACCAGCGTCTCGCGATGGGTGGGAAACATCGATAGTTTTTCCATTCTCTGTCTACTATCGCCACAACAGCGAGGCAGAACTTTATCTTAGAGCATGATATGAAACTTTGGATTCTGATGGCGAGAGTGAAGAAGAGATCGTTCAGAGTACAGCAAATATGCGATATGGTTAGATTGATGTGGTGCAAGTGCGGGGGTCGACACCAGCGCTGGTCTATTATAAAACGGAACTGCCACGCCGATGATATTCCGGCTCGAGGTTGCTTTTGACCATGACCACCCCCGTTTGGAAAGAAAATTGTCTGCCATGGCCACTGCAACTCACCTCTGGCTATTTCTTGAAGTTCTAGACATCGTAAAAACCTTATGTGCTGTTTTGAACTAGGATGAAGCAACTGTCTACACTTCAGGATAGTACTACTACTTGTGTGATGATCACGAGCGCGGTTTGGCTTCTCGAGATCTCCCGAGTCCTGTGTCTCACGAAGCTTACTGGATTGTTCGCAAATATGTCTGCTGTCAGAAATACGGCTGTACCAGGACACTGGCGAGGATAAACTTACCGTGTGGAATGTACTTCTGTCGACAAGTTTGAAGGCTTTGTCCCATCAAGTTCAAGTTTCAGGACGTCGACACTATTGCCTCTACTCTAATGATGAGCTCCTCCAACGAAGAAAAACCTGTCAAGCTGCTTGCATTGGGTAAAGTCTTAATGATTTAACCACCGGATGCAATTTCTGATTTGTATCCTCTGACCAGACGGCGGCGGCATTCGTGGACTTTCCGAGCTGCTCATCATCAAAGAACTTATGCACAAGGTCATGGTTGACAAGAACAAGAAATTGAAGCAGGATGGCCAACCACTAATTACAAGTCTGCCAAAGCCGTGCGATCACTTCGACTTGATCGGTGGTACCAGTACTGGAGGGTGCGCTACCTGCTTCTGAACATATACGCTACAGCTGATTGTCACGTTACAGGATAGTTGCGTTAATGCTTGGGCGACTTCGGATGGACGTAGAGACGGCAATAAGACACTATGGCACCCTAGTGAAACACGTCTTCTCTCATCCGAAGGGAAGGCCAGGGGATGGAAAGTTCAAGGCAACGAAACTTGAAGCAGCAATCAAGTCGATTGTGAGGGAGGTGACTGGAAATTCGGAATCCCCGTTATTGGAACAAAATGAGACTACAGGTTGTCGAACGTGAGTGTATCAACCATTCTGGTATTTATTCGGGTCTGAAATATGTTCCTCAGCTTCGTCTGCGCCAAGAACGCTCACAACATGAACATTCCGATGGTGTTCAGGTCCTATGAATCTCACGAAACTCATCCCGAATGCAAGATTTGGGAGGCTGCTCGAGCAACATCCGCAGCGCCGACCTTCTTCAAACGTATTGAGATTGGGAGAGCGCAGCCTTTCATCGATGGGGGTGTAGGCCGTAATAATCCCAGCTGGGTTGTCCTCGATGAAGCCAACAGCTTATTCGGGGCTCGTCCTATAGGGTGTCTGGTGAGCATCGGTACTGGGCAGGTTGAGGCGGCTGGCATCAAGAGACCTGGGTTGTTCCAGCAGATCGTACCGACGGACGTTGTCGATGCCCTGAGGGCAATCGCGACCGATTGTGAGGAGACGCACGAACACATGCTGCGTCTCTTTGCGCAATTGCCGAGAACATACTTTCGGTTGAATGTTGAGCAAGGGATGCAGGGGATCAAGTTATCAGAATGGGAGAGATTGAGCAAAATGGAGGCTCATACGGCACAATATCTGAGGAGGAAGGAGGTTGACGAAAAGCTGGCGCTGTTGGGAAAAATGATGACAGCACCGAAAGCGCGGCTTACGATTGAACAGCTTGGTACGGAAGAACCTCATTTGTGGTCTGGATAATGTCTCATCATTTCCCCAGTTTCCCCCAGGCCACCTGAATCAACTCAAGATATTCCAGAACGCAAGCTCTGTCCGCCGCCGGTGGCCTCATTTATAGGTCGAAAGGACATCCTCGACAGGATGTGCAGCTATTTCGACTCAGAGAGCACATGTCAGCGCATCTTTGTGCTGCATGGTCTTGGTGGTGCAGGAAAGAGCCAGCTTGCGTTCAAATTCATTGAAGAATCCAACGGCAAACGGTGTGCCAACTATTTAACATAAGTATGAATGTGATTTACTGAAGCCTTTATTTTATTTAGTTTCTCCGAGATATTCTACGTTGACGCCACAAGTGAAGACACTCTTCAAACAGATCTTGAGGCCATTGCCCCAGGAAATTCTAAACGAACGGTGGACGCGAGTCTGCGTTGGCTTGCAAGCCAGGCCGATAGAAATTGGCTTCTTATCTTTGACAACGCGGACAATGTTGACCTGAAGCTGAAGAAGTACTTTCCTTCGTGTCCCTCTGGGAATATCCTAATTACAACCCGCAATCGAGAGCTTCGCCATTACACCGCGGAAGATGCGGATGCGGATGTTAAAGATATGGATCTCGAAGACGCAAAAGCATTGCTTCTGGTTCAGGCTCGGGCGAAAAGAAGTGACGACAATATCGCATTAGCAGAGACAATTGTCAAGGTAGTTATTTTGCTGTCTTGTTCACCAGAGGGTTTTGTATTAACGCACCCTGAAGGAACTCCACTGCTTTGCATTGGCTGTCACCCAAGCCGGTGCCTTCATTCACTGCCACTCGTCCTTGAGCCAATACCAAGAACTCTACCGACGTGAACGCGACAATTTGTTGCAAAACGAAGAGACTCAAGGAAAGGATCCGTACCTATTAGCCGTCTATTCAACGTGGAAACTAAGCTACGAGAAGCTTGACGAATCAGCAAGGACTTTCCTCCAAGTTTGTTCCTTACTGCATCACGAAGGAATTTCGGAGGAACTGTTTGAAAAAGCGGCCTTGTCTCAACATAATCTGGAGGACTCGAAACTGCAGGATGAAGTGGCAAAGCTGTTGAATCGGCTCGGAAAGCAAAATACAGGCTGGAGTTCCTGGACGTTCCAGAAGGTCATAATGCGTCTTGGATCACACTCCCTCATTGATTATGATCACCAAAATCACACCTACAGCATTCATCCACTGGTACACCACTGGAGTGGAACCACTATGGAAGGAAACCAGTACGACATGCAGAAGCTCATACTTGCTATCGTTGGGCTATCATTTTCGTTGACACGCACCGACGAGAGCGTCAAATATCGACGCAAGCTGTTGAAGCATACGTCGAACTCCATGGCCTCGCTTAAGCTAGAGGATATTGATCCATTAGTCGGGGCGCATATAGCAGTGATCTATGGCACAGCAGGTCGCTTGAAGGAAATGGAGGCGCTCGAGGTGATGGTGATGGAGAAGAGGAAGCTGGCGCTGGGAGATGACCATCCCGACACTCTCACAAGTATGGAAAATCTTGCCGGTACGTACTTGCAGCAGGGTCATTGGGGTGAGGCGGAGGCGCTCCAACTTGTGGTGTTGGAAAAGAGAAAGTTGGTGCTGGGAGACGGCCATCCCGACACTCTCGACAGCATGGGAACTCTTGCTTTCATGTACTTGTCCCAGGGCCGCTGGAGTGACGCGGAGGCGCTCGGGCTCGTGGTGTTGGAAAAGACAAAGTTGGTGCTGGGAGATGACCATCCCACCACCCTCTCAAGCATGGGGAATCTTGCCAGCACATACTCGCACCAGGGCCACTGGAAGGAGGCAGAGGCACTCCAATTGGTGGTGTTGGAGAAGACGAAGCGGTTACTGGGAGAGGACCACCCGGGGACCCTCATAACCATGGGGAATCTTGCTCATACATATGGAGACCAGGGTCGCTTAGATGATGCAGAGGCGCTTCAGCTGGTGGTATTGGAGAAGAGCAAGCGACTGCTAGGCGATGACCATCCTGATACCCTGACAACCATGGGCAATCTTGCTTCTACGTACAGGGAGCAGAGCCGCTTAAAGGATGCGGAAGCGCTTGAGGTGTTGGTATTGGAGGAGAGCAAGCGACTGCTGGGTGATAATCATCCTCGCACTCTGAGAGCTATGTTGCGTCTAGCGGTCACTTACTGGAAGCAGGGCCGCTGGAACGACGCAGAGGTACTTCAGGTGGAGGCAGCGGAAAAGATGAAAAGGGGACTGGGAAACGACCATCCTTGGACCCTTGAAAACACGGCCAATCTTGCCAACACCTACAGGGACCAGGGCCGCTTGAAGAATGCAGAAGCGCTCAGTGTGGAGGTGGTCAAGAAGATGAAGCGGGTATTAGGGGACGACCATCCCGACACCCTGAAGAGCATGTTGAGTCTCGCAGCTACGTATAGGGACCTGGGCCGCTTGGACGATGCAGAGGGTCTCGAGGCAGCGGTCGAGGAAAATAGGAATCGCCGAGAGGGTTCTTGAGGTTGGCAATGCTTGTGATAAGACACAGGGGAGCGGACCTCAGGCGAAGTGACTGAAACGAGCCATGAGGGGTCTGGTTAGATGTCATCGAGATTAGTTGAATATCACGAGCGAAGACGCACTGAAGCTTTGTGTTATGAGACTGCTCCTCGCTTCATATTTGTGGGATCCAATTGAAGTAGGCGTGCCGACTGCAAGGATGGAGAGCCACAGATCTAAAATGGCTTGTGTCTGGCTCGAGCACGTAGGAGGGAAATATTCAGAAGCAGGCAAACACTTGCGGAAGACCACACGTTGTGCAGGCAGTTGCTAATTCATTCAGTGGACAATCCAAGATCATGACGACCGTATACAAATGTAGCTGGGTAACGATAGGTTGTGTCGTGATCACCCGCGATGGAGCCGATAAACGCATTCCTTTCTTTGCCACCTACGCTCACCTTATGTCGTGTCTCGCTCCCATTGGACACCCCCGCAAAGTCGGTCTTGGAACCATCGGAGACGAACCTCGCTGTGAGGTGAGGTGAGGTGTTACCCGGTACGGTCCATTGCTGAACACCGGGGTCCGGGAGCATCCAGGCGCTGCGGTCACGCCTTGCTGTGACTGTAACGAAGAATGCGGCTGAGCAGTAACTGCCCGTCACGATATTCATCCCATTCGTGGTCAATGGACCATGCCAGTGTCCGCTGGTGGTTTTTGCTGCTCGTCCGTCTATATTTTTCTACGGTAGACGGTGCCATCTGTCGGCATATCAGGAAGGGAAGGGAGAAATGCCGATAATGAGAGGACGGCAAGGGTTGCAACCAGATGGTGTAGCAGGTCGTTCCAAGGTGCGTTTTTGAGCCTACTCAACGTTCGAGAGCTCAATATTCATCATGCTTTATTACAGTCTCAATTCTTAGCAATTCTGATTGCAGAAGATCTCTTTCAGCCAACTGCTTTGCAAAGCCACGTATATCCACCTCCCGGACGTTAGACTCCACGTTTATGCCAGACTCCAAAAGCTTTCTACACCAAGAGAAGGTACCAGCTATTCATCTTCTCATCGTATACATGTACTGATATATATTGCCGCGCGATTCAAGATTGCCTTCCAGCTGAAGAACCCTGCAGCATACTAGGCTGTGGAAGCGAAATATGCTACGTGATTCTGTACTGCGGACCTGAGGGAACGGCACGGTTCTCTATCTGTCTTCCGTGATGAAACCATCTTGGTCCACGTTATAGACAACGCGGATGAATTGTGGTCGAAGGTTCGACCATGTATGCGCCGGAGAAACCTCAACCACGTCAAGACCCCAACGTATCACTGTACCTCTATCTCACATCCTTTGCTCTGCGACCACCGCTGCTTGCTAGCCGCCTCAGCCGGACATCGTCTGCTGCTAAAATGGAAGAACATTCACTTTCATAGACATGATTATATCTCGCCAGGACGGCTCGCCATCCACGTCCATCAAACCCCTCGTTGACTCCTACTCGAACATGACCGAACCCATGTACGGATCTCCGACTCATTTCCCACCTACAATCTCCCCTTCTCCACGCCCACGACCCATCGAAGCGAACTAAACCGCCTGACGTGGATATATGGGTGTTCCTCCGAACTCGGACTCATCTGGACTGGATGGCTGTTCAAGAACCAGGAGACGGGTGGTGGGATCAGACATCTGAGATCGCTGGTGCCGTTTGGGACGATTTGAAGAGAGTGCGATTTTTGTGGTTTTATCTCTTCCAGTGTGTTTTTTCACTTTCCCTTGGAGGCTCACCGACTAATCATTTTGCCTTGCAGTATGTCGAGTTTATTGCACCACAGGCTGTTCCCTTTATTTGGTGTACTATGAAGTGGGCACTTTGAAAGTCCGCGCGTCTTACGAAAGACGACGTTCTCGTTCTTGTGGGCAAGTACACACACCAAGAGTCTGCCTTCGTGGAACTTCGACGTCCTGACGCCTGATTCCCACTCAACTCCACTTGACATGGGGCCTACATCTGATCTATCGCTCTATTCGGCTCGCCTGAAGGTCAAAAATCCGCTTTTGCGTGCCCCTCCTCTGGCCTTGTCCACGATCTCTCTGATCTACGATTCCCACTTCCTGGCATACGTGCCAAAGGTCGATGTTAAGAGCTCTTTATCAGCACTCACGCTGGTGGTTCCTCGACGAGCTGAGTGCATAAATGAGCAAGTTGATTTGGGCAAGTAGAAACTGAGCCTTCAGTGGCTTGAATCGGGGAGGCAGCAATCAACACAATGGACCGGCAGCCGCCAGTTGGAATAACCATCGAATTGATGACCGGCGTGTCCTGCGCCTGATGAAGCTTCGATCCTAGCTGATGTGCCACGACCCCCCTCTTCTAGGGTGGTTTTATTCGACGATACTATGGGTCCGTGCATCAGAAAATGAAGTTGTGAGGACTGGGGTTGTGCGGCGGATCATGCTTTTTTGGTATGTTTCTACTTACATGCACTCTACCATTAAATATAATTCATACTCTTGTCTTCGATTAGGCACAATCTAGCCGTTGGTGCTTCGTTCGACACGCCTCCACCTGCCGACCTGAACATGCAGATCTCTGCAGCGAGAGCTGTTCCTTCCCCATCTCAGACCGCGACTGGCGTATCCAAGCTCTTCTCGAACCTATATCCCCTCCTCCACTACTGCCATCGCCATCGGACTCGGTTAATCAATCTACAAACTGACCCAGGAGGAACCGAAAACTCCATAGTTCGTGTTTGAAGGTACCAAGAGCGTTACAAAGCTGAGGAGCTGGCATCCGCCATGGCGAGCTTGGGATTGACTTGGATTGACGACTTAGTGGCTCTGAGGGCTTGGTCGGAGAGGCTTTAGACTGGACTTTAATGCCAATCGAAGACCCTCGGTAATTGAAGACCCTCGGTTGTGTTGTCGTTGAGACCGACTACGATGCTTCAGCCTAATCATCTGGTTATCAGTATGTGGCCATCAGACGTCTCAGATGATTTTCTCTGATTTTTGAATGTCTAGCGGCCGTATATCAACGACGTCGGCCCTGTTCTTCATAGCTCTCATACAAATGAACACGCTTAATCGTTGATCGTGCTTGTTCAATAGAGCTCTTGTCTGACGAATACGATGCATTTCTTTCACTCCACAAATACGCTTTTGTTAAACCTTTTAGCTAGACATGTCTGCCCTCCAGAATGTTGTTTAGGTGGACAACTGGTCATCTCAAATCGCATCGTTGATGTTATATCGTAAGTTACCACCAAGGCCTTCGTTCAAAGATTGATCCGTGGACTGGATCTTTTCTCGGTCTTTGGGGCCAGCTATGATTCGAAAAGCTTTCGGCACTTGTGAGGAATGGATGGGGTTATCCCACTCTCTTTTCTTGCTTCAGTTTGACGTTGCTCATCCCATATTGTCCGCTTTCTCTGCGCAGTCGATGCTAATCTGACATCCGTGTATCTGTCATGCTCAACCATAATGTCCTCTTCAAATTTCTTTCCACCTTATGCGGGCGTCGAGACGATAGATCTCGTAGAACGTGCCTTGAAAGGTCGTATACGTTACTGCCGTTTCGTTTCTCGAGTTCCGTCATTTATCACCCCCGCTCCATGTTAGATAGTCGCAGTGAATACATGAAATGTTGATTAGGGTCTGTAATACCGTGAAAGAGACGGAAGGGCACAACAAAGATGATTAGAGGAAGGAAATATAAGGATCAACATGAGGGAATCGCGGCTATAAGGTGTAAAAGACGACATTTTCTTTTTTTCTAGCGGTAAGTGCAGCCATGGAGAACCCGTCTATCTTCACCCAGGTAGCGTAGAAATTCATTCAAGTTTGACCAGAAGCTGATACTTAAGAGGAGCGTCAGTCGTACGAGAATGTTTTCTAATGAAACCCCCGTACCTTGGTCATTATTGGCTATGGTTTAAGTCCTCATACTGGAGGGTGTAAGTCAACCTGTGAATTAAGAACACCCGCCAGTCAGGACAGCTGCTCCGAAAGTCGAGAACATATAGGCGTTCACGCAATAATTTACTGAGTACGGATATTGGCGAACTCCGTTGGGTTTCTCCGTGACCCACCGCCTTCCTATCGCAGCACGAGACGGTACCAGACGTTTTGCTAGGCCCGTCTGTGAAATGTAGACGATAAGAAAGGACAGGACAGAGAAGGTACGTAAAGAAAATACTGCTTACCTAGTCCGCGATGTCTTCAGACCAACGACCCCCCAGGCCTTCGGGCTCTACATTTCGCAAGCAGCTCACAGTTACGCCAACGTTCAGTAATTGGTTGGCGGTAGATACCGCGGGTCGTTTCGTGAACCACAACGTTGG
>Ga0247742_10002469_pt1 | contig 12073 bp, 10 predicted proteins | sample UWRJL208509C2_FD_180944 | JGI IMG/M metagenome (GOLD analysis project Ga0247742, IMG submission 180944) | Plant litter microbial communities from Arlington Agricultural Research Station in Wisconsin, United States - UWRJ-L208-509C-2 | ecosystem: Environmental > Terrestrial > Plant litter >... | reverse complement strand
CTCGGTCCGGGAGACAAGAATGAGATGAACGCGTACCTGCGCCTGGACGATTTCGCCATTGTCCAACACCTTGCCATACTCGTAGGCGCCGACAGACTTTTCCAGATGCGACCCTTCACGCCCGCTTTCTGCCATGCCTCTTCTTTGGTCACCTCGAACGAGGTCTTTTTCGCCATGCCCCAGCCTTTAGGAATAACCCATCGACCAGTGTCGCGACTGGTGATGAGGAGTACCTCGACCGCACACTCGGACCCTGGCGAAAACCGGAGGCAAATCGCGCCATATTGCAGGGCAGCATCAAAACTCCGACCGGGCAGCCGATTCTTCTCCCGAAAATGAGAGTTACGCTCCGCGCCCATGACCGTCATTCCTGTGATTTCTTGTAAAAATGGACTGTCATTGTCGTTATGCATCCTTGAGACGGCTTTCGATCAGCAGGCCGTGCTCATCCATGATCGGATGGGCGACGGAGACGATATGGGCGTTGATGCGCTTCAGGTCGCGCAGCATGTCGAGATGCAGCGAGCTGGTCTGCAGGCTGTCGGCACGGCCGTCGCGCAGGCGTGCCAGATGGCGCTCGCAGGACTGTTTCTCCATGCGGCGGACCTCGACCTTCACTTTCATCATCTGCTTGGCGAGCTTGAAGTCACGGGTGACGAAGATCGTCTGCGCAATGCGCAGGTTGTCGATCGTCAGGTGGAAGAGCTTCTTCAGCTCCTCATAGCCGTCCTCGGAAAATTTCAGGCCGAGCGAGGCTTTCTTAGTGACCTGTGGCAGCAGGCCCTTCTCGATGATGTCGCCGATATGCTCGAGGTTGATCGCATAGTCGATGATGACGATCGAGCGGCGGCCGTTCTCTTCGCTCAAGCCTTCGCGGCCGAGCTTGGAGAGATAGATCTTCACTTCCTGCTGCAGACTGTCGACCCGCTTTTCGAGCGAGGGGATTTCCTTGAGCTTGGCGAGGTCGTCCCTCTCGAAGGCATCGGAGGCGCGCATCAGCATGCGCTCGATGAGATCGCCGACGCCGAGCGTTTCGCGGGTGGCGCTGGCAAGCGCCACGACCGGGGTCGAGAGTTCGCCCTGGTCGAGATATTTCGGGGCGTTGTCGGGCTGCGCTTCTTCCGGCACCAGACGCAGCATCAGCTTCGACAGCAGGCGCGAGAACGGCCAGGCGACGGCGGCAAGCATCAGGTTGAAGCCGAGATGGGCGTCGACGGGCAGCTTTGCAGGTGCCAGCGACAGAAGCTCCAGCAGTTCCGCCCCGTAACCGGCGAGAGGCAGGGCGATGAGACAGCCGATGGCGCGCACGATCAGATTGCCCAATGTCACCCGTTTGGCCGAAGCCGGGCCAGAGAGCGATGCGACAACCGGCGGAATGGCGCCGCCGAGATTGGCGCCGAGCACGAGGATGATCACCAGATCCGAAGAGAGGATGCCTGTTGATGCCAGCGACAGGATCAGCACGACCGCGGCCAGGCTGGAGGAGGAGATGAAGGCGATCCCGGCCGAGAAGGCGAGCGCCACCGGCCAGGCATTGTCGAGCAGGCCGACGAAGGCCGCGAGTGCCGGCGACTGGCGCATCGGTTCTGTGGCGCTGCTCAGCAGATGCAGCGACAGGAGCATCAGGCCGATGCCGATCAGCGCCGTGCCGCCGCCCTGGCGGAAGGTGGAGCCGCTGCGATAAAGCACGATGCCGGCAAGGATCACCAGCGGCGACAGCCATTCGATCCCGGTGGCGACGATCCAGGCGGTGACGGCGGTGCCGACATTGGCGCCGAGCAGCACGATCTGCGCCATGCGCGGCTTGACAAGCTCACGCTCGACGAAGGATGCGACCATCAGCGCCGTTGCCGTCGAGCTTTGCAATGCGACGGTGGCGACAAAACCGGAGAAGAAGGAGCGCAGACCGCTGCGCGTGCCGGTCGCAAGCCCTGTCCGCAGCTTGGCACCGAAGGCCCGCGACACGCCATCCTTGACCTGCGCCAGGCCGAATAGCAGCAAGGCTACGGCACCGAACAGGTTTATCATGACGATCGTGGATTCCATTATCAGCCCTCCGCAACAAGACCCTTTCAGGGCATGATTGCGTGAAACACCTGGATGCCGGCTCTTCAGCCGTGGCAAGCAAGTGACGACGCGATATCGACCGCGGCCTCTGTCGTTATTGTCCCGACAAATTCGGGCAGGCGCGGCAGGAGGTGACGAAGCGTCGCATGATGGGCATCGATATCGGAACTGGTGACCGCGTCCTCGACAACAAGGACCTGGAAACCACGATCGATCGCCTCGACAACACTGGCGTAGACGCACATGTCGGTCTCGACACCACTAAAGATGAGCGTGTCGATGTCAGCCTCGACGAGGTAAGCCTTGAACTGAGGCGATCCGAACGCGGAAAAGGTATACTTTTCGAATTGATTGCGGCTAGTCAGGAATCGCCGGAGCGGGCCGACGATTTCCTGGATAGAAGGATGGGCAATTTCCAACGTGAGTTCTTGCCAGCGCTCGTAGTAGGTCCGCCATCGCCGGGGAGCGTGGTCAACGGAAGCCGGCACCATGAATTTCATGAACACCGTTGAAGTCGCGAACGCGGAGCATAAGCGTTCGATGTTTGGCAGCACTGTAATGGGAGACGGAGACGACCAGGCTGTGCCTTCCACAAACATCTGCTGCATATCAACGACGACATGAAGCGGTTTTGAACCAATTTCTATGTTAGCTGGTTTTTCGGCGGTCAACATGTCTTCCTTCACTGTTTCAGCAGTTGTCGGAGATTATTCCTGGTCGCATTTGCCAGCGATCGGAGGTGTTTCGATCAGGACCGCACTGGGCGGTCTCGATCTCGGTTACTCATCCTGATTGAGTTTCAACGGTCCGCGAAGTAAGTGCCGACAACCGCATGAACGTCGGTGGTTGCAGCGATGATGTTCTGCTTCGCCACTTCGTAAGTGCCGGTCGAAAACACCTCCAACCCGGCCTCCGCACAGATCACCGATCCGGCAGCAATGTCCCAAATGCTGGTATTCTTCTCGATATAGCCATCCGTATATCCGAGAGCCGCAAACCCAAGGCCAACGGTGGCGCAACGAAACTCTGCAACTCCCCAACCGGCTTTGCGAAGGGCAACCTCAATCTCGGAAATTCCTTCGATCGTCCAGCGAGGGCTCTCCCCGACAGCTGCGACCTTGACGGAGGGGAAATGGACTTTGCGGTCGAAACGTTCGCCGTTCTTCCAAATACCGAGTCCAGTGGCGGCGCCAAGGCGAAGCCCGAGCGACGGGTAGGAGATAACGCCGACAGTCGAACGGCCGTTTTCTATAAATCCAAGAGACACGCCCCATAGCGGCGTGCCCCGAAGAAAATTGGCGGTGCCATCGATCGGATCGATGGACCAGAACGCTTCGCCACCGTCGCCGCCCATCTCTTCCCCCATGGCTTGGTCGGACGGAAGGAGCTGCGCCAGTTGATCCCGTATCAACGCCTCGACGTTACGGTCGGCTTCCGAGACGAACTCGCTTGCGTTTTTTTCCTCCAATACGAAGCGATCGCGCTCGTTGAAGTATTTCAGTGCGAGCGCTTCTGCTGCTGTCATGATGTCGTTCGCGGCCTGAAGCCGTGTCTCTACGTACGTCATGGTCTGGTCTACCCTCACATTTTCAAAAGATCGGGAATATCGGTGGAGATCGTCTGAGCGCCGTTCCTCAGCAGTCGTCGGGCCTTGTCGCGGTCGTTGACCACGGCGACCGCGTATTCGACACCGCTGTCAGCCAGAACTTTTTGAGCATCGTCCGTCAGCACGTCCTCAAGGAGATGCAGCACCTGGCATTTGGTTTCGTTGAGAAGCGCGATCGGGTCACGCGGCGGCACCACGACGGCGAAGGCTCTTGGAACGTCCGGCAGAAGGCGTGCCGCTTCATGAATGGACTGAATCGAAAAACTCGTGAGAAACAGGCGCTCGCGATTGCGCGGCCACATGTCCTTCAGGACGCCTATGGCGATCTGTGCCGTGTCGACGTCGTCGCCAGGCGTCGGCTTCAATTCCACCTGCAGGCCGACATCGAGTTCGAGGACCGTTTCGATCAGTTCCTGGAACGTGGGGATCTGGATGCCCGCAAACTCCTCACCGAATGATGCGCGCGCGTCAAGACGACGGACGTCATCGAAGTTCATCGCGGCAAGGAAGCCATTCCCGTTTGTCGTACGGTCGACCCTGTCGTCATGGAGGATGACCGGGTGCAGATCTTTGGTGAGCTTGACATCGATTTCCACCCACTTCGCGCCCTTCGCGACCGCCGCGCGGATCGACGGCAGGGTGTTTTCGGGCGCGAGGAGAGGAGCGCCGCGGTGAGCGATGATTGCTTCCGGGACGACGAATTTCCGGACGGAAGCAGCCGGCGCGCCACGCAGTTCATGATGTGACATATTTTATCCTTTTTGGAGTGCTCGGAGAGCGAGGGGCACGTCGAGCGCAGCCCCTCGCAAACCCTCGAAGCGGGACGCTTACTTGAGGGTTACGTGCTCAGCGAATTGCTTCAACAAATCGCTGTCGAGGGGTTCGGAAGCCCATATGAAGCTGTTGGCGCGCTCACTCGCAGGGATGAGCGACTTGCTCGTATCTGCATTCGGATTCTGTGGTGCGGATCCAAACTCCCGGCTAAACGTCGTCTGCGTTTTGCCGCTGGTCAGCCAGTTGATCAGCAACAGGGCAGCTGCCTTATGCTTCGCGTTGGCTGGAATGGTGACGACGTTGCCGCCACCCGGCATCTTGAAATCGGGAACGTAAACCTTGACGTTCTTCGGTACCTCGCCCTTGTTCTGCAGACCGGCCACGAAATCCTCATACGCGGCTACCATCTTGAATTCGCCGGAGGTAAGGCGCGTGATGCTGTCGGCATTGGAGGCCGTGAGAACAAACTGGTTCTTGTGCTGGTTGAACCAATCCCAGGCTGGAGTCAGCTTATTGAGAATCTCGGGACTGGAGACGCCGGCGGCATAGTCGATATCGGGGACAAGGCTGCGCGTTACGGCTTCGATCAAAGCCGGACCAGACCCGCCTCCCGACCAATCGGCATTGAAGCCGAGTTCACCGGGGTTCTTTTCGAGGAAAGCCGCAAGCTGATCGAGTGTGCGGGGCAATTCGGCTTCCTGGATACGATCCGGATTGTATGCGATGCCTGCCTGATTGCCCCAGAAGGCTGGTGCATAGCCCTTGCTATCTCCCCCTTCGATCGTGTAGCGCAGCTTGGAGCCCTCGGGTAGAAGCATGTTGATTGGGCCGAAAAAGAGCTGCTCCGGCTTAATCTTGTTCAAATCGCCGCCTGCAAGCGAGAGGACGTCGATGTCGCCGTCCGGGCGATCTTTTTCGGCAAGAAGCTTGTTAAGGTTGGCGTCGTGGCTTCCGTCAGGGATGACCACCTTAATGCCGGTTTCGGTCTCGAACGCTTTGACCTGTTCGCGGAACCGGTCCTGAAAATACCATTGGAACCAGGTGACCTGACCTTCCTTTTTCGCCTGGGCGACGATCTGGTCCCAGCTCATTGAATTCAGTTCCTGCGCATGCGCAGGAAGGGCCATGGCGATGGCCGCGATGCTCATTATAGCGAGTTTCTTCAGCATTGGGTTTTCCTACCGATTGCGTTGTGGTGGTGATGGGCATTCATCGACATCATCCCTTTCCGGTGATGGCGGCGGGGTTCGAGCTTGCAAGAAAGCGCTCGACCAGCAGCATCAGCAGGACGTTGGGAACGACGAGGATCAGAGAAACGACCGCAGCATTGGGCCGGATGAAATTGTAGCCGAGATAGGAGTAAAGGATCGTTGGGACGGTCGTGAAGTCGGGCGCCCCTATGACATACGAGATGGCGAACTCCTCGATCGACAGGATGAAGACGATGATGAAGGCTGCCAGCAGACCCGGCCGAAGGATCGGCAGATACGCAGTGCGCAAGACCGACAGAGACGACGCGCCCATGTCGCGCGCGGCGTCGATCAGGTCCTGCCGGATGAGCGCGAACGACACGCTGAGGATCCGGATCGCATAGGGCAGGAACATAACCGTGTGACCGATCAGGATGCCGGCAAATCTCGAATAGATCCCAAGCTTGATTAGCAGAGACGAAAAGAAGATTGCGACGACGAATCCGGGCAGGACGAGCGGCAGCAGTGTCAGAACCTGCATGACGGCTTTGCCTGGGAATTCGAGGCGTCCGAGCGCATAGGCGGTGGGCAAGGATAGGATGAGCGCAATGGCAGCGACACACGGCGCGAGCGTATAGCTGTTGACTAACGCTTGCGGCAGCGCCGTTGTGTTCCATACTTCGGTCCATCGCGTAAATGACAGGACCGGCGGGAACATCGCCGGATACGCCCAGGGATGATCGACATCGACCAGCGACCACAGTGCCGCAAGGGCGAACGGGATTAGTAGCCAAACAGCGCCAACAAGCAGCAGGACAGCCGTAAGCAGGCGGTTGATCCAGACGCCACGATCAATTCGAAAGGTTGTGGTCATTGTCATGCTCTCCCCAATCGAGCGAGGAATTGGGTGGCGCCGGCAAGGACCATTGCACCAAGAAGGCTGAGAAGCATCAGTAGGACGGCAACGACGGCCGCGACGTTCCAGCCGTCGGTGCCACTCGTTTGCGCCCGCAACATGAACTGAGCCATAGAGTTTACACTCGTCGGGCCGGCGACAACCTGAAACGAGAAATCACCTGCCGCGCCGATGAAGATCAGGATCAATGCGGCCTGCAGCGACCGCAGGGTTAGGGGCACGATGATCTTGCGAAAACGGGATAGACCGGCCGCGCCGAGGTCGCGCGCCGCGTTCAGAATATCCTCGCCGATGGCCTGGACTGCGCCAGTCAAGACAAGAAGCGCAAAGGGCATCTGTTTCCAGACCTGCAAAAACACGACACCGATGCCGTAGGGATCGTTCTGCAGCCGCATCGGTCGGGCTATGATCCCGAGTTTGACGAGCGCGAGATTGAAGAACCCCTGGAACGAGATGAAGTTGATAAACAGGAAGGCGGCAACGAGGCCATGCACCAAGAGTGGTGCTTTTAGCACTGCTCCGATCAGGGTCGACCCCGGGAAGGGCTTGCGGAGCCACAGAGCCAGAGGGTAGGCAAGGGCAACCGCAAGGATCGCGCTGATCACCGATATCCGTGCCGAATACCAGAATGCCCTCCACAGCTGCGAATCTGCGGAGGCAGATTGCCAGAAGCGGGTCGAAAAGCCGCTTTCTCCCGAAAAATTCAAGAACCCAAAGGACTGCGACACCGCCATCCCGATGACGATACCGGTGAATGCAACGATCAATCCCAGTCCGGGGATCAGCAAGAGATAGGCGCGGAGCGTGGGCTTGGCGTTCATTGCACGCGCTCCTTGAGGAATCGAACCTTCCGGGGCTCGATATGGAAGGACTTGGTCGTTCCATCCGCGATATCGGTCTGGCCGAGGATCTGAATCCGGTAAGAGACATCCGAGCCAATCGGCGATATGGCAAGGTCGGTCAGGTTTCCGAGGAAGCTTTGTGCTTTGACATGAAACTCGAATACATTCGGCGCGCCTTCGCTATGACTGGCGGCGGTCGCGTCTTCCGGGCGCCACATGGCATAGACATGGTCAGCCACCGGAGCCTCATCCGATTGAATCTCAAGTTCCCCAAGTGGGCTGCTGACCCGGTAGACGTCGCACGTTGAATCCCGGCTGATCACCTGGACAGGCATGATGTTTGCCGTCCCGACGAAATCGGCGACGAACCTGTTAACCGGCCGGTAGTAGACGTCATGAGGCGTGCCTGCCTGCTCGATCCGGCCGGCGTTCATGACCACCACGAGATCGGACATCGCCAGAGCTTCCGCCTGATCATGCGTGACATAGACCGCCGTGAAGCCATGGGCTTTTTGAAGCTGGCGGATTTCAAACCTGACCTGATCGCGCAGCCGGGCATCGAGGTTGGACAACGGTTCGTCAAAAAGAATCACGCCCGGGCGAACGGCGAGTGCGCGCGCCAGCGCAACGCGCTGCTGCTGGCCGCCAGAAAGCTGTGAGGGAAGCTTCTGGAGCTGTGCATCCAGCGAAACCTGGGCGGCAGAAGCCCGCACGCGGCTCTCCAGATCGGCTTTTGCGGTGCCCCTCTGCCTAAGGCCGAAGGCGATGTTCTCATAGACGGTGAGGTGGGGAAACAGCGCGTAGGACTGGAAGCACATCGCGGTATCGCGCCGTTCTGGCGGTACGCCGTTCATATCGGCGCCATCGATGGTGACTGCGCCGGCGTCGAGAGTGATGAAGCCGGCAATCGCTCTCAATAGCGTGGTTTTTCCGCAGCCGGACGGTCCAAGCAGTGTTACGAGCTGGCCCTGTTCGACGGTAACCGAGATGCCTTTCAGGGCTTCATAGGATCCAAACCGGATCCGTGCATCGGTGATGCTCAATACGCTCACATTGCCTCCCGCGGCGGGCTGCGCCAATTATTATACATAACGCATGATAAAGACAAATTTCGTGCAAAAGCAAATGAAAAATTGATGACAACAAATATCGTGCAGACGACACAATTTCAGTCGCATAAGCGCACAGGAAAACTCCGCAGCTGATGGTTGCCAAGAACGAGCATTATTTAAATGCGGGGTGCATCAAAATCGACGTGTCAACGAGATTGCATATTGGAAGCGGTATTTCCGAATGCTAGAAACGCAGCGTTGGAACCGTATAAGGGATGCGAATGGCAAATGGCCGCCAGACTACACAAGCATAGCTCGCCACTTTCAGAGAACGAGCGGCTGATCCTTGAAATCGTTCGCCGCAATCGGGGCATAAAGCGATCTTCGGTCGCACCACTTACCAATCTCACGCAGCCATCCGTGCATCGCATCATAGATGGGCTTCTCGAAGGGGGTTACCTCTTCCTTGGCGAAACCGTCATCGAAGGGCGGGGAAAGCCTAGCAAGGGTTTGGAACTGAACCCCTCTGCCGTTTTCTCTGTCGGGATTTCCATCAACACGGATAGCGCATCCTTGTGCGTCTGCGATTTCCGATGCGGTATCGTCCACAGCGAGATTCTGGAGAGCCTTCCCGTGGATCGGGCAAAGACCCTCGTCTTGCTGAAGGAGAGGGCAGTTGCCGCGATGAAGCGAAACGCAATCCCTCGCTCCAAACTTGCCGGTGTCGGATTTGCAATGTCAGGATTCTTCGTGCCGCCCGATGGCTATTTCGTTACGCCGGAACCTCTTCGGGATTGGTCACTCGCCAACATTGGCGGAGAGCTTGCCGCGCTGTTCGAGGCTCCCGTCTGGACGGAGAATAACGCCACGACCGGCGCGATTGGTGAGGCGATTGTCGGCGCAGGTCTCCACCATCCGACATTCGGATATCTCTCGTTCAATTATGGCTTCGGCGCCGGCGTCATTATTGATGGGAAACCGATCTTCGGGTCTTTCGGAAACGCCGGGGAAATCAGCCGAATCTACACGCTTGAGGAAATCGAGCACCGACCGGCGCTAGGCGAACTGATCAAACGTTTGCGGACGAACGGTGTTTCGGTTCAAAACGTTGCCGAGCTTCGCCAGACGTTCGATCCTGGCTGGCCGGGAGTCGAGGCGTGGATTCGGGAGATCGAGCCCCACCTTAATCGCGCGATCGACGCTATGTGGGCGGTGTTCGACCCGGCCGCGATCGTGTTTGGAGGGGAGCTTCCGAGACGTCTTGGAGAAATGCTTATTGAGCTTCCTTCTTCAGATAGAAATTGGCGAACGGGCATCGCCGCGGCTGAACCTAAGCGAATCCTGAGCAGTGTAGATGGCGACCCCGCGGTTATCGGCGCTGCGTTGATACCGTTTAAAGAGCTCTACTTTGTGTGAAATCCAACGTACCGGAATCTAGCGCCAAGCAAACGGTCGAATTACCAACCATATCGTAGAGCGCGCCGATGCGCGACACGCCTCGTCGGCGATCGGTGATGGCTTGAGCTTGATCAAATCATGGAACTTGCGGCGCATGCGCCATACAGGCCGCCTCGATGATCTGATTGCCGTAGAGCTTCTTGTAGCCACCATAGCCATCGGCGTGCATCACGCCGCTGAAGGTGGCGAGATGGTCGGCCGGATGCGTGCCTTTACGGTCGGGGCTATAGTAATAGGCGATAGCCCCAGGGTTCGGATCTTGATAGCCGCGGCAGTCGAAGACGTAGACCCCAAACCCTGCCAGTCTTTGTCTTGCCTCGCCCAGGGTCGAGAACATCGACCGGGGTATCGTCCGAATGGACACGGTCGACCGCAGCGACATTGGCTTTTTCAGAGAGACGAGGGGCGACAACAGAGCGGACACGCGCCCCACCCAGTCGGCCATGACGGACCGGGAGATGTCTATTCCCAATCGGTCGTACATCCCTGATAGGCGGTAGAGCGGGATATGATCGTCGAACTTGGCAACCATGATGTGGGCGAGCAGTCCCGGTCCGGGCTCGCCTCGCTCAATCGGCAAGGTCGCCACAACGCCTGCCACCGTCGTATCGCAGCCCCTGCAGACCATGCGCTTTTAAACGTGGCGAACGATTTTAACGGACGCCGGTACGTGCTCCATCACCTGGACCACCTTGTCGGCCGCCTTCAGGAACGATGTGCCGCCGCAGGTCGGGCAACTGCAGGGGGCCGGATAGATCTGCATCCTCGATCTGTGGTCAGCATTAGGCGAGCCGGTTTGGGCGGCGTGCGGAATTAGCGCAAGCTACGACACAGGTGATTTGCTTGTGTCGCAACAGGGGATGAATGGCCAAAGTTGATTCCTGACGGACGCTGAGCGTCAACGCCAGTGTCCACGGAGCTGAAGCTCTCGATACTGCAGGAGGCGTACAGCGGTATGGCAACGTGTTCGATGTCGCGCGCCGGCACGTCGGTCTTCCGCGAGAGATATATGCGTGGCGAAAGAAGTTTTTGCCACGCAAACTGAAACTTCCGGAGACCAATCGTTCATCCCAGTTTCGATTATTGGACCATCGGAGAGCCCAGACGCCGGATCGCCGCCTACTCCGATCCGCTAACGCCGATGATGGCGGCAGCGTAAGTGCGAAGGAACTCCACCTAAGGCCCGAGCGCCCCATCGGCTTCGAAGCGATGTTTACCGGCACCCGTAGTGCCAGCAGGCTGCAACTTTCACCTCAGCGTCGTTCCCTTTATTCTCATGGGCTTTCTCGCTAGCGACTTGAGGACTTGAAGTGTTATAAGACTCTGGTGTCATCTTATTCGGTATCGACGCCATCGATTGGGAAGCGACGGTCGAAAATGCGGTGAAAACCAATGCTTGTGTGACTTTCTTCATGTTGATGTTCCTGTTGCCTTCGTTACATTACAACGCCACAATACCTGTTACATCAGATGCAACAACGCTTCTTTCGTTTCGTTTGTAACAATTGTCAGTTCCCTCGGGACTGAGCTAACGCGCATATGATTGCCCCTAAACATCCAGGATCTCCAATTAACAGTAAGCGCTCATTTCGAGGCTCGTTGACATAGCTAACGCATCTGATCAGGCGGTGGATGTTTTGGTGACGCCGAAGGGGAAGAGATCGGTGATGTCAGCATCCGTTGCGCGATGACGCAGCGGTCCGGCTGGTCGGGACAACCCGACTGGATTGCAGTCATCGTCAATCCTACGAGCGCCAAATGAACTCAAAAACTCCGATCGTTGCGGAGAGCCTCCAGTCTGGTGCTCGAGTTATTGACGTGGCGCGTCGCCATGACTTTATTGCGTAGCAGCTTTCGGACTGGCGGCGGCAGGCGCGTCAGGGTCTTTTAACGCTGCCGGCGGAGATGATCGCGGCCGTGCCAGTTGAGCTTGAGTTCGCGCCCCTGGCGATTACGACAGAGCCGCTGCAATTTCAGATGCACGGCCGTTCTGGAGCCGTTCGCGCGATGCCGGGGGATCGTGACGTTTAAAATTGGCTCAGACTTCGCGACTTCGCGGTGAGAGTTCCCGGCGATGTTCCGGTTACCACGCTGGTGCGAGCGATGCGAGGAACAGCATGATCGTGGCCAACGATTGCGGATCCTGATCGCTAAACGGGCTACTGGAC
>Ga0247742_10002468_pt1 | contig 12077 bp, 6 predicted proteins | sample UWRJL208509C2_FD_180944 | JGI IMG/M metagenome (GOLD analysis project Ga0247742, IMG submission 180944) | Plant litter microbial communities from Arlington Agricultural Research Station in Wisconsin, United States - UWRJ-L208-509C-2 | ecosystem: Environmental > Terrestrial > Plant litter >... | reverse complement strand
AAGATCGGGCGCATCAGGTGGTCGACGATGCTCGGCAGGAGCTGAAGGCCCTTAAACAGACCCTCGGGGCCGCGACGCGAGAACAGGCCCGCCGGGACACCACTCACGCGCGCGAAATCGTCGCGTTGACCAACGCGAAGACCGTGTCGGAACGGGACGCGGCGCGCCTGCAAGGGCGCGTGCAAGCCCTCGAGGCGGCGCTGACTGCGCTAAAGCCTGTGCCGCGGGCCAAGCCCAAGACGACCAAGTCCGCGCCCGCCGGTAAGCCACGCGCACGAAAGAAGCAGGCAACATAACTTACTTGGCGTGCTCAGCCTGAGCGTTCGGCTCTGAACCGATGCCTTTCGCGGGAGTGGCGAGGGCCGACGGTGGCTTGCGAAACGCGCAAGCGACGTTCATGCACACCGGTGGCGCCCTTGGGCGGCGCCGACTCGCCGTTAACCTCTTACGTCCGCTTGGCCGCGTGCTCGACCGGTGAGCACGCTCGTCGGTCGCGCTCAGGCCTCAGGACAAGAAAAAGATCGCGCGACTTTTGTCAGCGGTGCAAGGCGCCCCACCTGCGCGGTCGAACGTCTTTGCGCGTTGGTGTCGTCGTGTCGCTCGACAACTGTGATGTTCCGGTGTGTACCTCGAAGGCAGAAACTAATCCGCTGGCGACACAGCCGGTCGCCGCTGTTAGTGAACGTCCTACGGCGCGCTCGCGTACCCACCATCGCGCTGCCGCTTGCAAAGCTCTCGCGATCTTTCGCCATGCCAGGTCCGTTGTGTGATGGGTGGTTGCGGCCAAGCACGGATGCTTGCTGCGCACCACTAACTCCGCCGTTCAACTGCACGCAGTGATGATCTGCCACGGGTAGCGCAAATGACCGCACGAAGGGCGGCGCCTGGGCTGACCGGCACGCGCCGTCCGACCCGCGAAAGGTAAGTCGGCGCAGGACGGAACGCGTGCCGCAGTCGCAACCATCGATACGAGAGCCTGCGGCATGCACGCCGCCGACGCGGGGCGCTGGAAATCACAGCGCGCGCACTGATGTGGCTCGATGCGCATTCGAACAAAAGACGTGCGTTCTTTGCGACGGCGATCGGCAGTATGTGCACACACCGAGCACACCGCACAAGTGCTCGCGCTCGACAACTCCAAGCGAAGCTGCCGCCTAATTCGTGTCACGGCAGGACGGCAGGGCAATCGGCGTCCGATGACGACGCGCTTTGCCAAGTATTGCTACGGGATACGTAGTACACCGTGACAGGAGGATGCCTTTCGTTCCTGCGTCCTCTCACGACACGCTTCGGTCGTCACCGGACACGCGCAGAGATGCTCGCGTGCAGAACTTCGCGCAACTTTTTTCCGGTGCTTTTCGCGGTGTGGTGAGCGAGCTCGCCGCCCTCATGCGGTGGAGCGTTTGGACGTGATCGTCGTGCGTGTTACGCGCCGGCAGATCACGACGGTTCTTACCTGGAGGTCATGCTTATGAAAGGTCACGTTCGATTTATTTACGACAATGCGCGCACGGGGGTTGGCTCATGAAGCTCGCACCCGGCACCCTGTGTTATGCGCAAGGCGGCACCTATCAGATCGATGGGCAACAGTCGGCTAGCCATGTGATCGCACGAGACTGCACCTCGGGTCAGATGGTGAGTCTGGCCATCAAGGACCTGCAGCGGCCACCGACGCCGTCCGGTACCGCGCTGGAGGGGCCGATCGATCCCCTTGCCTGGCAACGAGCCGCACGCCTGGCCACCGACCTGGAGCCATGGCGTGGCCACCAGCGCATCCCGACGCCCGTGCTGTCGCGCCTTGCGCAGCGCCATCGGCTGAGCGGTCGACAGCTGCAACGCCTGCGTGCCCGGTATGAAAAGGATCCGCGCACGACCGCGCTCATGCCTGAGCGCACGGGGCGGCCGCGCGGAGCCCGCGTGCTGGACGAGCGGGTGGAGGCGGTGATTGAGCACGCAATCAAGCGTCACTACCTCCAGCGGGAGCAGCCTTCGGTCGCGCATCTGGTCGACCGGCTGGGAGTGCTGTGCCGCCGACTGGACATCGTGCCGCCCTCGCGTCCCACGGTGGTATCTCGGGTGAACCAACAGGAAAGCTACGAGACGGACCGCGCGCGACGCGGCGCAAAGGCGGCCAAGCAGATCTGGGAGACGCGCACCGGGGGTCTGACGGCGGAACGCCCCCTGCAGATCGTGCAGATCGATCACACGCGGGTCGACGTCCTGCTAGTGAGCGACGACCGCCAACGCGTGCTACCCCGTCCATGGATAACCCTGGCGATCGACGTGTTCACGCGCTGCGTCGTCGGCTGGTACCTGACCATGGACGCGCCCGCCTCGGTGTCGGTCGCGTTGTGCATCGAGCACATGGCGTTGCCTAAGCCGGAGAATAACTTAGAGCCTGGGATCTGGCCGATGTATGGCAAGCCGGAAATCATCCTGGTCGACAACGGCAAGGACTTCCGTGCTGAGGCGCTGAAGACTGGGTGCGAGCAGCATGGCGTTGAGCTGCGCTGGCGGCCGGTCAAGCGGCCGCACTACGGCGCGCATATCGAGCGCCTCAACGGCACGCTGATGCGGATGATCCACCGGCTGCGCGGGACGACCTTCAGCAACACCCGGCAGCGGGGCGATTACACCAGTGAGACCCGGGCAACCATGACCCTAGGCGAGCTCAGGGCCTGGCTCGTCCAGGCCATCTGCCGCGAGTACCACGTCAAGGCCCACCGCGCGCTGGGTATCTCACCGCAGTTGGCTTGGGAACAGGCTTGGAACATGGACAACGGCACACGTCGGTCGGTCCCGCAGGTCCACCGGCCGGTGGACTTCCGTTTGGACTTCCTGCCGCGAGACTTTCGGCGGATCCGCCGGACCGGCATCGAGTTTGCCTGCTCGCGCTACTGGCACGACGACCTGACGCCGTTCCTGCGCCAGAAAGACGATGCCGAGATTCGCTACGACCCGCGCGATCTGTCGCGCATCTGGGTGAGGGCAGGGCGGCTGGGTTTCATTGAAGCGGTCGCGAAGGCGGGCAGGGCCGTGGGTGACTTCACCGCGGATCGGCGCATGACGACGGCCGAACAGTTGCGGATGCATGCGGCGTACGACCAGGGTCTGGCCGTGCGCGATGCCATCGAAGCAAGTGCGCTCAAAGAAACTCGCGCCGCGCGGCAGGGCAAGAAGGTCGCCGCACGGGTGGATCGCACGTCGGCGCCCAAAGCAATCGCGGCGGCGCCGACGGCCGGCACAGGTGTCACGACGGCACCGCACCCGCCGCTGCTGGCCTTGCCGCCACCCAAGACCATCGCGACACCGCCGACGGCATCGACGCCGCTGACGGCGGTCGAGATCACACCGACCGCGCCGTTCGAATCAGTCACGCCTGCGCCGGTCCGTCGCCGTGCGCCGACCCCTATCGCATTTGAAATCTGGAGTTGATCATGACCAATTACTCGCACCTCGCCCCGCAAGTCCTCGCCGAAATGAGCCTGCCCGATCACCTGCGCGCGCGTCGCATGCTGCAGGAGCGCTTCCTCGTGCACGAGCGCCTGGTCCCGCTGCTGACCCGCGTGGACTTCCTGATGCGCCGCCCGGTGCAAAGTCGCGCGGCCGGCCTGGTGGTGTCCGGTCCGCCCGGGTCGGGCAAGACCATGATCGCTAAGGCGCTGGCCCGTCGCTACCCGGCGTTAAACCCGAACGAGACGGATGCACCGTCGATCCCGGTGCTGACTATCAGCATGACCAACGCGCGCGAAGCCAAGACGTTGTTCAACCGGATGCTCGCCGCATTGCACGTGCCCGACGCGTCCAGTTACGTCGGCAGCGACCGGGAAAAGTTGGTGCTGAAAGTGTGCCGTCAGGCCAGAGTCCAGCTGCTCGTCGTGGACGAGATCCAGGACATCCTGACCTCCACAGCACGACAGCAGTCCATCGCCTTGGACACGATCAAGTTCCTGATGAACGAGTTGAGTTTGCCGATTCTCGCGCTAGGCACCGCCAAGGCACCGACGGCGATGCAGGTAGACGAGCACCTTAATGCCCGGTTTGCCTATCGCGTGCTGCCGACCTGGCAGGTCGACGGACACCTGGAAAATCTGCTCAACGTCCTCGAACAAACACTGCCGTTGAAGGAGCGCTCCGGGCTGGGTTCGGTCGACATGATGAAAGTCCTGGTGGGACTGTCCGGTGGCATCCTGGATCCCATCATGAAGGCCGTCACCTACGCCGCTGCCAACGCCGTGAAGGAGGGCATCGAGCGGATCACGATTCCGCTCCTGGAACGCGCCCTGGACGAGCCGCCCGCTTGGGCGTTGGACGAGCCCGCCGACGACCTTGCGATCGAAGAGGTGACTGCATGAGGACGACACATCAACTAGAGGTCGCGCGCGACGACGTGCTCTGGCTGATTCCGACGCCGGGCGCGGATGAAACGCTGCGCTCGGTCCTGCAACGTGCGGCCGATCTGTACGCCAGATCGCCGGAACACCTCTGGCGCGAGCTTCATTCCGAGCATACCGAGGCGCCTGGCGAGATCGATCATCCCTCGTGGGCCGACCTCGACCGGCTCGCCCACGTGCTGTCTGTATCCCGCACCCGTCTGGCCCGGCTGAGGTTGCCCGACGGGGAAGGGCAGCTCGCAGCAGGGCGTCGCCACGCCTATTGCCCGGCCTGCTGGCGGGACGACGACGCCACCGGCCGCCCTCGACACTTTCGCCGGGCGTGGGCGGGGGTGTTCACCCTGAGCTGCGGGCGGCACCAAACGCCGCTCTTTCTATGGCATGCCGCGCCGCGACAGCACGCGCCCCGGCGCGGCGACGACATCTCGCTCGCCGAGATGGTCTGGCAGGCCACCGCTGCCTCGCCGCAAGCCATCTTGTCGCTGCAGGCGCTCGAAGACGTCGCTAAGGTCATGGAAGCCTGTAGGGACGATCCGACCCGCTGGCCGGCCGACTGGTTGGGCGACGCGGCGCAGGCGCGCGCGCTGTTGATCGAGGTGATGACCATCGATGAGCGGACCGGTGGATTGCCGATCGCTTCGGCACAGGCGAATGCGCGTTTACAGACCCTGGTCCATTCCGGTCCCGTCGCGGCTGAGGCGGGTGCCACCACGGGATGGGAGCGCCTTCGGCAGACCCGGGATCCAGCGGTGCGTCGCATGGCGCTGTGGTTGGTAGGCAGCTGGCTCGTGCCAACCTAGCCAGCGCACTTTCGATCACCGCTGCCGCCGCCCCACCCACCGGCGGCCTAACCCGCCATCAGTTGCGACATACCCTTGTTTTCACCGGACAAACAAGCGAGCCGCCCAAGGGCGGCTCTCTTTTAAGGAGAGGGGATCGTGTCGGCGATGGCGCCCCGGCTAAGCCGCGTCGACCAGCCGCAGTTCCAGCTGCCGCGGCAGCGCCGAATGGGCGGTGAAGTCCGGACGAGGCCAGTGCGGACGCAGTGGCTCCGCGCCTCGCCGAGCCGATCGCCGTGCCGACAGGCCAGCATCCAGTGCCCAGGCCAGCCGCAGCGGCGAGGACCAACCGCCGAGTTCAGCCACACGGGTCAGGCTGTAGCCTGCATCCAGAAGCGCCACCGCACGGCCCAGACGGAACGATGCCGCCGTGAGATGGAGGCCGCTGATGCCATGCCGCAGCGCCATATGTGTGAATTGCTTCGGCTGCCGCCACAAGGGCGTGGCGCCGATCGGTGCCAATTTCAGATCGCCGCTGCCTTCAGGCGGCCAAAAGGCAAACAGATGACCCGGACGCGGACCTCGCATCGCGAGCCAGTGGCGAATCCACGCTGTGGTGTCGGCCGAGAGCCGCACGGTACGGCCTGGCGTGCCGATCCGTAGTGGATGCAGGCGGAGCAGGGAGGTGCCGCCGCTCTCGTAACGCAGGTGATCGATCATGACGCCTTCGTCCAACAGAGCCTCGGTGACCTCGCTGCCCAGCAGCTCGTGGAAGGTGGCCATTGCCTCATACAGAATCAACACAATAACGATCTCGCGTACGTCACGCGGGTGCGCCGGGTCAGCTCGGGCGACCAAGCGCTGCATCTCGGCAAAGAGAATCGGTCGGGCCTTGAGCGGTTGGCGACGGTGTTCGCGCAGCGTGTACAGGCTACCGACCTTGCGAAATAGCACGCGCTGCTCGGGCGAGACCAATCCGATGGTCTGGCACATGACCTTGATCGCCGTGAGGTAATTGAGCACCGACGCGTTGGATAAGCCAAAGGATCGTACGTGCACGGCATAGCGCACGAGCCCCTCTTCGGCCAGCGGGTCGACCTCGCCCGCCGATGCCTCAATCCAGTAGCGGCTCCACCGAGCCAGTTCCACCATAAGGTTGCGCAGCCCAACCGGCTTGCGCTCGCTCGCCCAAGCGGCAAGGCCCACAGCGGCCCTTGCCGCCAATTCCTCGTCGGTCACGTCGCACCGCGTCGCGAGCACGCGTGCCAAGCGGCTTATCGTCGTTGCTGCATCCTCGACCGCCATTCCTCGCTTGCTTAACTTGGTCATCCGTTGGCTCCTCATGTAGGAGCCTCCAACAGATCACCCGGGCGGCGCCTCCAAACATGTGGCAACTTTTGCACGCGCAATTCCGTGCATCATTAAGATGTGCGAGCTGCACCGGCGGTGGCGAAAACCGCGTCGCGTCGGGACACGGGAGCGTTGTCGCGTCGTTACCCCGGCCGCGCTGTCTTTGGATATGACACAGTCACGCTAGACACCGTGGCGGAAGGCGCGGGGAGCGGTTGTCGGTTTGCGACATGCTTAGGCGTGCCTCTGTTCGGAAGCGACACGGTTTAGCTGCCGCAAGTGACCGGAAACGACGTCGTTACGCTTCAGCACGGTCGAGCGCTTCGCGACGCCATATCGGTCCACGACATCGTTCCGCTTCAAAGCGACGTCACTAGCTAGCGGAATGAGGCCATCCCGAGGGAAGCAAGTAGTTGATTCATGGGGAGCGAAGTGTCGGTTCGCGACATCAATGGGCCTCGCGACATCAATGGGCCTCGCGACATAGTTAAGCTTCAAGCGACATAGTTAAGCTTGGCACGACACGGACCTCGATATCGCTTAATCCCAATAACATTTCTCTTATTTACATAATATACATTATGCGAATATGTGAGTCGGTTGGCAACGGCGATGGTTAGTGACCTGAGTGTCCGTTCGGACCTGCTTAATTTTGTCCTCCGTGGCTTAATGTTAACCACCGGCCTTATGACGTCCGCGCAATATCTACTGCGCGCCGACTCGAAGACGGCTCGGCGCTGCCCGTCTGAAACAGGTCTATGGCGTCGCACACGTCCCTCATGTGGCTTGGTGGAAAACTAGCCACTCAAGGCTTGTGGCAACCGGATAGCTGTATACGCAAGGGACATTGCGCCGCTAAACGACGTCGTAGTTGAAAGCGCAGGCGAGCAAGGTTGCGGTAGGCTCGTACGCCCCGAAACGCCCTCGCTTACGGCCGGCCTCCGAAAATAAGTGCAGATTTTTCCGGGCCCGCGAACCGATTACGTAGAGCAGTTTTCGTCCACTGTCGTCACCGCCGGGATCACTGAAGTGCGGCACCATTCCCTCCAGTAAGGCGTAGGCAATCACTACATCAAACTCAGCGCCCTTGACCCCGTGAATGGTCGAGACTGTGATTCCGGAGCGAGGTTGAAACACGCGCTTGAAAAAGGCCACGTCCCCTACCCCGGCAAGGCCTTCCGCTTCCAGGTTGGCGATACGCACTTGCGAGCTGGCGACAAAGGATTCCTGCAGCGCTTGCAAAGCGGGCAAGCGGGAGAGATCAATGCCCAGCTGTGCGAATAGCGCGGCGCCAAATGCGCCCAAGTACGCCAATCCATCGGTCTCAGGGCACTGAATGGCATTGCACTCACGCAGTAGTGCGCGCGGCGTCCACGCCGCGAGTGCGGCACCGGCATCCCTCAGATCAGCCAGGACCTCCCTAGCCCAGCGCAGGCGTCGTACAAAGAGACCCGGGGACGGCTCGGTGAGCGCGAGCCGGGCCAGTTTGTACCAAAAATTTTCGGGGTCACGCGCAAACGGCGCCATGCCGGGGCCATCAAACTGATAGTCGGGCAACCGGATCGCCAGCCGCCGTGTCATTGTGGCTAAGTGCAACCACTGCGGCGCCAGTACGCAGACCTCGCTGGCGGGGATGCCCAGGGTCTCAACGTTGTAGCGTATCAAGCGCGCGACTTCGTCGACTAGGTCGTCCACGGCAATGGCATCGTCGTAAGACACCAGGCTCGCGTAGTCTCGTTGTTCGCCGGCGGGCTCAATGGCGGTGGCGTGAACGTTGAAGTGCCCGTAGTAGGCGACGATCCGCTCGGATGAGCGGTAGTTCTTGGATAGTACTCGCTCGTTAATCGCAAGGCCGGTGATGGCTCGCAAGTCGGCCACATCAATGGCATAACCACCCAACGACCCATAGATGGCCTGATTGGGGTCCCCTACCATAAACAGCCGCGAGGCCCCGCCACCGGCCTTAAGAATGGCAGCAAGAATCTGATACTGAATCTGCTTGGTGTCCTGGTACTCATCCACCAGCAGCAGAGGAACAATTTTGGCCAGGAGATCAGCGATCACCGGGCGCCGACTGATCAAGCGCCATGCAAAATACAATATGAGCTCAAAATCGACCAACCGCTGGGCAAGCAGTATCCGTAGATACTCGCGGACAATGGCGTGCACGCGCTCACGTTTATTCGAGTCACGGCAGCCTAGGTGATAGCCATCCGCCGCGAAATAGTAATCACAGTCGTAGCGTGTGATGCGAGGCGATGTATAAGGCTTGCACAGCACATCAAGCAAGGTTTCTCGCTCGTGATGGTCAATGATCCGGAACCCATGGGCCAGTTTGGGTTCGTAGATGCCGTACGGTCGAAGGATCCATTCCAGGCAGAACGCATGGATCGTGCCGATCCAGAGCTGGGTGGTGTCCACGCCCAAATCTTCGATCCGCTCCTGGATTTCGTCGGCCGCGCGATGCGTGTAGGTGATCGCGACGACAAACTGTCGATCCGACTGCAAGTGGGACAGCTCGTACGCAATCTTGTAGGTCAAGGCGCGGGTCTTGCCGCTCCCCGGGCAGGCAACTAGAAAAATGCTGCCGGAGGCTCGAATCGCATCGCTTTGCTCGTCGTTTAGCTCGTCCTTTGTCCACGTGAACATCAGGCGACGTCGGCCAGCAAATCGTGAACCTGATCATCGGGTAACTCAGCGCGCATATAGGCTTTGAGATCCAGCAGGCCCAACTTCCCGGCTCGATAATCATCAAGCCGAGCTAGGGCGACGTTCCTCCTTGCGGCAACGAGCGCTCCCGTGTGAACCGCGTGCCCGACGCGATGACGGTACATATTGAACAGGAGTTCCCTGCTGAGGTCGCCATGAGCAGTCAGCACAGCCTCGACGATGTACGGGGGAATGACTGTGTCGGGCGTGACGTGCTGTCCGAGCAGAAGGGCAAACCATCCCTTCCCTTCCCCCTTAGCCATTTTCAGCACACGCTTGCCGAACTGCGCCTTGTCGCCGCTAGCCAGTTCAGCTTGGGCGAGCCCTAATGTCTTGGGGTCGCTGTAGACGACAGGTGCGATCGATGCCACCAGCGACGCATTTCCGGCCGCCACAAAATCCACTTCGAACGTATGTCGTGCATAATGCACAGACAGCCATGAGTTGCCATCGACAAAAGTCTCTAGCAGTTTCCGTCGCTCTTCACCGTTCTTCTGCGACGCAAGGCACGCCGCTTTGAAGGCGGCGACGGACTTCGTATCACTGGCATCGGGCGTGGTGTCGAGAATGGCCGCATCCAGGTCCGTGATGATGCTGCAACGCTTGCGTATGCGGCGATCGTGGAAGAGTGCGGCGACGTTCTTGAAGCCAGTACTACGGATGTTGACCAGGCTCACGCCGAGTTCATCGAGGCTGAGCCCAAACACTGCCTTGAATAGCGCTGGGATCAGCAGCTCTTCAGCATCGCCTTCGACCAGCACCACGCTTTTGGCAAAGAGCAGATTGCTTCGAACGGCATCTAGATAGCGTTCGATGGCGCCAATCTCTGTCGTTGTCAGGTCCGTGGTCGGTTGATAAGCTCGGCATGCCACACCGTGTCGCCCCAGAATGTTTACGTTACGAACTCGGCTTACCTCGGAGACGTGTGTGGAATGCGTGGAATAGATAATCTGCGTATCGCTATAAGAAATGCGATCAAACAACGTCTTTTGAATGTGCGTGTGGATGTGCGCTTCGGGCTCTTCGATCAGTAGGAAGTTGGCGATCGAACGGTTGGTTTTCTGGTACTTGAACTCCAGAAGTTTTAGCGTCAAATAGATGAGGTTCGCACCTCCAAGGCTCAGCTCATCAATGCTTCCTTCGTAGCTTTCCCCCGATTCGCCGACGAACAGGCGCAGCGATTGAAAGAGCTTTTCGGGCTCATCGGGGAGATCGGATTTAATCGACAACATGCTGGGCGAATACGTCTCACCGGCTGCGTCCTTGATCGTATCCCGGATGTCCGTACGTACGGCCTGGACTTCGACTAGAGCCTCGATCTCAGCGTTGAGTGTGGATACGTGGGTGACAATGGGCGCCATCGTGGCAGGATCCACGTCGCCACTCTTGCTTTTCAATAGGGTGAACAGCGGGTTGGATCGACTGTTGCGGAACTCACTAACTACGTCGCGAAGCGCTTGAATGTAAGTGAGCGAAATCTGCTTGGTCAACGACAATATTTGCGGCAAGCGCACGCCCACTCGCGGATCATCCAAATTCTTGCTGAAGACGCAGTTCTCGAAGTCCCCCGCCAACTCCCGGTAAGTGGTGTCGTCGCTGAAATCGGCGTCACTACGTCCCGTAAAAACAGCCTCGTAGTCCTCGATCGTCATGGCTTGACGGATAATCTCCATCGCGCCGATGTCCCCGGGGGGCAAATCCGCTAATTTCTGGCGAATTTGCTTTTGCGGACGAAAAATCAGGTTGTAAGTTGCTCGACCTATGCCCCCATTGGTAACGACGCCCGTGCCATGCAGAAAGAGCGCCTGCACCTCCTCGTCGGGCCCAATCTCGTCGAACTCAATGCTCAGGATGATCCAATGCCCTCGCCAGTCGGTGAGCCCGCGATGAAAATCAGCCTCGTCCATTCGTACGGCCCAGCGCAGCATGTTGTCATCAAGAAGCAGGCGGAGCGCGCGAAATAGGTTGGTCTTCCCTGCCCCGTTCTCGCCGATCAAGGTGTTGACACCTTTGTCGAACAACAGGGTCGCGTTGGAAAAATTGCGGTAGTTAATGATCGTCAGCTTTGAAATATGCATGATCTGTCCCTTTGATCGCCCGCCCTAAGGATGGGACCCTTCCCCCGGCTTGCTATTCAATTGAGTTATACATTTGGACGCCGCTGCAGCCAAAAGGACGCATCAGCGAAAGTCGTGCTGGGTAAGCCTGCAGGCATCGCAACACTTCATTCTTTCAATAGTTGACCACGCTCACGTCGTGTGGCCGCTTGGATTGTACGTTTTCGACGATGCTGTCCTTGATCAGCTCCACGAGCACGGAGTGCTTCTTAGAAAGCAAACGATCAGTCTCTTCAATCACTTCCGTCACGACGATGATGTTCACTATCAGTTTGCCCGCTGTCTGGGGTTACGCCGAAGTCAACAAGTACCAGTACGGATCATTAAGCTTAAACGCAACGCTGCCCATCGAGTCATTGCACCATGGGTTCGCATTAGATCACTCCGGGTAACTGTAACCGCCACAGGTATCGGAGCAAATAATATCCGCCGACGGACAGTGCCATGCACTTCGCACCCAACAATAAGAGCGCCGGTATATTAATGGCGTCAGGCGGGCTCAAAGCACCGGCGGGCTCATCCTTCGACGGATCAATATCGTTTCGATGAAACCTTTTTTCTTTCCACCAAGTGTACGTACCCCATATCACGGCGGTCATGACGTACTGAAGAAGATCTAGGATCAACGCGGCTATGAAGGTGATCAAGGCAATTGCAAGATCGTCAGGAAGTGAGAACGACGCACCGTCGCCGGCCTTGAAAAGCCACACCACAGCTATACCCGCCAG
>Ga0247742_10002467_pt1 | contig 12078 bp, 11 predicted proteins | sample UWRJL208509C2_FD_180944 | JGI IMG/M metagenome (GOLD analysis project Ga0247742, IMG submission 180944) | Plant litter microbial communities from Arlington Agricultural Research Station in Wisconsin, United States - UWRJ-L208-509C-2 | ecosystem: Environmental > Terrestrial > Plant litter >... | reverse complement strand
TGTCAGTCAACTTCATTTCTGGGGCTTGGCCGTAACTGAAGTTCTACTTACATTAAATCCACATGTTTATCTGGACCACTGGGGAACATCGACCTCGAGCTCCCTAGTGTGGCTTTCAATGCCCATTTGTTGGACTATGTATATCGCCCCAAGTCCTATCTGATAGTATTATCAAGCCTCTTCTCATGTTGCGAGGTATGTCGATATCTCGTCAAATACCAGGCCGTTTCACTCACTCGTGTCTTCCCACTTCATACCCCTTATTCCCATTAGTATTGACACTTTACATCCGAGATCGTCGAATGACCATAGGGATAATCACGTTGCTGATCGCAGAGCCTGCCTCAATGCCCGGCATGATCCATAACCTCTAGATGCGATATACTTTTGGGTTAATTTCACCTTCGGGCTACTTGAGACTCATCTCGACGGGTTTCGTCAAATTCCCAAAATTCTCATATGTTTTATTTAAATCTTATAAGTCTTATCAACAGGTGTCGACTGTGCTTCTTCTACGCTGGTCTTCAATTCTACACCGTAAAGTTTCTATTGGCGCTCCGTGCTGGCTAGAGACAGTTGCCGACGCCTTTAAGGCTTGTGCATGATGATAATCTTGGTGGCCGCGATATGTGAGTTTCATTGTTTAGGTGCGGGTGACCGGGTCTCTTTTCTTTCGGAGCCTCATTGTTGCCGTCCCTCTGGTCTAGGGAAGCTCATGATCGAGCCTTCACATCCACTTATCCTTTCGCGTCAAGTGGTGAGAACTTGAATAAATAATCGCAGCAAGCTTGACAAGCAACTGCCCACGCGACATACATCGGGTATTAGTGCGTTGTTTGCTTTGTGTTCATACATCTGCTTGCAATCGCATCTTTCCATCGTCATCCCTGTCATACGCATTGCAGCTGGTTACTACCGATCGTTTCGTCACCGGCAAGGCGTCTTCCGAAGCATCTTGGCGCAGGATCTGCCACCTTTTCTCTTCTTTCATCCAGGACTGTCGAATAGTTATAAACGCACGGCTGGCACATGTAAACGGGCGACCATGTGGGCCCAAAAACATCTCGTTCATCCTTCAACTGACCTAATATTTCCTTGATCAGCTGCGGATACAGTCTGAATCAGAGCCTGGAATTAGATTTGCGTAATTCAAGAGGATGGGTTATCTAGACGCCAACTCCTGTCCAGCGCAGCAGTATCCGATGAGCCTGTCACCAGCTTTGGTTTACCAAAAGCCAACCCAACCGAACTGTGTAGGGATCTCTTTCGAGTTCAAGTAAAGCCCCCCCAGTTTTCTTTAGTCCATCCAAAATTTCTATATTCGCCGATTGCATCGAGTTATCTAATTATACATTACTTAATTTAAGGTTTATCAGGAAGCTGAAGTTGTCCCCGCACATCCAGAGAAGGAAACATGAAATGCACTGGACGCTACCTACTCACCAAAAGTAAGAAACAGCTTGCAAACACGGTTCTCCGAGGTTGCGATAAATACGGGGCCGCCTCTGGCCATATAAATCGTCCCACGAAGATTCCGGTTGCACACGTGTTGGCGCACCTTCTGAGAAGCAACCGATCATGATCATCGGTGGTCAGCCGTTTATAAGCCGTTCAAAGAAACCCAGGGGGCAGCGTCCAGAGCGCTGTTTGGCTGATGAGGGTAAGGGAACCACCGCGACGTTTTAAGGTGTCGTTCAGTGTGCAGCGCATTCGAAACTTGAGGTCGATTTCCGGGCCGACAGTAAACGAAATGACGGGAATAACGCGTGCGGCCGAACTTGGGGATTTAAGAGCCAGCTATTCGTTTGTGAAAACACTTGGACCGAGGGCTTGCTTGAGCATATCCACCAAACCTACGAAAAAACTACGAGTCAAGTATGAGCGCACCTTGGGTCCAAAACTCCATCTCAAGAATTCCAGCCGGACGTAATTGGGCGTGCAATGTCATGTTTATGTCAAAGATAGAAGACGAAGACATAGAAACAACCCAGACGATGGGGAAGGATGCACGATAACTACGGAGAATCTTGCAACCTCATCGATCGTGGTCGATGGATATACTAAAGCCTGAACAACACCTCACCATCCAAAGATTAGATCGGACACTTGCCCTATCATACCCTTAGACGGTGATGGCTGGACACCTGGTGTACCGGTGTTCCCATTGGACAGTCCAGACGCCGAACTAGCGGGAGCCTGAGCATTCGAACCCCACTTTGGCTGAGGAGTTGCAGGCTTGGATGATGGCAGCCCACCAGCGTTGATCTTCCTAAAGGCCGAGGCAGATGGCACGAGCTTGATAGGTGTACCCACAGTTGGCGTGTTAGAGGAGTAAGGCTCATCAACGGCCATAGAGTTGCCGAAAGGAGAGTGAGATGGTGACTCAATGTGGTTTTGAGAAGGTGAGACGGAGGAGCTGAACGTCGTCCTGTGTACGGGCTGGCCTAAGAGACCTTCTGCTTGTGAGGGGTCAGCCCATTTGGCGCCAACCATGAAGCTCCCGCCCAGGATTTCGCCGTTCTTCCTCACAGCGCGCATAGCATCTCCAGCATCGCTGTAGCCGATCTTGAAGCAGTTAGCGATTTCTGTGTGAGGGTCGGCATCTGTCGAGTTGCCGAGAGACTTGAAGTACTCGACAGTCACGCTGTACTTGTCTGGTGGATAGCCAAAGACAATAACGTAGACGGTTTGTTGAGACATGCTTGACCCTGTGGGCATTTGTCTTCGCGACGAAGAAAAGTCGGTAGTAGTTTTCTTTAAAAGGGTTAGTGCTTGTTGCTTCTCTGCTTCTATGCGACTTACTCGAGGTTGGAAATGACCTGGGCTTGGATCAACATTGATTTCGTTTGGAATATCGTTTATTGAACTCATAGGAGGAGCATCCTCATCTGCAAGAGTCTGACGTTGTCTAGAGCAAGGTTTCGTTGGTGAGATACTACATATGCGAAGGTACCACATACCTGCTGCTTTGAAACATAGAGTCCATTCCAAAGTCTGTTGTAGAACCTCTCGACAATATCTGGTTCATCTTTGCCTTGGTTGGCACAACCGGAACCTCATCTATGCGCTGATTTCCTTGTGGCACGGTCTGGGGTACATGAGTGAAGTGACTTGGTCTGTGACGGGTAAGCGCGTACATTGCTCTGAGAGGTTGACTAAAGAAAGTAACTTAGTCTCAAACTCTTTCCAATCGTTTGAGAACTTACCATAAGATATCCCGACTGGTAGTGGCTCCTGGACTGTGAGAGGGAGTCACCAAGTGTGCTGGTACTGGAGGCGCCCCACGAGTTTAAATTCGGGCTATGATGCGACGAGGTCGAGGACGACATCCCTGCCACTGTAAAGGGTGAACTGTGCATCGCCGACAACAAAGAAGCTAACTGGAAGTAAGTAGAACGGAAAGTGGAATTTGAAGTCGACCTCAACAACGCGGTCACGGTTCTCCTGTTTGACGCCAATAGAGAGCGCCAAACACTGCGCATCGCCACTGCCACTGTCCATTCGACCACAACGATGGAGGATTCAATAATCACGAAAAGACTCATTATCTCAGGTCTTACACCGTCGATAACTGCAGAGGACATTTCTCATCGACTGACCTCGTTTGGAACTGTCAAAGCTGCTGATGGTTTTGGTCTGCCGGATGGCCTAGGGCAACCACGAAAATTTGGTTATGTCACACTTGAGACCACCGCGAGCAAATTAGCAAAGTGTTAGTCTCGTTTGGTCGTCTGCAACTGAGATTATATTTATGTCTGTTCTCTAGGTATGAATTTACTGAGTGGATCTACATGGAAAGGCACTAAACTACGGTTTGGTGAGGCGAGACCGGATTACAGAGATCGGTGAGTTTCTTGCGAGCACAGATCAGGCATATATCTGAAAACCCTTCAGGATCGCCTTGGAAAATGCCAAGGCAGCTGAAGAGCCTCCCAAGAAGAAACGAAAACTCTTTGGCGGGGTATATGCCGACGATATGTCCCTTGTGACCCCAGAGAACGCTGCTCAGCAACCGGGATGGAAAGTCTCCTCACTTGGTCGGGTGACCAAGCCTGTACGAATGAGACCGGCGCATCCGTTACCCGATGTACAGGCAGAGATGTCCCGATCCAAGGCCAAACAAGGCAGCTCCAAAAAGCAAGATGAGCCTGTAAAAAAGAAGAAACGCACAAAGGAACCAGACACCCGTGCGCGGAGGAGGACGATTGACATGACCAAGTGGGGCAGTACGCATCTAAGAGGTGTTTTCTTGGATTTAGAGCTTCCCGTAGGTCGCAAGAACGCCATAAACGCCACTCTTACTATGGAGGATATTGGGGATACGGACAGCGGGTCAGAGAGCGATGCCGACGCTGACGAAGTAGCTGCTGCTGTTGAGGAGCTGTCGATAAGCCCAAGTCCCTCGGTTCTACCTTCCAAAGACGCTGCCTCTTCTCCGTACCCATACCCACCACATTCGTCTCCACCCCAACAGATCTTACCAAAGTCAAATTATGCACCTTCGCCCGTGCAAATCACCGACATTGAGCTGGAGAAAGTTCAAAATCTTCGTCTTCTTACCTCGTTCTTTGGTAGAGACGGTGACGAAGATGACTGGATTGGTCGTGAAAGTGTCGGCTCGGACATAGACGTCGGGGAACTTGTTAAAGGCGATCGCATACTTGCCAATGAGGACTTGGAATTCGAAGTGGTGCCCAGAAACGCCCAGAAGGTTGTTCATCATTCACCTGAACAAGAAGCAGTTGAAAAGGACGAGGAGGTGCTAGAGGTGGATGATATGGCTGTCGATCCACCAGCCCAAGCTGAGTCTACCTCGAGAGCCTCAGCCTCAGCGCCATCGAAGTTGAAAGATCTTTTCGCACCGCAGGAAGCGCAAGGTACCTCGGTTTCTAGTTTCTGAAATGGCAGCCGCTAACAGAGATATTTTTCAGGCGGATTTTCGCTCCTCGGACATCTGGATCTTGACTTGGAGCTTGAAGAGGATCTTGCATTCCTCGCAGAGCAACCATCACAAGGATCTGCGCCTCAATCTACACCCTACATAGCTCCCGCTCCAGTCACTCTTCAGACACACTCATCGCAACAGCCGCTCGTCCTCAACCCTAAGCAAGCATTATTCTTCCCTTTACCATTAGATTCCTCCAGCACGCTCAGAGCTAGGCAGAAGGACGTTTATGACCTGGCGAAAGAAGGTGGCTGGTATTGGCGTGACCCAGCTGTTGGATTTTACAAAACAGAAAACGACGAGGAGATCAGAAAGAGGTGGGAGGAGAGCAAGGGCGAGTTGACGAGGGACTGGAAAATGAGGTGGAAAGAAGCTGGGAAGGTGCGGAGGAGAAAGAAGGGTACTGATGGTGTTGACGATTGAGAGAGATGTTTCGGGGCTTAGTTATCCGTCTTGATTCATCATTATGTCTGAGAGGCGTTTTCTGAATTCTTGCCATCCAGTGCCCTTCGTTAACATACTTTGAACTTTTTTCTGCAGATTTCATCCTCAATTGTGACATTCTGCATCCGTTCTGTGGAAAATTCGTGTCTTCGACGGGAGAGATATTCGTATCCACCTAAGGTCGAAGTCGACAAGCACGGTGGCAGCATATTTTCTTGTAGCGCTGTCTTAAGATGTTCAAGGTGTCTTGACACCTCCTAACAATCTTCCCCCCGACCCTGAGAAGGTAACCTCTTTCTTTATCTCCGTGTCAGATATGTTGAAGTTGGTTCCGAGCTGCCAGATGATCTTTTTAATGTCGTTGATAACCTTGCCTCATCTTCCACTGTTGCGTATGACTGTGGCCCAGGATTCAAGTGAAACACCGACAGAAGGCATGGGGGTGACTACACCACGTCCTCTAGTCTCTGTGCCTGCTCAACCTAGCAAATATATCTCAATCCTTTACATGTGCCCCTTAGCATCTATCCAATGATAAATGGTGTGATAAATTTTAAGTTTCCTCATGGTCGTCGTAACTAAGTGGCATTCAAACAGCATCTCCGCGGTTCGAGAGCCTTTCGGATAAGCAAACGCAGCTTATAGCCGGAGAGAATGAGCTATTTTAGAGCGTTCCCATTCGATCCCCTCGTGATTCCTGAATTAATCTTCGTGAGTATTAATCTACCGAATTCAAGTAATTTTTATTTTGACGATTTGGAATGTGGTCTAGTCACTCCAATTGGCGTCATCGCCATGTGGCGTAAACATTCACGTTGCAATCGAACCACGAAGAACTTATTGTGGTCATAAAAATAACCAATGCTCCAAGACAACATTGGCACACTCATGGAAACCCTTTACTAAGTCTATCTTCTCGCAGGTGTCGGTGTCAGTTTGGGATAATCGTTCTTCCTCGTAGGCCTCAGGCATACTGTAGTTTCCGACCACGGCTTATTATTTATGCACCTTTCCTCCCATCGCACAATACCACTGCATCAAATACCCTTTTGGTTATCACCGCTATCTACACCGACCGAGGATGAGATTTTTTGTCGCCTCATGGATCTATGAACTTTGGATTCAATTCGCTGATACCTGGATTCATTGGAGGCAAACGTGTGACCTTGCCGAAGCTCTTCACATTCTCATAGGGGCTTTGCAATTGGTTACGATTCCGAAGCAAACATTCATGTGTTTCAGACTTATGGGCGTCTAAACCACACGAACGACTCCGATCGATCATATTTAGACTTTCTGTCTCATTGCAGACAGCTGACGACAGGTGGGTCAATGTCTAATAACCGCGATATTCACAAGTCTTGGCATTATTCTCCAGAATTTCTTTCCTACTTGGGAAATCCAATTGTAGTAAATTGGGAGTAAGCAGGCGCCGCCTTCTGACCAGATGTTTCTTCTATCGAATGTATAGTCAAATCTCTCACTCGCCCCCACGCGAGGTCCTGATCCGGCCTAAGAGAAGCAGTCTTGTTGACACCCATCTATATAGGGGAACGTGATCCAATGAAGAAGCTTCGAGGGTCGTGTGGATGACTTCAGTATGCCTTCTTCATTCACTTGAGTCGACCGTCGGTGACAATATCCTTGCCATGAATGAATTGTGATGCTTACGGGCCGCCAGGGTATCGGTAGCGCGTGTGCAATGTATAACCTGATTCGAGCTTGAGCTTCACATCGATGGAAGACATTGATCGATCGAGGTCGAAGGTCATTACGGAGCTGTGCCGCATTCTGGCCTTTGCATTAATCGGTGACAATATGACGAATGTCCAAGTCTTGGGAAGAGTGGGTTGACACTCTAGAACCATTGACTGTGTTGCCCGTGGATCTAATTTGATAGCATTTTGACGAGCATTTACTAAAATACAGGAAAACTGGTATCGGTACAAGTTAAGTCGTCATGGCATGGGAGAAGTCGTGCGTTAGGGATTGTGCACTGTCGAGGATGTGGGTCAGATGAGAAAGAATTGAAACTCGTACAGGGAAACATACCTCCACCTTCAAGAAGAAGTAATGGAAGGGATCGGGGCAGAGGAAGATATTATTGAAGAAGGGAATGGGGCAGAGGTAGCTTCGACAGTAGAGGAAGCGGCACTGCTGCCAGGGGCTACTATGGTGGAAGTAGGGACATTGGCCGTCGTACGAGAAACTGAAGCACTGGTCCACGGATACTGGGTCCAGACGATCTCAGTGGTGCGGTCCACGAGGTAAGGCCACGTTGAAACGATAGTGTGATAAATTCGTGTCGCCGTGAAGACTGGAGGGCCGTCTTGGTCAACAGGTGCTGCCTGGAAGAAACATCATCAGCGTAATGTTGTAGACGCCAGATAGATTATCACTTACTACAACGGAGGACGCGCTGAGAGCACAGAAAAGTGACATGGCGTAGATGAACTTCATGGTGGAAGAGCACTATGTTGGCGAAGAGAGAACCTCTTGCAACTCATACTTATAAACAAAACAGTTATACCTCCGCTTGCACGCACATGGTTTCCGGAGGAAATATCGCGGATCTTCGCCGGCGGGGAGAAGTGCCATCTGAGCACCTAGAGTTCTGACAGGCAGACCTTCTGGTGCGACCAATGTTCCCCAATCGGAAGCGTCTGGGTAAGATAACTGTATAGTTGATTTGGAATTAGAGTGCAAGATTGGAAGCCTTCCACTGAATCTTACTTGTGGGGCGCGGGGAGCACGTGGGTAGTGATGGCATTGAGGCATTTGTCGGCCATGCTTACCCAGTGACGACAAGAGGCCATAGGGAGACTGAATGTTGCTAATGTGCCGAAAGACAACAGCATACGCCGAAAGATTATCCCTCTTTCATAGAGTCCTTGAGGTATCAGGCATGTGAAACAAAGTCATGACGTTGATGGGTATGAGGCCATTCGACCTCGAAGTTGATCCTGGTTAGCCCAAGGAGACACGGTTTGGTTCCATATAAGAAAGAGACATATGGAGCACTTTGGCCGAGCTAAGGGATATCCTCAGCGGAATAAGCATCTACAGGTATTTCGGCGCCCAGGAGCAATCTTGAAAATAGGAACCGAGCTGAATTGATAGTTTTGCCGAAGCAATGGTCACCTGGGTAGGTATGGCGAGGGGTTCGTTCCAGCTTTCCAGTATCGATAATTTGTGCTTTCCAACCACAACCACAAGGGATTGAAGAATGAGTTGAGCCTGAGACAACATGATGGTGGAAGGATACTGACCTGGTGAGTCTGACGAATCACGAAGATACATTTTGCCATCGGGCCGGGACATATGCGCAAACACGCGCAATCTACATCGTACAAAGCCATGGTTCCTCCTTGTTCAAGTCAACCTCCACAATTCAAAGGTCGAATTAGTATTCAAGATTGTCATTAAACACACCATGGAAAGAAGCCATGTCTATGGAGGAAAATGCATTGGAATTTCTCACCTGCCTGTCGAACTTCTATCTATGATATTTTCGTTTGCAAGTGAAGCAAAACTCTCCATACGACGGGGCTGTCGTCCGCACGAAGGTCCATACGACAAAGGCAAGTCCTTAATTCTGTACGCCAGAATGTTTCAATGAAGACGTATCTTAGGCGAGTTCGAATGCGATGTTGGACCGACGAACTTCCCTTACAATCTATCGGGCGTCTGTTCACTCTGGCGCGCCATTCTTGCCTTAGTCCCCGATTACTGGACGGAGGTCGTTATTCTTGTCAATAAGAAGGACCCAACGCAGTTATCAGAAGTCGATGCCATCTTCAAACGCTCAAAAGATCTCCCCATTATCGTTCGGGTGACTCGAACTGACGATCGCGACGCTGACTTAAAAGAGGGTCAGAGAACAAAGGAGATCATCGAGCTGATGAAACCACATTTACGGCGTTGTTTTTCCATAGTTTCTGACGTCCTTCACGGGTCTTCTTTACCGGCACCCTCTCGTGACTTGGTTGGCATTGGAGAAGATTTATCACAACTCGTTTTAGCTTGCCAATTCGATGACGGATATCCTTCTTGGCTATCTAACACCGATTCTGAACCAATAGAGGACAAGGATAAACCCTCGATCATCACTCTCACTGAGCTCCAACTTCATGGTCATACTATTCCAGACTTCCTGGAACATAACTCCCGCATTCTCGTCACCTCCTCTGATGTTCTCGTTCATTTTGAACTGGCAAATCTTGACGGTCGAATCTATACCGAAAGAAAGGGCCAAATTTTACCCGAAATTCTTCAATCGATGGTGACGCCCATGGTGGAAACATACACCTTGGACAACATACACCTTCTACCTCCATCTTGTGATCAAGAAATTGACCAAACCTACACACCAATTACGGAGACCTTCAGCATAAAAAATCTTGGAGGTGACACCATGAAGCTTTTGATGTCTCATCTCTCGTTCTCACAAGATTGTGAAGTCCGGATTGAAGCATGCTCTCTGAGCGAAATCTCGTTAAAATCTATTGGCCACCTCCATCTTGTGAACATTGACGACTTCCTCCTTCCCTGTCTTTACGCCTGGCAAGGTGTGGAGCTACGGTTAAGTAACTGTCCGGGCTTGACCAATCTCGTCTTGAATGCATTAATCGGACGAAACCGACTTGGAACACCCAGGCACGAATTGCACGACTTGACAGTCATAGATTGTCCTAATGTCTCAGCAACTGCACTCAAAAGATTTACGACATATATGTCTATCGACTGCGTAGCTGTTTTCGGACATCCTTACAATATGCCACCCGAAGAGCAGCGGGAAGTCTACGATACTATGCGGAAATATGGATCCCGAAGGGTAAAGGCGTTTAGTTGGAACGATCGAGATATGGAGGACTTAGCGTAAGGTTGAATCCTGTGCTCTCGTAATTACCACGATTTTTCCGGTGTCTTTCGATATCTCCATTATAACCATAAGCGTCTCTATAGAGCTTGTATTGTATTTGCCGACTTCAAGTAGTTCTACTCTATTACGTTGCTAGGTTCATGAGCACTGTACATTATAAAATCGAAAATCGTTCGACTGAAATTGACATATCTCTTTCTCAGACCTTCAGTCAAGGCTAGACATCGCCAGACCGCAGTATAACATCTTCATCGCGTGTAAGCGCCCGTCCAGAGCATGCGGCCAGACGCGTCCTGACACAACCGAGAATGCACCGGCAATTGCCGACTAAGAAGTGGGCCGACTTGGGAAATCATCGTCCGGACATATTTTTGCGTCAAAACCGCCAACGGCTCTCCCTACAACGTCCACGACTTCCCAGACGATGAACACCACCAACTACGACGTGATAGTTGTCGGCGCTGGCATTGCGGGGTCTGCTTTGGCTCATGGACTTTCGACTTTACCCCGTTCAAAACCTCTACGGATCGCGTTGGTGGAACGTTCGCTAGCTGAACCTGACCGCATTGTTGGAGAACTACTGCAGCCCGGAGGCTTCATGGCTCTGAACAAACTAGGTCTTGGCTGGTGCCTGGAGGACATTGACGCCATTCCGGTGAAGGGTTACTGCGTAGTGGAGGACGGCAAATCTGTGCATATACCCTACCCTGGATCGCATGAAGGCCGGAGCTTTCACCACGGGAGGTTCATCATGCGGCTCAGAGAGGCGGCACGGAAGGCGAAAGGAGTTGAGATGATTGAGGGGACAGTGTCAGATCTCGTTGAAGACCAGAGCAAGAAGGTGATTGGTGTGCGAGTGACGAGGAAAGGGGGTGAAGGCGCCGACTTGAAGGAGGTCTATCATGCGAACGTCACCATCATCGCGGACGGCTGCTTCTCCAACTTCAGGAACACCGTTATGGGCGAATCTGCAATTAAGCCATCGACGAAAAGCCATTTCATGGGCGCTGTGTTGGAGGATGCCCGACTGCCAATACCAAATCATGGAACCGTTGCTCTCGTCAAGGGTTTTGGACCAGTTCTACTTTACCAAATATCGGAGCACGACACCCGGATACTCGTTGACCTGAAGCAACCTCTCCCTGCTGATCCCAAGGTATGTGACCTCCACTTCAACTTGAACCTCCGTTAACAATTTTTTGACTTCCAGGCAACAATCCTCAAGGAAATTGTTCCTCAACTACCGTCAGCTCTTCACCTTCCCATTCAAACCGCCCTCGAGAAAGACCGTCTAAGGCGGATGCCCAACTCGTTTTTGCCTCCTGTCGACCAAGGTACAGGAAGGTCAAAACAGGGCGCTATCCTCATTGGCGATTCATGGAATATGCGGCATCCATTGACAGGAGGAGGAATGACCGTAGCTCTGAACGATGTTGTCATCTTGCGGGAGCTCCTTGGGTCTGTTGACGATCTTAAAAATTGGAAGAAAATCCAGAAGGCACTGCATAGGTGGCATTGGGACCGGAAGCCACTTTCGTCAACTGTCAACATTCTTAGCGTCGCCTTGTATGATCTCTTTGGTGCTGATGGTGAGTTTTTTTATTTACATTTTCGTACCTTTGTTCGTTTCGCTCACACTGGCGTATTCCAGACGAAGAACTTCGTGTCCTACGGACGGGTTGCTTCAAGTACTTTGAACGAGGAGGGGAGTGCATCAATGGTCCTGTATCCCTTCTATCCGGGTGCGTGCTTTTCCATTTAGTCATTGTCTATGTCGTTGACATTATTACTATTTCTTCAGTATTGC
>Ga0247742_10002466_pt1 | contig 12081 bp, 14 predicted proteins | sample UWRJL208509C2_FD_180944 | JGI IMG/M metagenome (GOLD analysis project Ga0247742, IMG submission 180944) | Plant litter microbial communities from Arlington Agricultural Research Station in Wisconsin, United States - UWRJ-L208-509C-2 | ecosystem: Environmental > Terrestrial > Plant litter >... | reverse complement strand
TCCGAAACCCCCGAAACACTCAGAAACGTGGGAAACCCGAATCTAAAATTACCGTTTACTGATGCAGCCTATCGTCCCCCCGAGAATCAGCAAGATAACACACCACTCGGGAGCGCTTAGCGCACTTGACGAACCTTGGGGACTTGCCAGACAGCTAATTGCTTGGTCAAGACCCTCAAGCGATGCCAATCCTCGCATCAAACCGCAACCTGACGAAATATCGCCAAGCCACCAATCCCGGCGCCAATAAATGCCAGGTTTCACACTTTTATCGGTACATAATCGAATAGGACAGCATGTGAGTACTCGAAGATGGTGGCAATTACATGCCTTCACTCATATCGGCTGCTGTAGAGACCATCAGGATACTGGACGTTGCCTCCGGCCTGAGTCAACACCTTACTTTACTACTAAGTCGCAAACCGCCCACTATGCTCTTCCACCTCACGAGCCATTGCCACGGCAAGCAGCATGCAAAATGACGACGCCGCTGTACCCACATTCGAAACTACACCTGTAATGTCAATATCTATACAAGTCTCGCATATCTGGTAAGCTCAAATGTGAACTATGGCAGAGCATTACACTTATTCATACCCCCGTATATTTACAAACATCATCAGAATATAGTTTCCAGTTGTGTATCAAATCTCGTGGAGGGCTGTGGGATATAGACCAGGTTGGCAGGCTGTTCGCAAATGAGAGTACCGTATTTTAGTTGTATTATGCCGTACAGGTACTGTGATAAGTAGAATGTAATGTAAATGATGATAATAAAATGCTTTTTATATATTATTTCGAGCCTAAATAATATGAAGATGAACAGCTTGGGACGACTTGGAAGACACTTGCTGAGCGTTTGGGACCACTTGGTGTCGAATTGTGCGAGAACACTTGGAAAGAATCCGACAAGTATTTTTGGCCAAGGGATCGTGTAATCGGCGCCTTAGCAGGCTTGGGAGCATTCGGTGGGCTTGACACCACTTGGCCAAGCCGGCCAAGTGATTTGCGATCTTGCTGATGCTGTATCAGCAAGCATCCTCTGTCGAACACATTTATCTTAAATCTGCCCCTTCCATCCTCGTTCTAAATTTTCCGTGCACCATTCGTTGCTGCATCGGTGTGGAATATAGTTTTCGATTTATATTTTCCGCATTTCATCTTCCCCCTTCGTCCACTCCAAGGGTTCATCGCATTCTTTGTACCTCGTACAAACTTATTTCACGAATCAACGGACTCCGGACCTTTATATCCGACTTATATGTCCTCATCGTAACTGGACGACCATACATTTGAGCTATCATTAACCACGATCTCGATAGAACGCACAGGCTGTGCGTTCTATTTTGTGGGAAAATGTTTTGGGTTACCAGCGAAGTCCCTCTCTTGTACGAGCATAATTTCATCTTGTGCCCTGGCATCGAGGGTAATGCTTGCTTTGGCAATGGTCTCATATTTCTAGACGAAGATGTAGAGTAGCGGACGATTGTGCAAACGGAGTAAGCGAGAATCTTATAGGTGTATCGCTAGATTCAAGAAGCCTGAGACACATGAGAGATGGAAGCATTTCTAAGTCCTTGACTAACTAGGCATTCAAATGTCCCGGCATGGCCACTTATCTCTCTGTCGACGATTCATGCACCACAACATAACTAATGGCACCCTCTCATCGCCGTTATTTAGATACATAGCTAGCGGTAATACACCCAAGCTGATAGATTTGTATGATTGCTGCGCACGTAGCGCTAGTGACGAGTGCACAAGCCACGAAGTTCGCTTTGAATCCTTGGTCACATGGGGGTCGGACTTTGAACCAGCGTTAATGTCAACCGGAGATTGAATTCATCTTCCAAAACTGTAGTCACCGTTACTCATCTACCGCCAATCTAGTTGATCACATACCTTACAAGAGCTGAGTCTACAGTCGTCTCTCTATTCATGCATCAAGATGGAAGCGATGAAAAGCCTACCAGTGGAGGTACGTCGACAAAGTTGCCTATCATTATCGCCGCGAGATAAGCGCCCATGATAACGAACTTCGACCAGTCTCGAGAAACAACAATAAAGTAGTTCCTCATGCAATGTGGCTTCGTCTTTTGGACTCAAAACAGAAGGAAATCAGTTCTGAACTCGTCCCATTTGCGCACTCTTACGAGGTAAGCCTTCCCAGCTGATACATTCGTTCAACACTGAGTCATTGATGCGGGTGCGTCGTTACATCGTGGCTAGGAGGCCGTCCTCTGTGCCTTGGGGGCGTTTCCTACGCATCTGGATGAAATTGCTAAAGAATGCATTTCCCTCAAGTATTATGTTCGATCCAAAGACGCACAGTTTTCCTGGGTCGGTCTTCATGCGGCGAGAGGCTCTGTAGAGATGTGGAGACATTTGGTTGTGGACGGATCAGAGGTGGCGGAAATCGGTGTGTTCGTGGATAAGGGAAAAATACGCATACGAGAGGCGATTCACGGGGAGAATGGTCAGCCCATCGTCGTTTGCTTCGAAGCAGGTGCAGGATTGTGCAGTTTGGAAGACATGGATGACCTAGAGGCTCCACCGACCTACGAGGTGAGCAATTACACCAATGCGACACGAGTGGACGGTGGACTATTCCCCCATAACCCATTTAGGACTGTCTCGACTATGCTGCTCAGATTTCATCTTCGAAACTTTTTCCAAACCTTGACTCTCAGGAGCTAAGACAAAGACTTCGGCTCGAGATTTGGGATCGCCCAGAGCAAGAATATGTGCGCTTTGCACCATCATTATAGAGTTACAGTGGAAGGATATGCATATATACCTTGCAATCGCAAGGGTTTAACGGTGTTTATGCAGGTCTCCATGATAGAATGACCAGACGTAATCCCTTTCGATCCTTGTCCTATCTGTAATGTTCCTATCCATTTCTTACTTATTCCAACACCGCTAATTGGAAAAAATTAGTGTTCGTCGTCTCATGAATCACATAGACTAATTCAAAGTGCGACTCTAATTGAATTGGACTGTAGAAAGACCTGATGGTCTGAGAATCGATTGACGGATTCTCGGGGTGTTTGTTGTGCGAAGGGCGGCGCGAGTATCCCAGCGGTCGTCTGAGATAGGAACTGAACAAAATCCGTGGAACGGTAGGGACGGAGGGTTAAACGTGTGGGTTGTGAACTGGGGTGCTCTTCGTGAGCCGTGAACTGAGCGTGAACGTAGCTTCTCGTGAGCTCGACTGGGGCGTGCGTGAACTGGATGCTTCTCGTGAGCGATACTTGATATAACTTGACGACTGGCGGACTAAACGAAACGGCGACGACTGGGGAAGAACTGAACGAAACTGGGCGGCGACGACGACTGGTGAGTGGGGGGGATCGATTCCACTACTGAAAATGTAGTGTACATGGGTTTTTTATAGTAGATAAAATGGAATAGGAGTAGAAAAACCGAGTCAGAGTCCGGAATAATAAAACTACGGAAATGATGAGCAATAAAAGAAAATGATACTACCTAGGAGATGGGCGCGTGCGTGATGGACGTCTTGCGCGTGTTTTCCGTGCTCAGCCAGTAAGGGTACCTTACAGGACGTCAAGATGAATAAGTACTAAAGACAAAGTACACAGAGGTACAAGTTGCTTGCTTCGCTCTGACTATATTTCATCTTCCAGTGGCACTACCTAAGGTCTTCATATCGATTGATGTATACAACTTTTGATGCATCTCTTACACTGTTACAGCCTCGAAGACGACCGGGATGTCTGCCTCAGGCGAGCTTGCCTCCTTCCTCCTTGTCCCAGAGAATGGTTCGAAGTCCCAGGCGGTCCAGATTGATCACCGCCAGGAACTGGTTGGAAAGTGTGGAGGCATTCCGTCGGCAGCCAAAGTTCTTGAGCTCGGCTGTGGTCAAGATAATTGCACCATCGCTATCGCTGATCTTGTTAGCGAGAACGGTTCGGTCGATGGTATTGACCATGAACGACCAGGCGACGGTAAGCTGTCAGAATCCTCGAATGGGCGGTGATAGCATCCCCATTCATAGTCGAACAGGTACGCATTGTGCGCTCCGTCGAGTCCTGCTTAACCTGCCTCTATCATCGTCCTGCAGGTAGGTAAGTAGATTAGAGCGAAGGAATCGTTCGATACTATCGAATGCCTCTATCTGTAGCTGTACATGTTGCTCCAAAGTCTCGCCCATACTGTGTTCTTCCAATAGATGTGAACGTGTCGTGGAATAAGTGACGTATTTCTACGAAATTTCTGGTGAGCTTTACTCACAACTTCCCGAAATCATTGAAACACACCTCGTAGGTAGATTTATGAATGAAGTGTCAGTGATTTTACAGAACTTGGCAAGAGTGAATCAACTGGAATCTGAGCGCCAAATGGATTAGCATCATGGTATGCGTTCGAGTCTCAGCAACAGCTGCGTTGACAAGGACTGGACATTTAAACGACATCCTTCATCGCCAGCGCCGTTCAAATGCAATACGAGTCGACGAGTCGACGAAATCATTAGGCAACGCATAACTGCACTCTTTTGAATACGTCGAAAAGCTTGGTTAGGAGGTATATCTGAGGAAAAGATGAGGTCTGAGGAGCGAGGAAGATGGTGATGGACACGTACCATGTTAGAAAATATCAGAGTATACCAGGTACCTCATTTCACTTTACGAGTACGAGAGCGCAGTTTAGGACCATTTTATGTTCAAAGAGGCAGAGGGATGATGTGTGAAACTTTCATGTCAGTGATACAAGGATGAACGTTGAGTGGAAGATCTCGCTTCGGGACCTCCAAGCCTCCAGGGGTCCATTCCTATGGAAGAACAAATGAGCAAGGGTATGGCGGGACAAGAATGTTGGACGAACCTGCGTCATACTACGTGGGCAGTTGACTAGTTGTTTCACCATGGACAGGACGATCAGACCTGAGATGTCGATAAGTAACTCGACGAATAATTAGTGACAGAGTGGCTTGAGTGCGAAAACCAACGGCAAGCCTAACACGATTTAGACTCGTAGGTGGAACCATATGAATGGTTTTAATGGACAGGTAGGCTGGAAAAACTGTGCCTGCATCGATTGGATCTGATTAATGGAGAGGGGTGAATCTGAATGAACAAGGAGACGTACCATTCATTTGTAGTTTCTGAACCAATATAAAGCTATCCCCTCCGCATGTGTTCAATGTTACCCTTTGCGGGTAAGCACTGCTAGTCACCTAACAGACGCTCTTCGAGGTTGGCGACTGGCGGCTGGACAGACTATTATATGATTCTTGAGCCGTATCATGGCCTTGTCAATGCACAACAGATGCGGCCATGAAGGTGTCGGTGGTTTGGAAGGTCGAACCAGAAGGAATGGGAATTAGCAGCTGAAATACAATGTGAAAGTAAGAGTGGGAGCGAGAGAGGCGTCGGGGTCAGTGTGTGGTAGGATTGTGAAGAAGGGACGATCGGTGGCTGGCTCGGGGTGGGCGCAGGGGAGTGGAGAGGAATATCTACGTGTCTGGTATGTAAGGGAGGATGAGAAGAATAGAGAACTCACATCAGCTAAGTCCTGTCACAGACCACGCCAAGTCTCCAGGTAGATGAGCACAGCAAAGTTGGAACGCCCTACGGAGAGATCTGGTTTCAGATATTTCTGTGCCAGGAGTGATCAAATTCTGGATGAAGGCTTGAGGGAGTGCGGAAGGTACAAAGGGAATTGCGGTGGGAGAGCGTGAAGAATATACGGAAAAGAGTAGTCGGGTACATCAGACCTGTGTAGTCAAATGTGTTCAGTCTCTGCTTCAATCAAGGAGAGCTGGAACCACAGGAACGCACCTTCATAAATTCCCCACATTCGGTCCTGCAACTTGAAGTTGGCTGCATTGAACAACTGAGGTGGGTGCTGTCTGCTATCGCCAAAGAGTGGGCCGACTCGGATAGCCTCATGTAAAAAGAGATCGTCAAGAAGGGCTGGCTGGTATACAAACTCGAAGATCCTGCAGCCTGTCGTGGCCGGGGCAAAACAAGAAATGTCTTGGCAAAGCCCAAACTTTGGTTAACAGCATACTTAGTCGCCAAACACGAGCGGCATGAGCATCGCAGCTTCCCTGTCTCGCAACAACGCTAACGTAGTCCAACCCGGGACTATTATATTCTTACTGAACTTGTTACCCCTCCCATTTGAGAGGGGAGAAATATATCCGTGTAAACGCTTAGACACATTATACTGCCCTTGTATTTACTGTAAGTAAACGAAAATCTTTACACGATCCTTTACTAGGCGCCGCCCCTCCCTGAATGCACATGATACCATCTTTTGCCTGTAATTACTGGCATCCAGCCAAGTGGTTGCTCTGGCAATGTGATCCCAAATTTCGAGCCGAAGATGTTCTCGAAGAGCAGTGCCTCGCAGAGGCGTTTCACCATGCGGAGGTTCACTTTCTACTCGTTGAGCAACTTCGCTAAGAATTGCCTAGATCGATTTCATATTGTCAGTCATGGCTTAGTTAAAACTCATTTCCCACCTCGTATGTTGATGGTGGGCTAGTTAAAGCTGTCGAAGCTGCGCCAAACCAGCGCACACCGCTTTTAGGAAAGAAAAGGACCCTCAACGATATACCATTCTCCCCGGTTATGGGCTCATCTAGTGGAGTTCCGACGCTTTGCCCACCTTTGACAAAAACTCCGACCTCGGGGAAAAGGACTAGAATCCATCATTAATTTCATCAACTTCATCCACAACTCCGGTAACTCTCTTGCCACCTGAAGACCTGTCCAATAAGCTACTGTTCCATCCGACGCTTTACAGGGATATTTCAAGCTGATATGAGTTCTGTTTGTTTCGGTTGAGAAAAAGTCTTGAAATGCCCCAAGAGCGTGCAAGACAGCCTCCTAAGCACGATGTAAGCCAGCTGAACAAGGTTGATGGCGGGCACCTAACTTACATCGTATGATTGTGCAAATGGAGCGAGCTCGGATGCAATAGGTGTATCCTTTGAGTCCAGAAGCCTGAGCGAAATGACAAATGGAAGCGTCTCTCCGTTCGCTACTCCTTGGCTGGCTATACATCCAATGTTATCGTGGGCGCTTATCTTAACATCGATCATTTACGTACCCCCATTTGATGCTGTCTTGTTGTCGCTGCCATCTTGATTCATAGTTGGAGATACTTCAGTCAAGTTGAAAAACCGGGAAAACCGTTGCACTGCTTTCAAGGTCGACGACGTGGAGGTGGTGAGTGTGAAGGAATCCTTTGATTATCGGGTCCGATGGTGTGCAGACTTTGTACTGGTTGACTGCGGTACGGCGTAGACTCGTGACCAGCGGGAAGAAAATCAGTCCGCAGCTTCAAAGCAAGGGGAACCTTAGTTCTCCGACTAGTTAAAATGAGTTTAAAAATGGATCTGATCGAAGGCCTCAGGAATGTACTGGAGAAAGCGCTCGTTTGGGGAAGACTATATAAGGTAGATCTCGTCCAGAAATAGAATGCACCCATCACGACATATGTTAATACGAAGCCCCGCATATGCAACAGATGTCAGAAAAAGGCCTGAAAATCTACGAGAGTACTTAATAAAGTCATTTAACTCAACATTTACGAGTTCCTCGCTTACCGAGAAGCCCAGAGATTACTCTGCGATGCGGCGGGCACGTCACGGACAGCGTGTACTTGAATCGATGGCTTTTCCTACAACATTGTTAAAGACGATCAAATTCCTAATATATAGGAATATAAATCCTCCTAGGGGCTTATGTGAAACATCAGTTTATTCTAGGTTGGAAGGCATAAATGAACAAACAGGAGCCAATGAGTCGACGAAAAGTCGTGATGCCAGTATCAGTATCTTTGAATAAGCCATAAACTTAGTTAGGGAAGCGTATCTGGGGGGAAATGATTCCCGGCGAGCGAAAGCGATATTTTTGGACACGCACCATGTTAACTAAATATCGGAGTATCCCCCGCGCAGCTCATCTCACCTTACAATAAGTGCGAGAGCACAGCTGATTAGCAGAAATCTCGTAGTTCAGAGAGGCGGGAAAACGATGTATTCTTCTTTATGTCAGTGGGCAGTAACGAAAGTCGAGTAGAGAGTCCCGCCTCGGAGTCTCCAAGTGCTCACTGGTGGGTGTCCATTCCTATGGAAGAACAGATGAGCGATGACTTGGTGAGGCGAGAACGGTTGAGCAGCCTGCTTCTTGCCCGAGGGTATTCAGATCTTTCAGTTTTGGACATGACGACTGGAACTGAGCGCTTAGGTGTCGATAAGTAACTTGACAATAAGTGATGATAGTCATATTTGAGCAGAAAACCGCCGGCGACTCGTGAGTGGAACCCCACAGTGCAATAGGCGGGTATGATGATAAAGGAACAGCACATCTCTCGTGGATGATCCCATACAATTTCATCATCACCTACACATCATTTGCGATTAATGGGGTGCTAAAGATGTATGGACGAAGAGACGTACCTTTCTGACCCAGGATCAAGTTATTCCCTCCGTAAGCGAGCAGTGCTAGTTGCGGTCAAGCACTTTTTTAGCTGCGCAACAGATGCTCATATTCGCTTCTGGTATACGGCTAACGGTGCGTGTGCTGTCAACTGGGGGAACCATTATTTGCTTGTAACTTGGCCTTCTCGATGCGCAGCAGGCGCGGCCATGAAGGCGTTGGTTTTCCAAATAATCGAACTGTAGGAAATGGTGATTAGCGGTTGCGGCGGATGAAGCAGACAATGTAAACGAAAGTGTGGGAGGGAGAAAGGCGTCAGGCCCGGTACGTGTGGCCGGATTACAGGGAATGAGCGATCGGTAGGTGTAAAAATGCAGGTGTCCGCAAGAGCGAGAAGAGAAGCATGTAATGGAGGAAGAGGGAACTCACATCAGCTACATGCTAAAGCTCCAAGCGGACGTGCGCCGGGTCGTTGGAGTACCATGCAGATAAAAAGATAGATGTTTTTCTGTTCTCCTTGCGGAGCGAAAACTATCAACCCGTGGATGCAGAAAGGACGCACTGAGAATGTGGAATCGAAGACACAGAGGTAATTGGGGAAGAGGGTAAACAGAGACTTCAGGCCTGTATAGAAAATCGAATGGGGGTCAGCAAGTGCAATTGCTTGGTCAAAAGGAGGATAGAATGCGGGGATGAAAACGACACGGAAGGTCAAGGGAAGACACCAGACTCACCAGACTCAGCTTGCCATATAAATTGAACAATGGGCTGTGTTCTCTATCGCTGAAGATGGCGCAGAGGGTAGTTGACTCGGATTCAAAAATTCAGGCAGAATTGTGTTGTGTAGCAGATCAAACGGTAAAAAGAGGCTTGGCAATTCCAAACTTTGGTCAACAGTACCATCACAAAAAATGCGAATTTCTCGTCATGGATTCTGACGCTAGAATACATTATACGCAATTCTCGCAGTGTTATATGCCAGATAATAATTCCAAGGAACTCATGAGGGGAGAGAATACTTTGCGGGAAGTACGAGCCATCAAAAGACTTGTGCCCCATCAGAAGGTCGGCAGAAGAATTCCGATCCATCGTAATGGTCACTGGAATGACTGGACAATTTCAGACAATGGTCGCACAATAACCCGCAATTGAATTTTGCTTCACAAAAACAATACAGGTTGTATAGCATACATTATTATATACAATTCCACGCATACGAGCCACACCGTCGATACCAGGCGCTTACCAATATCAGCCTACCACGATGTTGCCGTGCGTAACTGGTAAACACATTTTAACTTACTTTGAGAAATTGAGTGATTGCACTCAAACGCGGATGCTGAGGTGAGTACTGACAGCGGTGAGCTCGAACGTTGGAACCGTTGAAGGCGATGTAAGTTGTCTTGGGGCGCCAAGATTCCGAGTGACGTCATTATCACATGCAAAGACGCGTCGCGTCAAGGTCATGTGCACTTTGGCATTCTTCGCCGAAAGATATCTCAGCCACGCCTCAATTCGCAACTCTAGATCTTTCCTAAACCTAAACCACCACCACTGTTGCTGCCGCCACCCCCCGCCAGTGTTTCATCCTCTGTGACAGATCAGATTTCTTCTCGCTGACTTCTTCGACAAGACCTGAAGACCACTTAGGTTTCCTTAGCGCCTTTGTCGAATGGGAAGATGATTCGTTAGGCACTCCTGGAGTCTAATATTCAAGATGTGAGCAATCTTGCGCGCATTTACTCGCATGAGAATCGCTGACCCATCATATAACTTCTATCTGCTTCGTGTACTTCAGTAAGTTCTTGGTACCCGCCGTGTTTCATTCTTCCTGCTCATAACCATTCTATCAGTTGGCGGAAATTGGTATTTGGAGATTCTGATAGGTAAGAAATAGACGCATATATTACCCCTTAGAACCATTGCTGATGATTGTGGACTGTTTAGTGATCTTTGATGCCCCAGCTCGAGTTCTAGCAATGTCAGGCAGAGGTTTGATGTCTTTACTCGTTTTTGTATATCATTATCCACGTATTAGTCCCTCTGTTGTCCGTGTGGTTGTCAATTAATTATGTCATTCTAATCCTAAATGGTTCAATTGGAAAGGAAAAAATCACTATTCTCAGCGAATCGTAAGGCTCATAAGTATTTCGGTCACCTTCTGAGGCCGGAAAATCTTGCCATGGATTGTGACGAATTCTGGCCTGGGAATTCCTTCCGAGCACGACAATTCTTCCCATCATTCCAGGAAGAAACGGTAAGGTCCACGACCTCGTAAGGCCACGGCAATTATTCTCGCCCCCGTAATGTATTATCGCATCTCGTTACTACTTCTCGACAATGTCATGATTTTTGACACCCTTCCGAGAAATCTACATTTTTTGTGATGACGGTGTCCCAGAACCGCATGGATGATTTTCATTTTGCTCGAGCTCTGTTGGCACGCCCGCGAGTGATGGCCGTTTGGCCAAACATCGGCATGTGCCGAGCGTGCTATTTCCTACTAACGCAACTCTGTCGCCAATTGCAGCATCAAGAGGCATGGGGTACTGCCAGTGCTTAGAAATATGGAAGAGGCCATAGCGAGCGACCTACGGATGACGAAGGTGTGTGTAACTGTTCATGAGCGTGAAACGCGACACCCAGCGTGCTAATATCGGAATGAGCTGTAATGTATCGTCGTAGTCGAGAGTTAGACAGGCTGTTAATCTCTTGTATGCAAGGTGGTGGGAAGGGCAGCGCAAGTATAGTAGCAAGCGTCTGCCGTAAGTGTGAGGTGGTGAAACGGGGTTCAGAAGTGAATGAGAGAGGAGTGAGGGGTCAATCGTCGAGCGAAAGGGGAATAAGGCTTCAGGGCGTCGGTACGTATGGTAGAGGTGCGTTCGTTGGGTTCTCGTCGTAAGAACCTGAGTAAACTTCATAATTTATCGTGCTTCGTGCTGGTTATATATTCACTAAAGTTTTCTACGGTACATAGGCTGGTAGCTAGACTTCAGGGGTATAAAATGTTACAAGCCAGGGATGAAAGGAGTCCGCAAACGATAGATATAGTAAAATGACTCCATGTGATAAAATGAGATGGAAAATTATAGAAAATAAATAAAAGATGATAACTTGGAGTCGTGTCGTGGAAAAGATAGATAGAAAGGATGGCGCAGTTGATCGAGAGGTTCTGGGCATTGAAATTGTCGTAGGAACTGGTTGTGGGGTTGCAGTTGGATTCGTGCATGATTTTGATGCATATTTCCGAATTGGGGTGCTGGGCGCTAAGTGAGATCGCGTTCATTCGTGTTTGAGGCGAATTCCGTGTAACGTATGATTCTCTGTTGTCGTTAGTTTTAGGTGCGCTATTTAACTAGGGAATTATTCACATGAAACACATAACTGGCGGTTTTCAATACACTGTACTATTACGACCCATCGTTCATGTAACGTGTAACGCCGAGCTCGAGGTGCGAGCTGAACAATATTGACATATGTAACACGTAACATGCCCGAATGAATACTTCACGAAATGACCTCTAAAACCTCTTAAAACCCCGATTTTCCGCCCCATATCAACGTACATAAATGGTAAATCATACAAACATTCTTACCACCGAACATCACCTTTTATTTTACCTCAATGAACGTCTGAGTTGCCGCTTGCGCACTCGGCTTCAGATGG
>Ga0247742_10002464_pt1 | contig 12084 bp, 13 predicted proteins | sample UWRJL208509C2_FD_180944 | JGI IMG/M metagenome (GOLD analysis project Ga0247742, IMG submission 180944) | Plant litter microbial communities from Arlington Agricultural Research Station in Wisconsin, United States - UWRJ-L208-509C-2 | ecosystem: Environmental > Terrestrial > Plant litter >... | reverse complement strand
TCGGCGCCGTCGCCCGGTCTGGCGATCGTGCCGGTGAGCAGCACCAGCCCGTTCATCGTCGTCGCGGTGATGTGCGATTCCGGCATCGCCATGTCGAGCATCTGCTGGACGGTGTCGAAATTGGTTCCGACCCGCACCGTCGCCGAATACACCACCGCGCCGCCGGCAGCCGTCGCCGAGACCGTCGTCTCGCCCTGGCCCTTGCCGAACACGTAGAGCTGGGTCGGCGAGCGGACTTGCACGTCGGCGATCGCGTCGCTGGCGACGAACACGTCGGTGATCGGGCGGGGCAGGTTGATGAGGCGCCCGCGCCCGGTGCTCACTTGCAGGAGCGTGCTGGCCGGCACGACCGCAGGCACGGCGCGCCGCAGCGGCGGACGCTTGAGCGGAGTGGCGCTCGCGCCCCCCGCGACCAGCGCGACGGCCAGCGGCCAGCCGATCGACTTCGAGACAGCGCGCATCTTACTTCTTTCCCCCAGCCGCGACATCGGTCACGGTATTGCCACGCGCGACCCGCACGACCGGGCCTTTGATGACCGGCGGCGCCGCGCCGCCGGGTGCATTGGTTTCGACCGGCTTGCCCGGCACGGTGCGGCGCTGGAAGCGCGACACGTCGGCGCCGGTTTCATACGAAGGACTGCCGGCGGTCGGCTGCGCGGCGACCCGGACGATCATCGCTTTCTCCGCCTTCGGATCATTGCCGTCGGGCACGTTCACCGCGCCGCTGGCGATCGACTGTTCGAGTTCGGACGAGGTATCGGCAAGGCTGCGCAGCGACAGCGACAACTGGCCGAGCGTCTGGACGAGGGCGATCTGTTCGGCGAGCTTGGGCGTCGCCTCGAGAGTCACCATCGAGAAGGTACGGACCTGAGTCTTGCCGTTGTCGTCGAGCGTGTTGTCGGTGCGCTGGTCGGTGGCGAGCACGCGCAGGTTGCGCACCACCGTCTCGGCGACCTTGAGCGGCGGCCCATCGCCACCGCCGGCGACGGTCTGGGTCAGCACCAGATCGATCCGGTCGCCCGGAAACACGAAGCCCGCGACGCTGCTCTGCTGCGAGACCGGCACCGTCACCGCGCGCATCCCCGCCCCGAGCGCGGCGGCGAGGAAACCACGATCGCCCGGCTTGACCAGCGCGCCCTGGGTGATCGGCTGCCCGGCGGTGATCGCATTGCGCACGACGGTGCCTTGCAGCGTCTTGGCGTCGAACCCGCCCTGATGGATGAAATAGGCGTTCTCGACCAATTCCTTGGGCCACGGCTGGTATTTCACCGCCGTCGCGTCGAGGATCGTGCCGATCGGCAGCGCGCGCGTCGCCACCAGAACTTCGGGGCCGTTGACCGGCGCAGCAGTCGCGATCGCCGCCGCCTGCGGCGCGGGCGTGCCCACGATCAGGCTGCGCGCCAGGAACGCAGTGATGGCGGCAACCACCAACGCGCTCACCAGCAATATCATCTTGCGACTGTCCATCTCGGCCTTTCGACGCCCGGTAAATCCGGCTCAAGCAAATAGATTTGGGTGGTTAAAATGCAGTTCACGCATCGCCAGCAGCGCCGCGAAGGCGATCGCGACGCCGTAAGGCACCTCGATTTGCTTGGCCGGATCGCGGCCGCGATCGAACAGCATGAGGATGGTGAGAACGCCGCCGGCGATCGACATCACCACCAGCATCCACACCAGCGCTTGCAGCGGAAACCACAGTGCGAGCGCGCCGATCATCTTCACGTCGCCGCCGCCCATCCAGCCGCGCGCGAACACGAAGCAGAACACACCGAACACGATTCCCGCGACGCCGATCTGGAGCGCCACGTCGGGCCAAAGCGCCATGCCGCTCGCCCACCACCACAACGGTGCAAGCAACGCGATGGCGATATTCTTCCAGTCGGCGATCTCGCGGCGTCGCGCATCCTCGATCCCGGCCCAAACCAGCAGCAGCGCCAGCGCACCCGGCAGCAATGTCACGAATACCGTCCCACCCATCGGAAAAGCGCCTAGACGGAATGGCTTTCAAAAAAGTAACCAGACCAGATGCTGTCGCCGCACCCCTATCGCCGCGCCATTCCCGCCGGCGCGCGGGTCGGTCTCTGGCGCGCGCGCGACGGCTGGATGCTGCGCCGGTTCGACTGGACGGCGGACGCTGCGCGCGGCAGCATCCTGTTTCAGGCCGGGCGCGGCGACGTGTTCGAGAAATATCTGGAGACGCTGGCGCACTGGCACGATCAAGGCTGGTCGGTCACCGCGTTCGACTGGCGCGGGCAGGGCGGCTCGGGGCGGCTGTCGAGCGATCCGCGTGTCGGCCATATCCAGGATTTCGCGCTGTATATCGACGATTTCGCGGAGTTCTGGCGGGCGTGGCGCGCCGAGGCGACCGGGCCGGCGGTCGCGATCGGGCATTCGATGGGCGGCCATCTCGTGCTGCGCGCGATCTCCGAAGGGTGTATCGCGCCGGACGCGGCCGTGCTGGTCGCGCCGATGCTGGGACTACAGAGTCCGGTCGGCGTCGGGTTCGGCGAATGGGCGGCGCGGCGGATCGGCGGGCGCGGCGACGGCGCGCGGCGCGCGTGGCGCGGCAATGAAATCCCCGCGACGACCGAAACCCGGCAAGCGCTGCTCACCCACGACGATGCGCGCTATCAGGATGAAATCTTCTGGCAGACCGAACAGCCCGATCTGCGGCTCGGCCCGCCGAGTTGGCGCTGGCTGATCGAAGCCTTCGCCTCGACTCGCGTGCTGCGCACCGATCCGCGCCTCGCCGTTGTGCGCGTGCCGGTGCTGATGCTGGTCGCCGATTACGACAAGCTCGTCTCGGCACGCGCCGCGCTCGGCGTCGCGGCGCGATTGCCCGACGTGCGGGTGGTTCGCTTCGGCCGCGAGTGCGCGCATGAGATCTTGCGCGAGGTCGATGCCGTGCGCGACCGCGCGCTCGGCGAGATCGACGCTTTCCTCGCGGCGCGGCTGGGGACCGGCGTGTGACGCGGTTCGACATCGTCATCATCGGCGCGGGCATGGCCGGCGCGAGCCTCGCGGCCGCGATCGGCGACCGTGCGCGCGTGCTGCTGATCGAAGCCGAGAGCGCGCCCGGCTATCACGCGACCGGCCGCTCCGCCGCTTTCTGGTCGGAGACTTACGGCGGCCCGGGCGTCGCGCCGCTCACCACTGCCTCGGGTCCGGCCCTGCAAGCGGGCGGATTCCTCCAGCCGCTCGGCTCGCTTCATATCGGACGAGCCGTCGATGCTGCGGCGATCGATGCATTCCTTGCCGAGTTCGACGGCAGCGGCATCGCGCTCGAACCCGTCGATCCCGCCGACCATATCGCCGGGCTGCGCCCCGAATGGACGCTCGGCGTGATGGAGCCGACCTGCGCTTACATCGATGTGGCCGGGCTGCATGCCGCCTGTCTCGCCGACGCGCGGCGCGCTGGCGCGGTGCTGGTGGTCGATTCGCCACTGCGCTCGGCAACGCGGGATGGCGATGGATGGACGATCGTGGCCGGCGCGGAGACATATCGCGCGGACATTCTGGTCAACGCGGGCGGGGCATGGGCCGATTCCATCGCCCAAATCGCCGGCGCGTCACCGATCGGCATAACCGCCTATCGCCGCACCGTCGTCCAGTTGCTGACCGATCCGCCGGCCCCCACCGGCCTGCCACACGTCGCCGACATCGCCGGCCGCTTCTACTTCAAGCCCGAGGCCGGCGGGCGGTTGTGGCTCAGCCCCCATGATGAAACGCCCGCACAGCCGGGCGATGTCCAGCCCGAAGAGATCGACGTCGCGCTGGCGATCGATCGCTTCGAGCATGTCGTCGATTGGCGCGTCGCCAGACTGGAGCGGCGCTGGGCGGGGCTGCGCAGCTTCGCGCCCGATCGGCTGCCCGTCTACGGCTTCGACGATCGCGTGCCCGGTTTCTTCTGGTGCGCCGGGCAGGGCGGCTTCGGCATCCAGACCGCCCCCGCCGCCGCCGCACTCGCCGCCGCCGTGTTGCTGGGTAGTACGCCCGACCCGCTGGTCGCCGCGATCGATCCTGCGCGCTATGCGCCCGGCCGTTTCGCCACGCTGACGTGACGAACACGTCGCCCCGGCGAAGGCCGGGGCCGCTGCGTAAACTGGCGAAACGCCCGCACAACACGCAACATCGACGATGTTACCGCTTGCCCGGCTCCGGCATCACGATCGTCGGGCCAAGGTTCTTGATGACATCGCGCGCATCGAACGCGCGCACGTTGCGCTCCGGCTTGGCCCCGTGCCCGAGCACGATTTCGGCATGTGCCTCGAACTTGTCGATCGTCTGGACGTCGATGCCGCGATCCCAATACGGCCCGCCCCCGAACGGACTCCACGAGCGCCAGCCGAACCCGCGTCCGTAATAGTTCCAGGCCGGGCCCCAATAGCCATACGGCCCGGCGGCGAACGGCTCGGGCGTCGCATAGGTGCGCGTGCTCTTGTCGGTCTGGCGGTCGGCCAGCACGAAATAGTCATAGCCCTGCTGAACGGTCAGTTGCGCGGCGCGGAACAGCAGATAGCGCTCGACCGTCTCGCGCGGCGTGTAACCGTTGCCGGCGAAGCTCACCATGAAACGGTTCGCCTCGATCTGCCGGTCGCTATAGCCGGTGCGCGCGAAGCCCGATCCGGTCGCGGGGCGATACGGGGTCTGCGTCGCGCAGCCGGCGGCGAGCAGGGTGGTGGCGAGCAGCGCGCCGGTCAGCAGTCGGGACTTGGACATCAGGGCCTCCAAAGGATCGGTGGCCGCGACAAACCGTGCCGCGAACACCGCCAGACGAAAACGTCCGGCCGACGATAAAGTCGCGGCAGCCGATGTCCCGTGACAAATTTGATATGCGCGTGGTGTTATCCGCCGAGCCGCGCGCGATAATGGTCGAGCACCGGCGCCGCACCCGCAGGCGACAACACCGCCGCCAGCCCGTGCGCCGCCTCCTCGGCAGCGGGCACGGCACGCGCGACCGTCGCCGCTTCGTAGCGCTCGACCGCCGGCCAGCCCGCGCCAGAGGTCAGCGCCGCGGCGAGATCGACCGCATCGGCGAGCGCGAGGTTGCCGCCTTCGCCCGCAAACGGCGACATCAGATGCGCCGCATCGCCCAGCAACGTCACGCCCGCCACGCTCGGCCAGCGATGCCCGATCGGCAGCGCATACAGCGGCCGCACTCCGAGCAGATCTGCGCTGACGATCAGATCGCGCAGCACCGGCGACCATCCTTCGAACACCGCCAGCGCCGCCGCACGCACCGCATCGCGCGGCATCGCCCCGAGCGCCCGCGCGTCCGCCTCGTCGATTCGCCAGCCGGCATAACCGCGAATATGGTCGTTGCCGTTGCGCTGCCCGATCAGCAGGCGATTATCGCCGACCGCGAACATCTTGCCCGCCCCGACCAGGGCATCGACCTGGGGATGCCGCCGCCGGTCGAACCCGAGTTCGACGAACACCGCGCCTTCATAGCGCGGCTGCACGTCGTTCAGCAGCGTGCGCACCCGCGACCAGCCGCCATCCGCGCCGACCACGATGTCGAACGTCTGCGTACCCGTGGCGGTGACGATGGTGTGGCCGCCGTCGTCAGGGGTGATCGCCTCGACCCGGCTGTTCCAGCGCACCATCCCCTCGGGCAGCGAGTCGAGCAGGATGCGGCGCAGCGCGCTGCGGTCGATCTCGGGGCGGTCGTCGCCGTGTCCGTCACGGTCGAACAGCAGATTGGCATCCGCGTCGTAGAGCTTGTCGCCCTGATCCTCGGGCCGGGCTTCGGCGTGGAAAGCCGCTTCCAGCCCCGCGGCGCGGATCGCACGCTGCCCCGTATCGGCATGCAGATCGAGCGAGCCGCCTTGCGGGCGCTCCTCGGCATGCGCGTCACGCTCGAATACGACGGGGGCGAGACCGTGCAGGTGCAGCAGCCGCGCCAGCATCAGCCCGCCCGGGCCACCGCCGATGATCGCGATGCGTGAGTCGATTGTCATACTGGCCTCCTCGATATACATAGGAGGCTATACATAAACATAGGAACCTATGCAATGGTCGATCCCGCCTGGACGCCGATGGTTACACCCGGCCATTATTTCACCCGGATTGCGCGTGGGCTGGCGCGGATCGGCGACAAGCGACTCGCGACGGTGGGGTTCGCGTCCGCACAACTCCCCGTGCTGTCGGCGCTGCGCGACGGCGAGAAGAGGTCGCAGACCGAGCTGGCGCGCTGGGCCAAGGTCGAGCAGCCGACGATGGCGCAACTGCTCGCGCGGATGGAACGCGACGGCCTCGTCCAGCGCGAACCCGATCCCACCGACCGCCGCAGCAGCCTGATCTCGCTGACCGAGAGCGCCCGCGCGAACCTCCCCGCCGGCCGCGAGATCCTGCGTCAGGGCAATGTCGATGCGATGCAGGGGCTGTCCGACGCCGAAGTCGAGACGCTGATCGGCTTGCTGAAACGCGTGCTCGCGAACGTGGAGGCGATGGAGGGTTAGGCTGCGTCTACGCTGCCGTTCGTGCTGAGCCGGTCGAAGCACGTGCCACAAACGCGGGGATACTTGGTACGTGCTTCGACAAGCTCAGCACGACCGGATCGTAACCCCTAATCCTCGCCGAAGCGCGCCTCGACGAGGTCCGCCAGCGTGCTCACCGCATGCTCGGCGCCGTCGCCCTCGGCGCGGATGACGATCGAATCGCCCATCGCCGCGCCCAGCATCATCAGCCCCATGATCGAGGTGCCGGTGACCGATCCGGCGCCGTCCTTCTCGACCGCGACTTCGCAGGGCAATGTCGAGGCGAGCGTCACGAACTTGGCGCTCGCGCGCGCGTGCAGGCCGCGCTTGTTGGTGATGAGGACCGTCCGTGCAATCTGGCTCACGCCGCCGCTTCTCCCAGCACTTCGGAAGCTACCGATATGTATTTGCGGCCAGCTTCGCGTGCCGCGGCGACCGCGTCCACCACTTTCATCGCCTTGCGCGCCGATTCGAGCCGGATCAGCATCGGCAGATTGATTCCCGCGATCACCTCGATCCGGCCGCGCTCCATCAGCGAGATCGCGAGGTTGGACGGGGTGCCGCCGAACAGATCGGTCAGCACGATCACGCCGCGCCCGGCATCGACCGCCTTGATCGCCTCGGCGATGTCGTTGCGGCGCGCTTCCATATCGTCTTCAGGGCCGATCGCGACGGTCGCGATCCGCTCCTGCTTGCCGACGACATGCTCCATCGCGGTCACGAACTCGTCGGCGAGCCGACCGTGAGTCACCAATACGAGCCCGATCATCGCGCCATCCCGCTCATCAAACCTGCGTCCCGTCCCCGTCGGCTGCCTCCCGGGCGCCCTCCAGCGAGTCTTGCGGCGATGCAGCAAGATCACGATGGGCGACCGTGGGCGAAAAACCGGCGTCACGCAACCTCGCCGCCACCCGTTCGGTAACGTGGACCGACCGGTGTCTCCCTCCGGTACACCCGAAGGCGACCGTCACGTAGGATTTTCCCTCCGCCCTGTAGCGCGGCAGCAACAGCAGCAGCAGCGATTCGATCTGCCCGACCGCCGCCTCGTAGGCCGGGTCGTCGGCGATATAGGCGCTGACATCGGCGTCGAGTCCCGTACCGGGACGAAGCGCGGGAACCCAATGCGGATTGCGCAGGAAACGCATGTCGAAGACGAGATCGGCGTTGCGCGGCAGCCCGCGCGAAAAGCCGAACGACATCACCTGCAAGGTCGGCTCGCCCAGCCCCTCGCCGCCGAAGGTCGAGCGGACTTGCTGCGCCAGCTCGTTGGCGGTCATCGCGGTCGTGTCGATCAGCCGGTTCGCCCAACTCCTGAGCGGCGCCAGCAACTCGCGTTCGCGCGCGATCCCGTCCGCCGCCGGCCGGTCGAGCGCGAGCGGATGCCGCCGCCGCGTTTCCGAATAGCGCCGCGCCAGCTCGCCACCTGCGCAATCGAGAAACAGGGTGCCGATATCGAGGCCATGCCCCTCGCGCAGCGACTCGATCCGGCGGACGATCCGCGCCGGATCGAAATCGCGCGTGCGTGCATCGATGCCGATCGCGAGCGGCTGCGATGCCCCATCCGCACCCTCAGGCAGTGGCGCGCTCAGCAGCCGGTCGAGCAGCGCCAGCGGCAGATTGTCGACGATCTCCCAGCCGAGATCCTCGAGCGTGCGCAGCACGGTCGATTTGCCCGCGCCCGACATGCCGGTGACGAGAAGGATGTCCTTGCGGTCGGTAATCATGTCGTTTCGCCTGTCACACGCCGCAACGCCAGTTCCACCTTGATCGGCGCCGAAGCCTCGTGAGAATCGGCTCGAACCAGCGGAATTGCAATGCCGTTGATCGTTTCGCTCAAGGCGGCCTCGGGCATCCGCACCACCGGTTCGCCGAGCCGCACCGCCAGCGCCACGGCCACGTCGGCGCGGCGGGGCAGGGGAACGATGCCGATCCCGCGCACCTCGATCAGCCCGGCGATCGTCGCGGGCGGCGCGGCGATCAGCACGCCGTCCGTGAGCGTCAGCACTGTCTGATCGTCGCTTACCAGCACCGCACCGCGATCGATCAGCCGCAGCGCGAGATCGGACTTGCCGCTCCCCGATGCGCCGATCAGCAGCACCGCATGCTCGCCGATCGCGACGCAGGTGGCGTGCAGCCGCACCGCCGTCATGCGCGCGGGCCGATCGGCAGCCGCACCACGAAGCGCGCGCCGTGCAGCCGGTCCTCGCGCGCTTCGACATGGATCGTGCCGTGATGCGCCTCGACGATCGTCCGCGCGATGGCGAGGCCCAGCCCCGAATGCTTGCCGAACGATTCGTCGTCGGGCCGGAACGAGTGGAAGCGGTTGAAGATCGTCTCGCGCGAGTCCTCGGGCACACCCGGGCCTTCGTCCTCGACGCGGATCACCAGATCGTCGCCGTCCTCGGCGGCGGAAATCACGATTACGCCGTGTTCGGGCGAGAAGGAGATCGCATTGTCGATGAGATTCTCGAACACCCGCTCCAGCCGCGCGCCTTCGCCCAGCACGGTCAGCGCGCTGCCAGTCGGCCGGTCGAAGCGCAGCACCACGTCATGCTCGACCCCGCGCGCAGTGTGCTGCGCGATCAAGCCGGCGATCAGCGCGCCGATCTCGACGGACTCGAACTTGGCGCGGCCGAGCTGCGCGTCGAGCCGGGATGCCTCGGCGATGTCGGTAATGAGCCGGTCGAGCCGGTGGACGTCATCGCGCACGATCGCGAGCAATTGCCGCTGAAGCTCGGGATCGCGCACGTTCGCCAGCCCCTCGACCGCCGATCGCAGCGAGGCGAGCGGGTTCTTCATCTCGTGAGTCACGTCGGCGGCGAACGCTTCGATCGCGTCGATCCGCGCGCGCAAAGCCAGGCTCATGTCGGAGAGCGCGCGCGCGAGCATGCCGATCTCGTCGCGGCGCGAGGGCAGCCGCGGCACCACCACCTCGCGCGCCCGGCCCATTCGAACGCGCACCGCCGACCACGCCAGCCGGCGCAGCGGCCGCACGATCGTGCGCGCGAGGAACAGCGACAGCAGCACCGATACGAGCGATACGATCGCCAGCACCACGCTCAGCCGGAACCGTTCGAGCCGAACCGTCTGGGTGATGTCGCGCGCGTTGACCGTCGTCATCACCACGCCGCCGCTCGGCACCGCGGCGGCGGCGGTGATGACCGGCGTGCGATCGGGCGCGCGCCACACCGTCGCCGGCGCGCGCAGGCTGCCGTGCGCCAGCCGCACGTCGGGCCAGTCCGAACCGGAGCGGCGCTCGCGGTACAGCGGCGCGCGGGGCGCGCCGACCACGGTGTCGATCATCGCATCGAGGAACCGCGCCGCCGCCATGCCCCAATCCTGCTTGTCGGGGTCCAGAAGCACGAAGTTGCGCTTGCCGAGCGCGCGCGTGTCGAGCACCAGCCGCGCCGCGCCGTCATACAGCCGGATTCGCGTGCCGGTATCGCGCGCGAGCCGCAGCGCCACCACCGGCCGCGCCTCCAGCCCGACCGCACCGAGCGCCTCGGCGATCAGCCGCGCCTCACGGCTCGCCTGCGCGACGCGGCTATCGACGATCCGGCTGCGATACGAATCGAGATAGAAGAACCCGCCCGCCAGCATCGCCAGCGCGAACACGTTGACGAACAGGATGCGCGGGGTCAGCGAGACCCGCGCGGACCAGCGCAGCGTCAGCTCGCGGTCGTCACTCCTCGGAGAAGCGATAGCCGGCTCCATACAGCGTCTCGATCGCGTCGAAGTCGGCGTCGGTCTGGCGGAACTTGCGGCGCACGCGCTTGATGTGGCTGTCGATCGTGCGATCGTCGACATAGATGTCGTCGTGATACGCGGCATCCATCAACTGGTTGCGCGTCTTCACCACGCCGGGGCGCTGCGCGAGCGCTTCGAGGATCAGGAATTCGGTCACGGTCAGCGTCACGTCGGCGCCGTTCCATGTCACCCTATGCCGCGACGTATCCATCGACAGCCGCCCGCGCACCAACACGGTTTCGGCCGGCTCGCCGCTGTCGGCGGCTCCCGGCTGCGACACTTCGGCGCGGCGCAGGATCGCGCGGATGCGCGCGATTAGCAGCCGCTGCGAGAACGGCTTGGCGATATAGTCGTCGGCGCCCATCGCGAGGCCGAGCGCCTCGTCGAGTTCGTCGTCCTTGGAGGTGAGGAAGATCACCGGAACCATGCTCTTCTCGCGCATCCGGCGCAGCAGTTCGAGCCCGTCCATGCGCGGCATCTTGATGTCGAAGATGGCGAGATCGGGCGGATTGTCGATCAACGCCTTGAGCGCGGTTTCGCCGTCCGAATAGACCCGGGTGAGAAACCCTTCGGCCTGGAGCGCGATCGACACCGAGGTGAGGATGTTGCGGTCATCATCGACGAGCGCGATCGTAGCCGTCATCGCAGAGGCACCTTCGTTACTGGGCGCCCGCGTTAGTCCAAACCGCGCGAGTGCTCAACAGCGTGGAGAAGTCACGCGAAGGCGCGGAGGCGCAGAGAGGTTGCGCGCGAATGCGCCCGGCGGGTTCCAATCAGCGGATTATCGAGGCGCTTCGCGCCTTTGATTCCGTTTTCTCTCCTTTTTTTCTTCGCGCCTCCGCGCCTCCGCGCCTCCGCGTGAACCAAAATCCGACAGACCCACCGGCGGCGCCATCTGAGATTTTCCGTCACTCTCCCGCGCCGGCTTTCACACCAGATTGGACGCGTTTGACCGGCAGGGGTGCCAAGGATATGCCAGTCAGGTCATGAGACACGCGCACGATCGATACGATCGGCCGTACTGGGGAGAATGTAGTAATGACCGATCGCATTCCGGACGCGGGCCTGGCCGCGCAGGGCATCGAAACCAAAGCCAAACTCAACTGGAATGTGCCGACCGCGCGGCTCGTCGAAGCGGCGGTTGCACGCGGCGAGGGCAAGCTGTCGATCGACGGCGCGCTGGTCGTCGAGACCGGCGCGCACACCGGCCGTTCCGCGCAGGACAAGTTCATCGTCCGCGATGCCGAGACCGAGAACACCGTCTGGTGGGGCAAGACCAACAAGGGCATGACCCCCGATCACTTCGCCGTGCTCAAGGCCGATTTCTTCGCCGCGCTCGCCGACAAGGACGAGCTGTTCGTGCAGGATCTGTTCGGCGGATCGCAGCCCGAATACCGCGTCCGCGTCCGCGTCATCACCGAACTGGCATGGCACAGCAGCTTCATCCGCACGTTGCTGGTCCGCCCCGAAGCGAGCGACCTCAAGGGCTTCGACGCCGAATACACGATCATCGACCTGCCGAGCTTCCGCGCCGACCCCGCCAAGCACGGCTCGCGCGGCGAGACGGTGATCGCGGTCAACTTCACCGAAAAGCTGATCCTGATCGGCGGCACCAAATATGCCGGCGAGATGAAGAAGTCGGTGTTCGGGCTGCTCAACTACAAGCTGCCGCCGATGGGCGTGATGCCGATGCACTGCTCGGCCAACATCGGCCCGAACGGCGACACCGCCGTGTTCTTCGGCCTGTCCGGCACCGGCAAGACCACGCTCTCGGCAGACGCCAGCCGCACGCTGATCGGCGATGACGAACATGGCTGGTCGGACACCGCCGTGTTCAATTTCGAGGGCGGCTGCTACG
>Ga0247742_10002463_pt1 | contig 12086 bp, 16 predicted proteins | sample UWRJL208509C2_FD_180944 | JGI IMG/M metagenome (GOLD analysis project Ga0247742, IMG submission 180944) | Plant litter microbial communities from Arlington Agricultural Research Station in Wisconsin, United States - UWRJ-L208-509C-2 | ecosystem: Environmental > Terrestrial > Plant litter >... | reverse complement strand
GGGCTACGCGAGCGGAAACACCGAGCCAGGCAAGGGATTCGGGCACATCGCCATCACAGTGGACGACGTCGAAAAGGCTTGCGAGCGCTTCGAGCAGCTTGGAGTGCAGTTCAAGAAGAAGCCGAGCGATGGAAAGATGAGGAATATCGCGTTCATTTTGGATCCCGATGGGTGAGTTGTATGTCTAGTCTAGCGAGGATGAATCCTGACAAGGCGATAGTTATTGGATTGAAATCGTGCCAGGTATCCTCAACTTGTGAGCAATCGACAAATACGAGGGCTTTAAAGTTAAAAGCAACCAGCAAATTCCCGTTACGGTCGCCTGAAATGTAAATTAAGACGATGATAACATTCAATTTGGTTCTATCGACAGTACAACCACTATTGCGAATGGCTGATGAGCGAGTTACTTTGATGTCGAAAAACAGCCGAAACACACCTTCTGCTATAGACAGCAATTTGAATCAAGACGGCACCCATTTGCCTTCCCAAACCCCCAATATGAGACTGACGCTATTGGCGTCTTCAAAGAAACCAGCACGCAAATGGGGCTCAAGCAGTATAGGCGCAGTGTGTGCGAACCATATGCCGACCCAGACAAGACCAATGATTCGGGACAGCCCCGAGCTAAATTGTATGCCGGCTCGTCTTGAAAACCCTACTACTAGCTCTTCGAAGGTTATGGCACATGGCTGAAGCATGAAGAAGGTAAAGGATCCACCACCCCAATAGCCGAGCAGCATGTAGTCGCCTGCATGGTGAATGATAGCTGAGATGAAGAAGGCGAGGGAGAGCATGAAGAATTCCGTGAATTTACTCCGGCGTGGAAGACCGAGCTTTTGGCCGACGAACTTGAGGTGCGTTGTGAGGAGCTGGATGATAGAAACATGAGAATATTACAGACAGGAATGAATAACGGAACTATTGACCCGGCGCATCATTTGATGCCAAACATGTCTGAAAGCGCGCGTTCGTCAGCCGTTCGTACACTAGCGCGTAGAAAAAGTTGAATATACCCCCAAAAGTTTCGCAATGTGTATGCATCCTTCAAATCCCCAGCAATTGACGGCCATTCCTTCGGCTCCGTGGCGCCTACCCCCACTGACAACACACTATACACACATTGTAGCGTGCTTATGGTCAGGTATGGGGTAAGAGCGTAGATGAGCAATGCCAGACGCCATATCCACGCGGTCTCTGACACTGGGGGACCATGACGGGCGAGGCACGGGTTGACGCGGTTTATGAAGCCAATGAGATCGAGGAGAATCACGTTTTGGCAAATTTCGAGCAATTTCCTTGCGATGAATGCCTTTCGTGACATATTCGGGCTTGGAGGATTTGGAAGATGGCCAGAAGGTTCGAAATTCCACCCTATTCCACGAGGATTATTCAAGAGGGCTATGGTCCACTTGAGACGCTCTAAGAAGGATTTGGTGTATACGGGTTGGGTCTGATTCTTCATCCTCAGCTCTTTCTGAACGTTGGTGATCAGGAGATGGTCGGAGGCGAGGAAGAACAGGGTAAAAATGCCGCATCCCATTGAGTAGTCGTGAACAGTATTTTTGAGGGTGGTGAACGTGACGAGGTAGATGCAGATTCCCCCGAACGGGAGGAAATACAACCATCGGAAGGGAGACGGTCTAGCAGTGACACCAAGATGGTAAATGGCCTGAGCAATGAGAAAGAGGCTCCAGGAAAAGTCTCGTCGAGCTGCCATGGTCGTCTTGGTGGGCGTCGACGCTGAAGGAGCATGGTTTCAGGGTGGACGCTTGAGGGGTGGTTATTGGGCGCTGACCGCCACATCATCGAAAGGGAAGAAGTTACGAGAGTCATTTTCCTCGGACGTCGGACGAGCGATGCCAAGAAAAGGGAAAGTCGCAATTCACTCGTGAAGGTCCGTTTCCATTATTCTCTTTTACATATTTCAACCTTCATCTATCATTCTAGGTGTTCTCGAGTTGACATACAGCCACGATACTGAGCCCGACCCCTCATTCAGGGCTACGCAAGCGGAAACACTGAACCAGGCAAGGGATTTGGCCACATCGCCCGGATTACAGTGGACGATGTCGAAAAAACTTGCGAGCGCTTCGAGCAGCTTGGAGTGCAGTTCATGAAGAAGCCAAGGGACGGAAAGATAAGGAATATCACATTCATTTGGGTTCTGATGGGTGAGTTGCATGTTCAATTTGGAGACGGCTAACTCTGACGGGGCGATAGCTATTGGATTGAAATCGTGCCAGTTACCCTCAACCTGTGAGCGATGATGCGTCGATAAAATATGGGGAGTCGGAGTTAAAGCAACAAATAAATTTCGCCACGGTCGCCTGAAGTGTAAATTGGGACAATGATGGCGTTCTGTGTGCTTCTGTTGACGGTACATTCACCGCTACGAATGGCTGATGAGCAAGTCACCTTGATGTCAAGAAACGGCCTGAACACACCTTCTGCTATGGCCGGCAATGTGAATCACGATGGCATCCAATTGCCCTCCCAAAGTCCCAAGATGAGGCTGAAGCTAAATCCGTCCTCAAAGAAACCAACACGCAGATGGGCCTCGACCAGTATGGGTGCAGTGTACGTGAACCAGATGCAAACCCAAACGAAGCCAATGGTTCGGGACAACCTCGAGCCAAGTTGTATATCAGCTCGTCTTGAAAAACCCATTACCAGCTCTTCGAAGGCTATGGCACATGGCTGAAGCATGAAAAAGATAAATGATCCACCACCCCAATGGTTCAACAACATGTAGTCGCCTGCATGGTGAATGATAGCTGAGATGAAGAAGGCGAGGAAGAGCTTGAAGAATCCTCTAAGTTTACTCTGGCGAGGAAGATTGAGCTTTTGGCCGACAAACTTGAGGTGCGCTGTGAGGAGCTAGGTAATAGGTAACATGAGAATACTCCATGCGGGAATGAATAGCATGATTATTCACCCTACGCATCATTTGGTGCCAAACACGTCTGAATGCGCATGTTCGTCAGCTCTTCGCGCACTTGCAAGTAGAAAAAGATGAACTTGCCCCCAATAGTTTCGCACCGTGTACGCATCCTTCAAATGACCAGCAATTGACGGCCATTCCTTCGGCTCCGTGGCTCCTACACCAACCGACAACACACTATATCCACAATGCAGCGTGCTTATGGTTAGATATGCTGCGAAGGCATAGCTGAGCAAAGCCAAACGCCATACGAACGCGCTCTCTGACACTGGGGGACCATGGTGGGCGAAGCACGGGTTCACGCGGTTCAGGAAGCCAGTGAGGTCGTAGAGTATCACGTTTAGGCTGATTTCAAGTAGTTTTCTTGCAATGAATGCCTTTCGTGACATGCTAGGGATTGGAGAACGTGGAAGATAGCCAGAAGGTTCGAAATTCCATCCTACTCCGCGAGGACCGTTCAAGAGGGTCATAGACCACTTGAGACGCTCTAAGAAGGATTTGGTGTATATGGGTTGGGTCTGATTCTTCATCCTCAGCTCCTTCTGCACGTCGGTGATTAGGATATAGTCGGAGGCGGCGAAGAGCAGAGTGAAAATGTAGCATCCCATTCCATAATCATGAACGGTATTTTTGAGGGTGGTGAACATGACAAGGTAGATGCAGATTCCTCCAAACGGGAGGAAATACAACCATCGAAAGGGAGATGGTCTGGCGCTGACACCAAGATGGTAAATGGCCTGAGCAATGAGAAAAAGGCTCCAGGAAAAGTCCCGTCGAGCCACCATGGTCATCTTGGGGGGCGTCGAAGCTGAAGGAGCATGATTTCAGGGTGGAAGCTTGAGGGTGAATATTGGGCGCTGACTGCCATCACCGAAAGGGAAGAAGTTACGAGAGTCTCAGTCATTTCCTCGTAGGAGACCCACGTGATCCACATATCGGAGTTGTAAAGTTACTAGTAGTCGCTCACGACCTCATCTTTGCCCTTTGTCTCGACTTCAGAATTCTGTACAGGACGACGAATATTTCGGCGTAGGATTAATCCTACCTTTAGCTGGGCGTTCCGCTTTTACTTCGGGGCTATGTCAAATACCACCGGGTTTCCTGTGTCCATTCCAACCTTTTCAGACGGTTCAACGTGTCCAGATCTACGGTCAACCGCAAGCATTATCTGGAGCTGTCTTGCCACAATATTTGCTTGCATCTGGATCTCTATTCATCCAAACATTCCTTTCCCCAATAGCACATGGCTTGAGACCCTTCATAGCCGACTTTTACTCACGTTTTATACCTTGTTCGTGCCAGAAGCAATTCTCTACTGGGCACTCAGACAGTGGGACGGAGCTCAAATAATCGCAGAAATGTATCAATCTCGTGGTGAGTAGCTCCTGTTATCATCACACGACGAATCGCAGCAAGGCTGATGGGTATAGGTTGGACTAGGACACATGGATTCTTCTTGCAAATGGGTGGCTTTTGCCTCCGAAAACCAGACGGATCATTTCATCGTCTCTCATTCCGTGACTTCCGATACCTCTTGTTAGCGCGTCGGATTGACTTTCCTACCATAACCGAAGAAGAAATCGATGATAAGAGTAAAGCGGATGTCTTCGCCAAGACATTGGTTCTCATCCAGACGCTATGGTTCGTGATGCAATGCATCGGGCGTGCTATACAGGGTCTAGGAATCACAGAACTGGAGATTAGCACACTGGCGTTCGCAGCTTTCAACGGCGTAACGTACTTCCTGTGGTGGTACAAGCCGCTTAACGTCAAATGCGCAGTTCTACTCGACTTGAAACCTGTTGCTCGTGTCACCTGCCAGTCCTTACCGAGAGTCGAGAACGAAGAACCGACGAGCGTTGGATCAGCAATCAAATCTCGCTTTTCATTTGACGATCCACCTCTCGTTGATCATACACCTTCCCTCACTCACTCAGATTATGTTGGCTTCGACACCGAACTCGGTCCTGATCCAACCATTCAAGCGAGGACAAAGAAAACTGCAGACATTTGGAATACCCTGCAAATGATATTTGGATACCCTCTGCTTCCGATCCTTTCGTCAACTCCAAGTTTCATGTACCCCGATCCACACCTGACGCAACTCTGCAGCCTCAGGTCGTTGCACACCTTCCATGCGGACTCGACTGGTGTATGGGGATGGCAATTTTTCCCTATGGTCCTATCAACCTGTGCGGTATTTGGGGGAATCCACTGCCTTGCCTGGAACTTCCATTTCCCCTCGGTGGTTGAACAGCGACTTTGGCAGGCCTCTTCACTTGCAATTATCGGATTACCCGTTTACTTTGCTCTTGGTCTTCTGGCAGTGCCTGAGACCTACGTTACGAGGTATAATTGGTTAAGATACTACGTGCAAGTTACGAATCCGCTTATGGCTATTATCTACATTATATCGAGAGTGACGATTGTTGTTCTAGCCTTCACATCTCTCAGGAATCTCCCATCCAGCGTATACTTAACGGCATCATGGACAGACTTTTTGCCGCACGTTTGAGTAGAAGTACATTATTATATAGAGTATGCGTATGAGGTTTATGTAGTGTGTGAATTAGTACGCTTTGTAAAATTAATCTGAATAGTCAACTAGAGCCTGGCAAGTAATTGTTAACAAGTGTTGGTGTCATCACCGTCGAAAAATTAGGGAGTTTCACAGTAAGCCATTGCAACTTGACCCAAACTTCGAGCTCAACTTGATAAACAAGCATATTTGTGATTGGAAGCACGATTTACAGCCAAACCTGAGGCCTTGAGGTCCAACTCAGGTCTCATTTTTGTGGATGCATTGGTCTTCCCAGCTCGTCGCATGACTAAATAGGCGGGTTTGTTAGATGTAATGCGAAGTGGGCAAGGTCCAACTTGGAAATTGCCACCCAAACCTACATCTCAACTTGATCCGTGAGGCTTAAGCGCTTGAGGCAGCGGGCGGTGAACTAAATGAGGGTGACGGCAGGACGAGAATTTGATAAGGCTTGCGCGATGCGTCGGGTGCCGCTGTGGTTGACCTGGATCCGTCATTGTCAATCCTTGAACCGAGGGGGACGTGAAGGACAAGAGCAAGAAGTCGTCTTCCCACGACGCAAAAGCCGCGACTCTTCATTCATCCTCTTGCTCTCAAACTCACAACCTACAAGTCAATCCTTGACTACAATTTGTGCATGACTTCGTTGCTCCCCGAAGTTCCTCTCAGACTTCAACACATCAGCCACGCAGTGGATGCGTATAATGTCTGCCTGAGACTTGAGAAGTCCCTTCAACAGGCGATCGATAGGGGCGAAGTTGTTGGTAAAAACTTGATTTACATCCGAATCCTTGGCTATCTTGTTCACTATGCGCCCAACGACCAAGCTTTGAACACGGTCCTTACAGAGATCATCTCATGCTCCAAAGATTCTGACCTTTTCGACGTAGGGAGGGTGTATTTTGATCATTATATCAGGGCGTGTATGTTCCCAAGTATACTCATTTAGTGTGCAATCTAACCTGGTTCTTTCAGTTAGAGCCAACAGGGCTCGCATACCAACATCCTTCAGCCATGCATCTCCGCCCTCCTTTGATACAATAGCAGATATGATCGACAATACCTTGTTGGAGGCTCCTCAGTCCCACGAAAGGCTTGTCGGTCGTGTCCTCTCTTTCACGAATAGTCGCTCATTCAGATTGATCAGGCTCTCATCCGCGATGGATATCGTTGCGTCGTGTCGGGGAAATACGATTATCGCTGGACAACGAAAATCCAAGAGTTGAAAGAGAGGGTCACGTTGGACTCCAGTTTAAGGGTAGCGGGGACCGAGTGCGCACACGTATTCGCCGAGTCTACCAAAACGTCCATCGAAACAGGCTCATCCAAAGTATGTTTTTTTAAACTTTTTCGTGACTCCCACTGACGATTATCTTGATATAGCGGGATTATGCTGCCTCCATGTGGGCAGTAATGAAGCGCTTTGGTTACAACACACTCCCTGATGACTTAAACGGTCTCAAAGTCCACCGTTTAGAGAACGTGATAACTCTGTCTCATGATGCTCATATCTGTTTCGATAACTTAACGATTTGGTTTGTTGCAACGGTGCGTGCAATCTGACCTTGAATCGTTCAACAATGTTAACACGTTCTTTGCTCACACTTATTAGCAAGACCAGGATAAATACAAGCTCGAAGCGGCAGATCCCTTCATGCTGCGTGGCTATTCGAAATATGTCACATTCACGACGCCAGATCCCGTTAAACTTCCCGTTCCATCTCGAGCGTACCTTGCTATCCATGCTGCATGTGCCAAGGTCGCTTATCTATCAGGAGCGACTGAATGCATTGATAAATTCTACGAAGACATGGACGGCAGTACGACCCTCGATCCGAATGGTGCCTCTGCAGAGATGTTGGAACATGCCCTTTTTGAACTAGAGACATCTACTTGGTGAAACTCGAGAATCGCTTGCTGCGGGTTCGTCGCTCTGTCTGTTGTCGACACGGCTGTATATCGATCTCACCCGACTCTGTCTTCATCGTCGATTCCTGTTCAGGCAGCGCTAAATGCCCACTACCGACAAGTCCGCGTTCCGTACTCAAGGGAGGGGTTACCGAGAGGCCGTACCTATATGGCCTCCTTGGAATAGTCACTACGAAATGGGGAAGCCTTGACTGCACTATTTGCGCGCTTTGCATGTGTCGTCTTCCTTCAAGTTGGCAATGTCCTGACGGGGTGATGCTATAGATCCCTTATGGTGTGGCAGTAGTCCGCCTGCAAAATGAAATGTTATCATCGTCCGAGTTGCAAATGGAAGAACTACACCTGTCCGTCAACCTTTCATAAAGCCGGCTCGCGTCCATTGGAGTTTCCACCGTTGTAGCTGGTGTAGATGAAGCCACTCCAGCCGTTGGGCATGGACTTGTTGGGTGTAGAGGTAGGTTCCCATGAGACTTTCCTTCGATATGTAACTTGATTGAACGGGAGACTACTACCAAATAGCGGGAGATCTTTCTCGAGAGCATGGAGAAATAAGAGTCTGGGAGCAGTTGCACCGTGACAGAGGGTGCAGACGTCATCTTCCTCTTGAAGAGGCTGTTAGTGCTGCTCAATTCTTTAAAGACATCAAATACAAGGAGCTCAAAAACAAGGGGTCAAAAGCGACACCTCCCATGAATGCTGGCTTTGGGTGCCAAGGGTCAAAGGTCTGTTGACCAACGTATTCCTAGTAAACTTGGGAGAGATGTGGGCCTGTCTTGAACAAGGGAGACCACTAAAATGATGCAGTACCACCCTCGATTAGAGGAAGATGGAGAGATTCTCTGAGGTTCCGAGACTTTCTGTTCTCAAAAAGGACACGAGGTCGAAGGTGTGCACTGTAACACTGGAAAAGTAGTAGCTGGACAGCTCCAGTGCCGCATGCCATTCATTCACAGCAATGCGAAACCGTGACAGAACCACTTGTCATCAACGTAATACTTCACCTCTACTCTGACTTCAGACATAACCAGGACTCATGAGCTCGGAGGATGGTGATTACTCACAAGCAATTCTTCACCCTTCGGCGCCTCTCAATAGTCGCCAGGATACCAGTGCTAGCGGAATCCTCAACGGTAGCAACTATACTCGCATATACGGGGGGCAATTCTTCAATGTTGTAAATGAAGGCAAGCATTCATATATTCCGCTCTAACTCTGATGGTTGAATGAGATTCAGAGGAGGCTGCACTCAAAGCACTCAAGGAGCTTCAGCAAGAGGCTGTCATCTCGGCCACTCACGACGCTGGGCACGAGTTTCAACGGCCTGGATGCCACAAGGGCACACGGCTCGCCGTCTTACAGCGGCTGTTAGACTGGCTCTTAGGAAATTTTGAGCCCAACAAGATCTTCCTTTGGATGCATGGTGACGCGGGCGCTGGAAAGTCGTCTATTGCTCAGACATTCGCCCTCAAGTGTTCCCGGGAGCGGCGCCTACTTGCGAGCTTCTTTTTCTGGGGGAACGACGCGCTTCGCTCATCCCATACTGCCTTGGTGGCAACCTTAATTCACCAAGCACTCACTGCTGTTCCAGCTCTCAGGCCACTCGTCGCCGCCGCCATGCAGCGAGACCCCTCAATTCTGGAGAAGAACCTCGAGCATCAACTTTTCTCCCTTCTCATCGAGCCTCTGAATGAGCTTATATCTAGACCCTCTTTCGATCACGCCTACCTCCCAAGCCTCATCCTCATTGACGGTCTTGACGAATGCTCTGGCGCCAATCATCAATGCTCCATTTTGAAAGCTTTTACTGAAGTGCTTCCCCATTGTCACCGTAAAATCAGGATTCTCGTCACCAGCCGCGCCGAAGTCGAAATCAAAGCAATGTTCAACTCGGGTCCTCTCCTCCAACTCTCTACTCGTGTCGCCCTCGACGCTTCATTCAAACCAGATGCAGACATTCGAAATTTTTTGATCGACAAATTCGACGAAGTCAGGTCCAAGCACCCACTCGGGCCCTATATCCCGGCCTCATGGCCAGGCAATCATGTAATTCCTACCCTCGTAAACCGATCCTCGGGGCAGTTTATCTTCGCATCGACGGTCGGAAAATACATATCTGACCCAAATCAAAAGCCCAGCGAACAGCTTGACATTATCATGGCTGTGCGCCCAGCCCCCACCGACACCAATATGCCGTACACAGAGCTAAATGCGCTTTACACGCATGTCCTCACTTGCCTTCCTTTTCATAAAATTGAAAAAGCGCTCGACATCCTCTTCTTTATAATTCTTCTCCGACCCTACTTCTCCGACCCAAGCTGGACTCCATTGCCTGGAAGAAGGAGAACCGAAGATGCTCTTTGCTCGATTCTCTCCCTTGAACCAGCTGACCTTGTCTTTTACCTAGTCAACTTGTCGTCAATTGTTGAAGTGAATATTGACGATGCAAAGAGACATTTCCCCACTGTCCGTCTTTCACACACCTCACTAGGCGACTTCTTGCTGGATCCTCATCGATCCCGCCGCTTCTATCGCCATCCTGAGACATTCATTTCTAAGGTTCTATGTGTCTATCTTGAACATCCATATCCCAGTGCAGAGAGTTTGTATTCTAACCAATCCTACTTATTCAACTGGTCACTCACTTGTTTTAGTTCCGCTGGAATTCGCTTTTGGTTCCAAAAGCGGGGACAATACCCGGTGCTGGCTCTGGGTGCTTGTTGAGCTCATGGGACAGGCAGAGCCAAGTCCGCAGCTGAAAACCCATCTTATGAAGATGGTGCTACCAAAACTTTGGGAGGGTCACCGACGACCTTGTGAGGCAGGAGATCATTTCCTCAAGCACGCACTGGATTTGCTCTCTTTGGTTCAACATAAAGTGACGTATGCCAGTTTATACTGTGATAAATGACACTGATGTTTCATTTTGTTCCAATGAAAATCCAGTTCACAAGTCACAGTAACGATATCTTGAGCCATATCCAACGTGGTTTTGATGAATGCATGCATCTTATCTTCAATGGGTGTTCGTCCAGAGACGACCTTGCATTTACTGCCATGCTGAATTGTAGGTCACTGACGGCACCTGAAAGGCATATCAATGCCTGGGCAATATTCGGACAACACATAGCTTCGTCAACCGTCATCCCAAATTCTTTTACTTCAAGATTTCTTCTTTACTCTTGCATGTCCACAGAAACTAAGGGGGGACTCCCTTCCCATTCTAAAATTCTTCGAAACTTTTTCAATGACCCCACCCGAGCTCGGTCATTGCTGATCACCGAGGAAACATATATGGCAGCTGCTACCGCCTGTTTTGAGTACCTTGAGAGCACTGCTAGGTGCGTGTGTTCGAACCAAAAGCAAATTCTCGTTGGCTCATGTGACCAAGGGGTAGTGAAGCAAGCCCATTTCAAGGCATCTCTATTGTGTTCTACATATCTCAGCTCCTGGATCAATCAGGGCCCTCGACAGAATTAATCTCGATTATCCGCAATTTTGATTGGAAAACCCTTTCATTACGCGCACGTATCTGTGAATCCCTGGCCAAGATACACCAAAGACTCATAGTCGAAGGACAACGTGCACCATACACCTGTAATTTCAGTCAAGAAGACTCAAATGACTTCGAATTCAGCGCACTGTCAAACAAAATGAAACAGGCAAGCCAGGATTATCTCGAGGTCAGTCTAAGTTGTCTGTACGCTGTTGCCGGTCTTATCTTTGTCGTATCTAGCGCTTCGAAAATGTGCTCTCCAGAGGTCATATTCCAGTCTCGTCTGGAGACACATCATCATCTTTATCCGTGAAGGGTGGAGGGAAGGTAATTGTCGATCATGATGGTACTGTGACATTCGCTGATGTAAATTGATTGCAAGGACACAAGAATCCAAATTTCAGAACCACAAAGCACTATTTCATTGATGGTGGCCAACTCGGACAACATATCAAACCATCCGGTATGCATTCCCTGCAGGTTCCGCAGTATAGCATTTTCTCACTTATTTGGCAGATAGCGAGCGCGGATGATGGGCTTCAAGTTCAAGAGATTATTTCAGCTTTTCCAGGGAGTACTCTGGCATCCAGTATACACTCCCAGAATGAATATACGGTAGCTCTCATTCTTCTAGATTTTCGATTCTTCTCTGAGTCTGTTCATTTCCTACAGAGCAACGGAGCCAGCAGACGGCATTCTCTAAAACGGCATTTTTATTTACTGGTCGCCCTTTTCCCAGTAATGATTGTTTTCTGGGAGCGAGTTGGTCAGATTCGACAGCAACACGACGATAATTCAATTGGTTAAAATTTGGTATTTTTGTTCGTATGGTATATGTAAATAGCTTTACCCCCATTTTCCCAACATCTCTTGTACGACTGTTCCTTACAATTTGTTGTCAACGAGGTTTTTCGAGCTTCGAAACGCCGCTGCGAGGAAAATCTGCTTCACACTTCTGAAAGCAAACTAACCAGCACACTCTTCACAGAGTCGAACAAAGGAACGGACTCTTCTTCCTCGTCCTCACGTCGATCATCTTCATCAACACCTTTCCCTGCCTTCTCGCCCCACGAGGAGAAAGGGGAGTCACCTCCAGATCCAAATGTCGCTCCAAAGACCAAACTCCCCAAGACCTCGTCCTGGGGGCCTACTCTTAGTCCTACACGATGCGACACCACACG
>Ga0247742_10002461_pt1 | contig 12091 bp, 15 predicted proteins | sample UWRJL208509C2_FD_180944 | JGI IMG/M metagenome (GOLD analysis project Ga0247742, IMG submission 180944) | Plant litter microbial communities from Arlington Agricultural Research Station in Wisconsin, United States - UWRJ-L208-509C-2 | ecosystem: Environmental > Terrestrial > Plant litter >... | reverse complement strand
AGCGCTTCAAGTTATTGCCAAGGTCCCAAAAGGGTTACCAAACTTCTTAATGTAGACTGCGTCACAAAAGATGCCATCGATTACTCATTACTTCAGAGTTCATATACGAGCCAAACAACGGAAAAAATCGTTGAAATCGCAATTCCGAAAAGAGCTGTAAGCGCTGAATGAGTCACTGGACTCAGTGGAGCATGCTCCCGACATACCATTTAGAACAGGGCTTCGTGAGAAGAGCTCAAGTCGACCTCCAACACTATGCCCGTCACTTTCATTGTAGCCAACCATGATGCCAACCCGGTTACGGCGCCACGCAATCCCGTCTCAAATGCTGATGAGCTCCTTGCTTCTTATTGGCGTCGTAAATCAAAGACACCAAAGAGCAAGGAGCTTTTGCAGGCGTCTCTCTCATCAGGCGGCGCCGAAAAGCAGGACTGGAGTACAATCCAATCGCGCGACAACGGCTTTGTTACTACACTGATCGAAGCGTATAACAAGCACCACCACCTTGTTTTACGGCCGGATGACGTGTGGATTGCAATCTTAGGACAGTTCAATGTTTAGTAAGTGTTCTTCCTTGTAGAACCTGTTATTACTGGCGAATCGTAATGGGTTATTAGTGTGAACGCCCATGCAGAGGACCTGCGCTCACACTTCGTCAAGCACGAAGGGAAAAAAGAACTTGTAGTGAAAGCCGCTGGGACGCGATATACTGTCGATTTTGGACATTTGGCAAAACAAATGACCGTACAGATTCACGAAAATGTATGTCCGCGTTTTTTTTCGGAGGTATAGCTCTACTCAGCACGTCGTTCTCAAGGTTGTAGATAAGGACCTAAAGGATTGGATCCTCCCTAAATTCACTACCACGACCGATAACGACACCGTCATATGCGCCGTGCTAATGATGTCTACTCTAAAAGCATACTTCGACTTCACGATGACCCTCATGTGCGGCATCCCAAGCGTAACACTCGAGGGAGAAAAGTCCGATTGGGAAGCCCTCCTCTCGCGGATCGACAAATTGCCTACCTTTGGAGCAGAGCCAGGCGCATGGGAGAAAATCCTCCGCCCCATCCTCAGCCGCTTCGTTGGTGCCTTCGACCTCGCAGAAAAGAACGCTCCTCAAGACATCGACTTCTGGAACCGTATTTGCTCGCACCACCCACAAGGCTCTGGGCCGACTTACCTCTCGGGATGGATCACAGCGTTCTGTGTATGGAGTAATGAGGGGAAGTGGATGGGTCCCGCCCTCCCCGGACAGCAGGAGCGATCGCGTTGGATGCCCAGGCCAATCAAAAAGCTCGTTTTGGACGGGGCTGAGTATAATTTCGTCGATTCTGATGATGTCCCAAATGGCTTCTGTGAGGTGGATGTGAAGCTAGATGACAATGGCGAGGAGTTCGAGTGTATGATGGTGTCTGGACATTTAGCAAGCAGAGTGGAAGGTCCGAAGAAAGACACGTTAAGGCCACTCCCTTCCTGGTTTATGTTTGTGAAGGGGCAGTGCGAGGATCCGTACGCTAGGTACATGTTAGAGCCGTTTCAATAAAGCTTAGCGGTTATTGAAATGATTGAGCAAATTTGGTTCTTTGTGCAGTTTGGAGTCATCACACCACGCTTTACTGTAATGTAACCGTTCCGGAGTTCGTTTTTACCTCCTATTTGATTCCTAATGAAAAACCCTGAATTTCTCACATAGTTCAGACGTATCGTATTCAATTACCTGCAACGATATCGACAGTGTGCAATGCAACGAGCGCCACAGAGATTTGACTGAGCGCCTAAATGTAACAAGGCATTTTGTAATCAGTTGTGACGTCACTCATACATGCATTTCTTATCGTGGCCGGTTCTAAACTTGATACTAGTACCCGTCCAATCAACCTCAATCGAGTTTATGTAAATATCCTCGTTCAATGAGCAGCCTCTGGGGTACGCGCGGTTCGAGTCACACAAACGAATAGGAGATCTCCCCTTTTTCATGTTGCCGAGACATACTCCTGTGTATAAGAGGGCTTTGTGAAGAGAGCCCCGAACCAACGAGTCAACCCTCAACACTATGCCCATCATTTTCAAAGTAGCCAACCATGATGCCAGCCCGGTTGCGGCGCCATACAAACCCGTCTCAAACGCTGATGAGCTCCTCGCTTCTACTTGGGGTCGTAAATCAAAGACGACGAAGAGCAAGGAGCTTTTGCAGACGTCTCTCTCATCAGGCGGTGCCGAAAAGCAGGATTGGAGTGCAATCGAATCGCGCAACAACGGCTTTGTTGATACGGTGATCCAGGCGTATAGCGAGCACCACCACCTCGTGTTGAGGCCAGATGATGTATGGATTGCAATCTTGTGCCAGTTTAACTTCTAGTGAGCTATCTTCCTTGTTCAATCGTCCTTCGTTATCGTTATGGACGCTTATCGGGTATTAGTGTGAACGCCCATGCAGAGGAGCTGCGCTCGCACTTCGTCGAGCATGAAGGGAAAAAAGAACTTGTGGTGACAGCCGCTGGGACGCGGTATACCGTCGATTTTGGAAATTTGGCAAAACAGATGACCGGAAAGATTCACGAAAATGTAGGTTTGCGTTCAAATTCAAAGAGGAAGTCCTACTCAACCTTCGTTTTAAGGTCGTCGATAAGGATCTGAAGGACTGGATCCTCCCTAAATTCACCACCACGACCGATAACGACACTGTCATATGCGCCGTTCTGATGATGTCGACTCTCAAAGCGTACTTCGAATACAAGGGGTGCCTCTACTGCGGTATACCAAGCGTAACCCTCGAGGGTGAAAAGTCCGATTGGGAAGCCCTCCTCTCGCGTATCGACAAACTCCCTACCTTTGGAGCAGAGCCAGGCGCTTGGGCCAAAATGCTTCGTCCTATCCTCAGCCGCTTCGTTGGCGCCTTCGACCTCGCCGAAAAGAACGCCCCTCAAGACGTCGACTTCTGGAGCCGTATCTGTTCCGAGCACTTCGAAGGTTCTGGATCGACTTACCTCTCAGGATGGGTCACCGCGTTCTGCGTGTGGACTAACGAGGGGAAATGGATGGGACCCGCCCTTCCTGGACAGCAAGAGCAATCGCCTCGGCCGGACAAAAAGCTTGTCTTGGACGGTGTTGAGTATAATTTCGTCGATTCTGTTGATGTGCCGAATGGCTTCTGTGAGGTGGATATGAAGTTGGACGATAATGGTGAGAAGTTGGACTGTATAATGGTGTCGGGTCATTTGGCAAGCAGAGTGGAAGGCCTGAAGAAAGACACGTTAAGGCCACTCCCTTCTTGGTTTATGTTTGTGAAGGAGTAGTGCGAGTTTAGGCACATGTAAATATGGGATACTATTTCGAGTACATTTGAATTCATGCAGGTTGTTCGTCTTCTACGTATTCAAATCGAATACGATTTCTCAGTCTTTTTATTTATCTGCTTAGCGCGCGTAATACAACGAGCGTCGGGAACACAGCAACTTGCTGGGCGCTTAATTGTAACTTGGCACAGCCACAAGGTATTTGTAGCGAGCTGACTGATATTGGATTCTAGTTGTGATGCCCTAGCTGCGTTTTATATCTGAGCTCGAATTTCCTGAGGGTCTGTCTTTGGAAGAAGCATTAGGAGGTTTATTGTTGATGACTCGGATGGACCTCCTTTTCGCTCCTGAGACATACTCATATGTATATAGAGACCTTTACGAGACGAAACCCAGACCAACAAATCAACCCTCAACAATATGCCCGTCACTTTCAAAGTAGCCAACCATGATGCCACCCCGGTTACGGTGCCATCCAATCCCCGAGTCTCAGACGCTAGCAAGCTCCTCGCTTCTACTTGGGGTCGTAAATCAAAGACGAAGAGGAGCAAGGAGCTTCTACAGACGTCTCTTTCATCAGGCGGTACCGAAAAGCAGGACTGGAGTGTAATCCAGCCGCGCGACAACGGCTTTGTCCATACCCTGATTAATGCGTATAGCAACCACCACCACCTTGTTTTGCGCCCGGATGATGTGTGGATTGCAATCTTGGGACAGTTCAATGTTTAGTAAGTGTTCTTCCGTATAGATCCGTCGTTGCAGACACCTCATAATGGGTCCCGGTCATTAGTGTGAAGACCCATGCAGAGGAGTTGCGCTCGCATTTCGTCAAGCATGAACGCGAGAAGGAACTTGTAGTGACAGCCGATGGGACGCGATACACCGTCGATTTTGGAAAGCTGGCAAATCAGATGACCGGAAAGATACATGAAAATGTAAGTCAGAGTTTAATACACAAGTCACATCCATATTGACCAGAAACCATGCGCTCTCAAGGTTATAGATAAAGATTTGAAAGACTGGATCCTCCCGAAATTCACTACGACCACCCATAACGACACTATCATATGCGCCGTGATGATGATGTCCACTCTCAAAGCGTACTTCGGCTACGGGATGTGCCTTGGTTGTGGCATTCCCAGCGTCACTCTCGAGGGAGAAAAATCAGACTGGGAATCTCTCCTATCGCGGATCGACAAACTCCCCACATTCGGAGCCGAGCCAGGTGCCTGGGCAAATATCCTTCGTCCCATTCTTAGCCGCTTCGTTGGCGCCTTTGACCTCGAAGAGAAGGGTGCCCCTCAAGACGTCGACTTCTGGAACCGTATCTGCACGCAACAGCCACAAGGTTCTGAAACGAGCTACCTCTCAGGATGGATCACCGCGTTCTGCGTGTGGACAAACGGGGGGAAGTGGATCGGACCCGTCCTCCCTGGGCAGCAAGAGCCAGAGCGTTCGATGCGCAAGCCAGTCGAAAGGCTTATCTTGGACGGCACTGAGTATAATTTCATCGATTCTCGTGATGTGCCGTATGGCTTCTGTGATGTGGATGTGAAGCTGAATGATAATGGCGACGAGCTGGAGTGTATGATGGTGTCGGGACATTTGGCAAGTAGAGTGGAAGGTCCGAAGAAAGACACGTTAAGGCCACTCCCTTCTTGGTTTATGTTTGTGAAGTAAAAGCTAAGATAATATTCGAGTACATTTGAATCATGCAAACCGTTTTCACCCTTTATATGATTTCGCTGTGATGATAAGAAACTCTGGATTTCCCCACGTAGTACGACATGGTAATGTGTATATTATACTGAGTATCTGCGAGTGGCATCGGCAACGTTTGATCTACCTGCTTGTGCGTGCTATATAATGAGCGCCACAGATATGACACCGAGCGCCTAATTGGTATAACGTGGCATAGCCACATGCAGCACATTTGGCTCGTGCAGGTATGCTTGGCGACGGTCACACATGCCCGGCTACATTTATCTTCGCACAGGTTTCCTGGAGGTCTGGGTTTCGAACGTGAGGTTTGAAAGTTGACACCTACATGAGACATTCGTTTGTGAAATTTAAGGTCATCCGAGAAAGAAGAACGGTGATCAATTACTTGTCGAAGAGAATAGGACCAGCAAATCAACTCAACACAAAGTTCAATACAAGAGATAATCAAGCGGGATACTTAAGTGTACGGATGTAAGGTATCCATGGTATCGATATCGTCCATGCCCAGAGAAAAAATCACTACCCGATCAAGCTTATAGCGTCAGACCACCAACAAAAACGGCACCAGCGATCAACACGGTCATCTTCTGTACTGAGTTACCAAGTGCACCGCTGGAAGGTGTGGGAGACGGCGTTGATGATCCCGAAGGCGCACCCGTAGTCGTGGCATTTGGCGACTTGCCCATTGCGGTTGCCTTGAAGGTGTCGAAGGTCTTCTCAGCTGTGGGGTTGATAGCGAAGACCATACCGGACGCTGTGCAGTGACTATGCAACCAAAGAAGATAGGAAGGGAAGGGGTGAGAATTCGTCGGACAGCGGCACAAGGGAGAATGGGAAGACTTACGGCGCACGAGCACAGTAGAACCAAAGAGGTGCTGTGACGTTCTGGACTTGGATTGACCATTCAGGGAAAGTGGTAGCACCGACGTCGACCGGGAAGAAGCCAGAGTCAACACCGCCCGCCCTAGATGGATGTTAGATATCTATTGTGATATCATGATGGAGAGCTTACTTTGTTACACATGGTTGATCAAAGGTTGATTGAGTGACGCTCTGAGATACCAGGGAGGTGAGTCATAGGTTGCCTCATAGAGAAAGTGTCGTACATGGCTCTTGGAGACACTGTAAAAACAATCAGTGAAAAGCTCCCTTAGTAACAGGCATGACATACAATCGGAAAGTAATTTTATCATTAGCTTGAACACCTGTGATCCTATTTTTATCAAGCAGAGATAAGCGCCCAAATCTTAGTGTAAAAACTAGGCCCAAGCTTACGAAGGTGGGTCAAAGACGTTTGCGTTATCCTTTCCTACAGTGATGTTGAACTGCGCGGCAGAAGCAACGGAGAAAAGGGCAGAGGCAACAGTGACAAAGGACGTGAAAAGCATCTTGAAATTCTCAGGGAAGATTGAACTTGGGAATATGTGACTTGAACGAAAGAGTGTCAAACGAGGCCTAGAGGAAAGGAGAAAGGGGGCAAGAGCCTAACGGTAGTGAATTAATGAGATCCTAGGTTTCTAGCGTTCACGGAGACAGCAAAAAACTCACTCTGCTCTAGAACGGAGGGAGAAGGTGGGGGAAGGAAACAAGAGATGAGGCATTTCGAACGCCGCTGGCCACTTGATATATGGACAAGCCAAACAGAAGACCTCGTCCTTGACAACATAGGCAAGCGCTGGGCTTGGCGACAATCTTCTCCGAGAAAGGGAAAAACCGGGCCGGTACAACTGCCTGCCTGAGACGAACGCAGCGATGCCCCTGTTCGAGGACGGCCATGGCATTCGTGGCAGAAACCCAGCGGCGTAAAGGCCACGTTCATGTACTCTTAATGACAACAGGAAGCGTGGCTTCTATCAAGGCCCCTCTCATCGTGCAAGAACTACTCAAGGTAAGATCGCTTCAGCTCCACTGGTTCCTGCTCACTTCTGTGGACAGTATGATAATGTCCTGGTCGAGGTCGTAGCAACCAAGGCTTCTCTCGTATTCTACAACAAAAAGGATATAGTAAAGCTAGGGTCCAGGGTCTGGATCGATGAAGATGAGTGGTCGGTGAGCAGGGTTCCGTTGGTAGCAATACAGCTATCACCAATTTTCGACCTGAATTAACAGGGAACTTATAACATTGGGGACCCAATATTACACATCGAACTTCGACGTTGGGCAGACATAGTCCTCATCGCACCATGTTCCGCAAATACACTCTCGAAGATAGCTCATGGGCAATGTGACAATCTCGTGGTAAGTATTGATATTGCTGACAGACGCCGACGAAACTTTCGGTTAGAGAGCTACGAGCTTCCAAGTGTTCTTGAAGTGATCTCCAACTACACCGTTCCCCCGGTCCTGATCATGAGCCCCTAGACATCCCTTTTGCGAGCCTTATCGCCCTCGACTCCTACCTATGTTTTCCCTGCCATGAACACGTTGATGTACGAGCATCCCTTAACCGCCGTTCACCTCAGTACCGTCAAGGATATCATTCGCTACAACGTCGTTGGCCCCATTGGAAAGCAACTAGCATGTGGAGATATCGGTAAATGCTTATTTACTCCCACTTGCCTCACATCGCTTCAGACTGACGTTTCGCCATAGGTCTGGGTGCAATGACAGAGTGGAAAGACATAGTCCAGATCGTCGTCGATCTTTTTCATCTATCCCATGGCAAGGAACCAACTGTCACTCTTTGAATATAACGCTCTCGAGATGTCTCTCTCACACACACAAGGCAGCGGCAGCGAGCCCCTTACAACGCTTTCCTCCGGATTTTCGACCTTTCTTGCAAGATTACGCCGGACTTTCATTGAATACATGTTGAATACTTCTATAAACAGATTTATCAAAGCGCATTAACCTCCCTAGTAGATCAAGTAATCAAATCTGCATCAAAGCATGAACGGAGCCAGATCGCGCCCACGTTCTCATTGGACGCCGGAGGTTTATCCATGTCTTTCGGAGACAATCGAGTTTTCAAAACAAATCTTGCCAGCACGGAAAAGGCAAAGCCTAGATGAAAGGAAGCATACGTTATTTTTCCACCGTGGGGCTGGCGTGCCCTGCCCAATATCATATCTTTAGGCATTTTCCCTCCCAGGCAGATGCGCTGGTGCCCCTACAGGCAACTGTCAAACTTTGGTTACGAAACCGATATCCGCTGGTGTTTTCATATAAACATCATCTGACCGACGTTTAGCCTCCGACTCCTCTTCTTGGTGCTCCCCCATCGTCGACGTCTCCAGTCGACCCGTCGACCCAATCCCAATGACTAACCCGATACAGATCACTGGATATGACCTCGCCAAACTTACTCCGCAGGAGCTTAAGGCGATGGAGGCTGCGAAGAACTGGGCCATCTACATTTCTGTAGCTTCCTCATCGGTGCGTGGAATCCGTGTTTGAATTATAGCTTTCCCTCACCTCTCGTCTCTAGGTCCTGATCTACGACTTCCTCTGGAGTCTCAAGGCCGACCGCAACCTCCTCATACGCTATCGGTTTAACATTCCCGTAATTTCATACTTTATTGCCAAGTCAGTCGTTAGAGAGTTCCGCGTCGTCTCAGATAACTGACAGTGGTATCTAGATTCTCCACCCTGACATTCTCAATCATTATCACATACCTCCTCAGTAAGCACCCTGCATTCCATTCTCTTCTGCACTTGAACTGAGATTTCCGAAGCTTCAAGCAGGCTCTATAACTGCGGTCCTTTCCTCGCTGTTCTAATTGGCCTATACACCATCTCGGCCTCCTTCACTTCGCTGCTCTTCTACTTCCGTCTTCTTGGTGTTTATAGCAGGAACACGTTCATTATCATTGGCTTTGGCATCCTCTGGCTGCTAGTCCCAGCGGGCTGTCTCGTGCTACTCGGGCCCGTCCTCATGCCCCGTGAGCCTGGATCCATCATTCTCTGTATGATTCCAATGGTGGGCAAGTACGTCTCAGCAGCGCTGGCACCCTCCTTAGCGAACGACCTACTCGTCTTCTTCGCTATCACCTGGAAGATGATGACACTAGGCAGCCTTGATGGCCAGAAACGAACGGCATGGCAGAAAATTAAAGACTGCCTGTCGGGTGACTCGCTTCCCGCCTTTTCTAGAGGATTCCTGCAAGAGAGTCAGTTCTTCTTCTTGTGAGTATAATTTCACCGTGCGGGTGCGATAGCGGCGCACTTAAGAATGCTAATTTCTGATGCTAATCTTTCTGTTCGCAGCGTTGCGGTCACAATCCATCTTACAACATGGGTCACTCTTGGCTCAGCATATCAAAACGCCTTTAATCCTCGCGCCATTGGAGTTGTTCCATGTCTTGTGATTGTCAACATTATGGCCTGCCGTATGTTTAGACAGTTGCACCGTGAACAACCAGCGTCGGGTTCTTTCGGTGTCAGGAGTAACCCCCAACAAGGCCCGGTCTCCGTCTCCATCGCCGCATTGCAACCATCTCGTTCACGCGCCTCCTCCTCTGCGCGCACGATAAATTTATCACATTCCCGCGAGAAGATGATGTCTGATATTGAAGAACCCGAACTTGGACTTCAACATCGTTCTTCAAGATCAGGCAGTGGCAGGTCAAGTCCAGTGTCCGGATGGAGAACCATCCTTGGATTCAGCGGGAGGGGATCATACATTGGTGATATCTCACATGCAGTTGACAAAGATGTGATTGAAATCCAAGTGTCGAGAACGGTGGAGATGTCACGTCTTTGAGGTTGTACTGCTGATCTGCTCCCACCCAATTCCTGAAGGCATGGACCTGATATTTATAATAATTTTAGGTAGTTTGCCTTTTTCTTATTTGAGTGGAGTTCACAGAAAACGTCGTTCATTACCTGTATGTATGTCAATGTACTGCTACTACCTATTGGTCTGATTACTAGATTACTGTACACGGGACCGACTGTACCTGATCTTCGAGTATACCCCAAATACTACCCCTTCAAACGTCGTTCCATTGAGGTACGCCGTTGATGATGAGGTCAGTGGCACTGAAACACCGGTGAGGACGCTGGCGCAGGAGAATATGTAAGCCGGAGATTGAGCAGTGCCTCAAGGACATGTTGCAAACCTTCAGGTCTGAGTTTACATTCCACAAATATAACTGAGGTTTTCCCTGGTTTTCCACAGAGGCGCGCCGCGGTCGCGGTTTGACACAGTGATTGGAGTCAGGTGGGAACCAGAAGTACAAAGCTTTCTGCACATGATACATATCGCAACGTCGATTGTCCCGCTCCAGCCACTACGTCGGCCATGAAATGCGTACGCCACCATCAAATGAAAACAATTTTGTTCCCGGCTGAAGCATAATTGACAACCTTTCAAGACGGAACGCACAATGCACAACCGGAACATCTCCCCTTCATACTCTGATCTAAACATCCGGGCTGATGAATTCTACGCCACTCAAGTCGTACTCTCTATCAGTCTCTATCCTACACCTCGAAGCCTAAGAATCCTATCAAAAAGTTCCGAAATCCTGCCTTTCCACGGTCTATGTTACTACCACGACGATCAATCGTAAGATCCGAGGCACAAGATTTGAGTCAGACTCACACGAGCTCACACGGCAGTCGCTCAACAGCCAGAGCTTGAGAAAGCTCTTGGAGTTAAATAAGAGAACACGCGATGTATACGTAAAGAGATTTGAATTATAGTTCGAAACGAAAGACCAGACATTGAGACAGGAACTCAACGAAGTGGCTGTAGCAGTGTCGCCATAGGCTTTAGAGCATTCAATCTGACAGGTTACTATTGGAAACTCAAGTTAAGTCAGAAAGGGGTAATAGATACATAATTGGTGGTGAATCGCACCCCTTGGGATATCGTGTATATGACCGTGCATATTGTCCCGAGAATTTAGCTTCGGACCACTTTTTGACTGGGATTGTGTACCACGGGCGCTAAACACACGGTATGGACCGCCTCATGCACATATTTAACACACCGAACCTCTGGATTTCCTCTTTCTTGACCGCAAGAACATAGGTTTTTTCTTTAAAAAAAGTTGAAATGCATATGCAGCACGTAAGGTAGCCTCTTTGACCCCACTTGCGAGCCTTTGATGTTTTACGAAGAGAAACATCTCTGATCGTGACGTTCAGTCCCTGTTGTAGTTTTGAGGAAATGCAGCGCTCCTCAGAACTGATATCGGAGCCTTTATATCTACAGTTCCGCCAACAGATGGATACTGTATAAACGCTGACGAAGCTGGGAGGAAAGCCTCAGCAAAAAAGAAAGAAAAAAAAGAAATCTGCCCCAGTTGGTCCTAGGCTGGTGCGATCTGAATAACCCTAAAGTAAGTATAAATATTTCTAAATCCCAGCCTCAACTAACGAGTTTGCGTATTAATCACAGAACACAAGTTGGGGTGTATAACATTGAAATCTGCAAGAAGCTTCGTAGCCTCTCCACACGCGCGAGTCTTCACAGATGCACAGTGGCAGGAGGCGCAGATTCGATGCTATTTCTCTAGGAATGATATTTGAGCAAAGACATCAACTTACCCTAGACCCATCTCCTCCCGTCGATAGGCGGTCAACGAGACTGCATTCCTCTCACTAGTGGGTGTGGCAGTCTTATTGACTTGCTGATCTTCACACGCTTTACCAACTTTTAAGAAGTCTTGATACACAGAGATCCCATCATTGGCAATCACTGGAAGCTTGGTATTTACCTGGGGTCTGATATGGTCCGATGGCGGGCGCCTTTAAAGAGGTATAAGCCATGCGACCAGATTTATGGGGCGATGGCTGGTGGTGGGTATCTTCTGATTGAACAGTGTCATCGTCCATGTAAAGGGATGTGGTGTGGCCTGAGTCTTACCGTCACTCCTAACATATTGTCTTTACCTTTGTAACGCATGATAGATTTCTGTGACGTCCGAAATTCAACCGCCTTCGATAAAGAGAACCCGATCAGCTGGAAACTTACGAGCACCGCGATGTGCCATATACACTCATATACACAGGTCCTACATGCACCAAACGACGTGATATATATATCATGGACGTCAAAGGTGCTACTTCCTGACCAGAGTCGGGACAATTTCTCGTTCGTCACGAAGTCCGGCCCTTTA
>Ga0247742_10002460_pt1 | contig 12092 bp, 13 predicted proteins | sample UWRJL208509C2_FD_180944 | JGI IMG/M metagenome (GOLD analysis project Ga0247742, IMG submission 180944) | Plant litter microbial communities from Arlington Agricultural Research Station in Wisconsin, United States - UWRJ-L208-509C-2 | ecosystem: Environmental > Terrestrial > Plant litter >... | reverse complement strand
CTTCCTTGAGCTTTTCGAATTGCCTCCAGTGACCTTCGTAATCTCCGTTTACAGCCATTGGGACGTGGATGAGGTATAAGTCTACTTGTTTAACTCCGAGCTATACCAAGCCAATGCTTAAGCGTCAGCCTACTTGTATACATATGAAAAGAATGGACTGGCGCACTTTATATAGGCTTGATTGGATGGCGTCCGATACAGTTCCAAGAGCCCATTTGGTGGTCACGAAGAGATCGGACCTCCCCAACCCGCATTCTCGAATTGCAATCCCCACGCTCTCCTCATTCTGATAGTCTTCGATAGCAATCAGTGTATGCACAACTTGGCGATAAATACAACTTACACTGTGCGGTGTCAAGATGTGAAAAGCCAGCCTCTATGGCCTGTTCGACGTATTCATGGATGTCCTTGCCCTTGTTTACGCTACCCGAGCCAAAGGCTATGGCAGGAATCTATGGCTTGTCAGACATGTAATAAGGAAGCAAAAAAGACGCACCTTGTTGCCATCATTAAGCTCAATTGTGCCAAATGGCATTTCTGTCGTTCAGGTGTGAAGGATTAGACTGCCAGGTGCATTGGTTCACCACCATGAATTATCCCACGATTCTGATGCCGGCGCCAATTTGTGAACCGGCCCGGATATCACTCCAACGCCACACCCAGCGATCGACTGTTTGAGCGAGACTCTCATCTTTTAACTGCAACTTATCTGGTTGATACCTTGGCTGTCTAGACCGCATATTCCTACCCTATATCTCCTCTTAATTGGATGTCAGGTCTTCCTCTCTCTCCTGGCGCAGCAAACTTTCAAATTTCGACGACCAGCAGCCTAAGCCTCAACACCAATAACACAGGCACAAGCGACGTCATCTCACCACAGAGGAAACGTGGGAGGTGCGATTCTGGTCCACACGACGCTAGACCACCAGAAAAAATGTCCAAAAATTATGATGAAATCGACACTGACACGGAGATGGAGGGCCTCGTATGCTCAACATCAAGTTCGCCTTCAATCTCTCACTCGCCTATTCTCGAACCTTCATCAAGCAAGATCAACTTGAGACCTCCAACACAAATCGTGGCTTCTGAGCCACGGAAACGAGACGAAACATATTACCTGGAAGATGGGAGTTGTGTGCTTCTGGTCGGAGATACGCTGTTCAATGTGAGTCGATGGCCAGACATGTACTTTTGACAGCCACTGACGGGATGTATTCAGGTCCACCGCTCTACTCTAAGCAGAGATTCGTCGAGCTTCAGTACTCTTTTCACTCTACCGCAGGGTAATAACGAAGCCGAGGGGCGCTCGGACGATAATCCAATCATCCTCATAGGGGAGACACCCGAAGAATTTAGACACTTCCTATGGGCTCTCTATGCTCTGTACGTATTCCAATCTCTGCCATCTGCCGAAGAAATAATACTTAAAGCTGGACAGTCCCCCTGAACTCCGCATCGTCACCTCACGCGACGCCAATCTGGGGCACCTTATCGATATCGCGAGAGTCTCCAACAAATACTCGTTCAAATCAATCGAAACATGGGCGTTGGACGCCATCCAAGAATATGTCAATCGTAAACCTTCGCCAATACTAAGCTCTCTGCCACCTCCTCATTCTTATACCTTCAACGGCGCGGAGCAGCTGGGATCTTCCAGCAAAGCGACCACCCAGTCAGAAACGGCCGACCAGCTTACACGACTGATTCGGCTTGCACAACTTTGTCAACACGACCGGTTACTGGGGACCATGATTGGTCTACTACGCCAACTAATGTCTTCGTCAGTACAATATGCCTATCTTGCAATGACCCTCGCAGACGAGCTTGACCTACGCGCACTTCGTGGAGCCGCTTATATGGAAGTGATGCAAAAGGCTGTCGTTGTGAAGAAGGTCAAGGTCGACGTCCTCCAGTCTCAGCCAACCACAAATCTGGATGCTAGTGGTTTATCTTCTCATGAAAGTAACCCCGTATTGGCACAGGGCGAAACTGGCACAGTCGACAACTCGGGCCGACTCATCATCACTCGCGAGCAACAGCTACGCCTCCTCGCAGGCTACTACCGTCTTACATCAACTTGGGACAAACTACGACTTACGCCAATCCATTTCGAGCACTCCCATTCATGCGGTGCTACCTGGCACCAGCAAGGCTGCACTCAATCATGGCTCGAGTTCTGGAAAGAGAAGACAAGAAGTGATAGTGTCATGAACCTTGGCCTCGCAGATGTTATTGGCAGGTTGAAGCTTGTGCAGAAGGACTACGATCGGTGGGGCAGTGCCACTTATATGCATCACGATTGTAGGAATAATGCGAAGAAGGCAATTGGGGACGTGATTCGGAGAGTTGAAGAAGCGCTACCGGATTACTTTGCTGAGCCTGGGGGATTTGACGATGACTGACGCGGGGACAAGCGCAGGATTTGAAGACGGTTCAAAGTGTATGTATAATTATGATTTCTTTAACTATATATGATACCATCCTGTCACATGCAGATGCGAGTGTCGTAATTCACCTGACATTGCAGAGGGCGGATGTTAAGATAGACATTTGAGGTTATGAAAGGCAAATCAGATGCAAAATTCTGCCCGATGTTAGACATTCCTACTCGTCCCATTCCTACTTCTCTTCCCTACTGTTGTAGTACTATTCATACCAGCTGTAGACGATGCCACGCTCCCCCTTCTCTCGAACGCTGTCTGTATCCCAAAGTTATTCCAAGGGCCATTCACAATTGCAGGTCCAGTCGAGGTGCCATTCGGAGCGTTCAGAGGTGCGTTCTTACCCATGTGAGGGCGGGATCCAATATCCATGCTAGGGCTCATCATGGTCCGCATTATCGCGTCGATATCCTTCGTTGAAGGAGATGGTTCGAGCCCCGCCTTTGAGCCTTGTAGGAGGATCCTCTCGTAGATCTCGTCGTCGCGCAAACGTGCCACTTCCGCTCTTAGACGCGTTATGACGCCTTCGCTGATGCCTGGATATCAGGGCGTCAGTGCAGAGGACCAAAACGCGCAGGATGCACGAACTTTTCGCTGCTGTTGGATCCAACGGTGTCTCTCCAACCCAATAAGTTCGTCCTCCTGGTCCTTGGACCGTAATCAAAGGATCCTTCTCCGCGTCGCGTTCATCCTGCCTGGGTAGGTGAAGCCCTATGCGGTCGAGACATTTTCTATCAAAAGCAGACCCTGAAAGTTGGAATTCAGAGTCACTGAACGACGTTTGATCAGGGGGATATGCTGTTCCAACGGACGATGCTGGAGATGGAGGGCGGAGAACTGGGTCGGCGTATTCTGTGAGGTGAGTGTGTGTGGGCAACATGGTCAACTCGGCCGGGCCGAGAACCTCCAGCGGACTGGGCGAAAGGGCCTTCCAATTCTGGTAGCCAGATTTCCCAATGCTCGCACGGTGCTATAGTGTAGTGGTTATCACCCAGGATTTTGATCACGTCTCGATTTCCTGGAACCCAGGTTCGAACCCTGGTAGCACCTTCCTCTCCACATACCATTTCTTTGTTCGGGACTGTGGCTATCGGATCAGATAACCTTTTGTCTCGCCCAGGAGACCACCAAGCCATCTAGCGCCCATTACTTACCTCCATAATGACAGAGAGAGACAGGTGGTACTATTTTCTGGATGGAAACACCACATTTCTTGTGGAAAACATTCTCTTCAAGGCGAGCTCATATACCTGTCGATGAGTTTCTATATCTCTTATCTAACGAACTGCTATAGGTACACAGATCCCTACTGGCTCGGGATGGCTCGACATTTGAAAACATGTTTTCTTTGGACCTTCATTCCAAGACTAGTGCGACAAAGGACGGTTCCCATATTATTGTCGAAGAGGGGAACGACCTCGATCCGATCCAGCTACATGGAGATACAGCGGACGAGTTCAGAGATTTGCTATGGTCGTTATACGCCTTGTGAGTCACCATATGGTCTTTCATTCTTGGATGCACTCATAGGGGCCTTCTATGCACAGGCCACAGGAAATCACCCAAACGAGCTCGTCAGAAGAAGATGTTATCAGGCTCTCCAATATCGCTCAGATGGCGCACAAACACCATTTTATAACCACGGAGTCATGGGCGCTCAAGTCGCTCTGCCGCTGTCTGATGGAAGCGGCACGCTCCGGACGGGCAGTATCCACTCATGCTCTCGTCCGAGTGACAGAGGTAGCCGTCCTTTGCAATGACTCTGATTCGTCAGGCAATTCCTCCTCAACCTCGGAATCCGACTCGGCTGCATTATTACTGTTAACAGCAGTCGTTGCTCGTTGGCGAAGCCTTATCGCCGAACGGAAAGATTTAGCCGTCGTGATGGGCGCCGCTGGGCGCCTACAGCTACGTGATCTTGAAGGGTTGGCCTATCACGCCATGCTGCTCCAAGGGCGCAGAAAATGGGATGCAGACCCCCTTCTGACCCGAGATCAGAGGGTACGGCTGTTGTCTGGTCATTACAACCTAACCGTTGCATGTGAAGCGATGCCGGACAGCCCACCTGAGATCAATCATCACTTGACTTGCAGCTATAGAGGCGAGTGCCAAGAGGTCTGGGAGATGCTTTGGAAGCAGATCACAAGCATCGGAGGGGACGGTGGAATCAGCTCGCAGGCGCTGGTGCATGACAAACTTGATTTGCTTGGGAGGGCAATGATGGCGGTCAGCGTTATGACCGCCTTTGTGGAAGGAAGTATACCTCAATACGAGCTAATTACAATGATGCATCGAGATTGCACTGTAGCAGCACTGGGGGCTACCTCTGCTCTTTGCCACAATATTCGGGAGACATTGATAGATTATTTTGATGACGTGAAGTAATATTGTGCCCCAATTCTTTTGACCCAAAGTCACTGTGAATTTTAAAGAATAAAATGCCATTGAATAAACCCTATACTAAACTTCTTATTTGGTGTATCCTGTGGCCATATTTCTTTATTTAAGCTCCAGCGAGTCCAGATCTGTCTAGATCTTGAAGCCTGTGCGCACAACACCCATTTTGAGCCGATCAAGTGGGCTCTGAGCGCCGAAGTATCTCATGATAATTCTATGTTTGTCCTGAAATGTTGTACAATGTCGGGGTTATTGATTGATATATTACCAGGCGGGCATATAAATAGTCCAGGTTAACGCCGGAGTGTGTGGCGCGTGGGGGGGGGACTACATCACGTGCTGAGAACTCAGGGCCATCTATACATTGTGCAAATCCGCAAATCACTGTTCTACTGCCTGCAGGTTTGTATGATCGTTCGTAGTATCGATGACTGCCGATGACTGTCAATAACGGCACGAAACAGTTCCCCCTTTTCCCCCTTCTCCACCTTCACGACTGCCACAACGCGAGCGAGGCACGAAGAATGTTCCAATGCGCAGCATTGAGGTAGGTCTCATACATGTGTTCGCATAGTTTCCGTTCCGCCTGAATGATTGACAGGTCCCTCTAACTGTAGCTTAAGCGCTGGACTGGCTTCCGACCGGGCTTTGCTCCGCCTCCGTGGAATGGAGAGCCCAAAACAGATATGTTCTGTCATATACATTCGGTAACCGCTTATTGATGCGCAGATCAGTATTGCAACCACCGATTGTTTCGTCTGCATCTACAATTCTTGGTCATCCCCTTCATCCCCTCATCTAGTGAATGCCATGACTGGCCGTCGCAGGGGGTAATTCAGTCTATGGCGCCGAAATCACGGGCCGACCGTGACAATCCATTCCAACTCGAACGCTTGCTCAAATATAGGGTATGTCTGGTCACGTTCTTCGTATCTCAGAGTCATACTGACTCCCCATAGTTTCCTGCTCATTGTTCGTGGAAACTGTTTCTTCTTAGACACCCTGCGCACCGAATACGGACTAAAGGAGCAATGCATCGGCATCTCGCATGAGAGCGCACTGGCGGGGCGCATTGCCTTTTTGCTTGGTTCGGCTTTGGCATCCCACTCGTATAAAGACAGGAAACTGGAAGCTGGGTCCTCCATTCTGCTCTTGGCGTTCTCCTACAACCTCGCGCCGTTAATTAGCCATCTCTTAGCCCTGGTGAGTTCGTCTGCTACAGAAATCCATCTCGGTTAGTTTAACCATTCCCCTTGTTTCGTAGCTTAAGGGCATAGGGCACGTCTTTCCAAATGTCCACTCCACCTTCGAAACAAGTGCGTTTCGACCCGAACGACACAACTTGGAGCTTTGTTGAGGAAGATTCAGCCTCCTCTGAGGAAGTTGAGCCTGAGCAGGCTGAAGTAATGTCATCCCCATTCCCCCGCTCTCAGTCCACCCCTTCTCCGACGCATTCCGTCTCTACAGTGTCGACGGATGGTCCATTCACCCCCCCAGCAGCTGGCCCCACTCTCAGATTTGGTTCCCTCAGCCTTGAACCAAAGTCACCCGAAGGGGAATCTTCGACATCCTACAACAGCGACAGAGTTTACCCGCATCCCCTTCTCATACATCCAAACGGCGATATACGTTGGGACATCCTTGACCATGAGGCCCCGTCCAGCCGTACAATTCCGGTGCTCAAGTACCATGGGTCTGAGAAGGCCGTTGTCTTCAATCCCCAACGGCTCACTCACATCACCTTCGTTAGCCCTTTAATTCCTCAATGGCCATTATACGTGGACATCAGGGAAGTCACGACGTTATTAGGTTTAATGGAAGCCATACATGACCACCTCCACCAACCCTCCGACGAAGACCTCACACATAATAGGAGGGCCAACAGGATATGGGAAGCTTATTCCAATCGCAGGCAAAACAAAGGCATTACTACAGCCGAGCCGTTGCGGCGAGTCGATTACTTCCTCGGGCGTTGTATGTTTCGTGGGCTAGAAGAAGTAGAGGGCGATCCTTGTGGCTGGGAGATTGTCATCGTGTAGTCTAATCCTGTCCATCTTTCTCCTCTTCAGTCTTGTTTTTATCCTCGTTAGATTGTCAGAATATTTTGTTGTCCCTATATCTTTAAAGTGTATTTAGCTGATACCTACTAATCCTGGATCCCACCCACACCCCCTCCCCTCGATACCAACCCCAACATTCACGGGCGTCCACCGCCTTGGTCGTGTGTATAATTACAACTAATCATGCCCCCATCCTACTTATTCTAGATTGTTCGTCCTTTCGTTGATAGCCCCTTGTCATTCTGTATTTATGGAATATTTGTAGTAAACATTTGCAGTTGCGTTTCCAACAAAGCACCCTTTTGGCCCAAATGATCACCATCTTGCGTTACGACTTCGACAGCGTAATACGCACAACTGAATCCGTTTGTCTTACTCGTACTTGACCAAGACTGAGGTGAAGCGTAGCAAAGTACATGTACACTACATGAAGCCATAAGGGCTGTTACATCTTCACCACGAAATTTTGACATTATGAAGATAAGTTGATCAAACAATGCCCAGGTGTTTCAGATATCACCCTGGATGTGAGAAATGCGAGCAATTCCAATGTAGACCCTAATGTTTTGAACAACACAACTAAAAGGCTGATAGTTAACATTTACATTGACCCCAGAAGTCGGACAGCTGAAAGCACCCCAGAACCATAATAGGATCCTCTGAATTGAATGGGAACAGATAACTTAGGGTATATTCGCAGCATCATCAGTGCCGTCCTGGTCTTTTCCATCTTGATCCTTGGGTATGTGGTACTTCGGGAGCCGTTCCGGGAGAGTGTGCTCCAGATAATGTATTAATGCACCCCGAGAGACCGAGTTACTGAGGAGCACACAGGTTAGCGTATGGTATATAGGGCAAATACTCTCTTACGATGAGTGTTCAGCTCGACAAACGGTGAGGACCTTTGAAAATTGCGCTTGGAACTGCTTGTAAATCCAGTCGCTTCTCGAAACCGATCCGGTGAGTACGATATGCTTCAACCGTCATCAATATACGTGCTGGACTGACTGATAAACTTAGGTGCAAACATACCGAAACTCGTCCTCCAGTAGTTTCGACGGAGACCTTTTGCTGAGAAACATATTCAAAAATCCACCCGATAAGATACTCGTAGAGCTGAGCTACGGCAGCTCTGCAAGCAATGTTAGTCCGACGCGCGGACTATATGCGAATGATTCTCACCCAGGTAATTCAAGCTGTCCATATTTGATATGATGTTCTGGATCATTATCCCTTGCAGAGCCAAACTTGATGTAGTGAGATTTCTCAGGGTCGGAAAAGTCCTTCATCGCAGTTTTCTGGAAGCAATGTATGATATGCTCAATCTCTGTCGCAAAAGGGGAATCTTGCAGATAGTCTATAATTTAAGATTTAATGTGGCCTAGGTTGAGTGTCGAGTAGATGGCAAAATCAGGATTCTCACCTTTAAGATATTCCTCTAAATTTTCGAATATAGAACCATTGGAAGTTACTGAACGAAGACAAAATAATCAGCTCCAGACAGAGTATAGGGCATGGTCACGACCAACATATAGGCTGGGTGCTCTCATTATACATCCGTTCTTGCCACAGCACCACGTGGCTATAGCACCGAATGTACGTCCATTCCTCATTCATATCGACGACTATGATTTGGGTCCCTGTCTAAGCCAAATAAAGCATGAGTCATCAATCGTATCCCAAGCATAGCAGTGACATCAGCCCACCTGCAGTGCCTTTGCGATATTAGCATCCTGAAAAACGGCGTGTGCGAGGCAAATCGCCTGGGGGAGAAAAAAAATTTGACCATGACCAGCTGCAGTATCTGGGACAAGCCCCGCAGCGACGAAGGATTGTCGGATAAGTCTCTCCTCCGCCGCATCCCAGTACTGGGGCGTTGCAAAGATGTAATCAACTTCGTACTTGAGAAGGCGCATTAAGTTCATGCCAAACACGTGGTTCTCTTGAATAAAGTATGAGGCAGACTGAGCCATGTAAACCAGATAGTCGGCGAGAGCATCGACTGCCGTTTTGCCCTTGGGTAACGGGTGGTCCTTCCCTTCGTGATTTGGGAATACAAAGCGCACTAGCAACCTGGTAGGCAAATATGTCAGAAGTGGGCAAGAGAGCACGATTGCGACGCACCATTTCCCTTGAAGCTCTAGCCATCCCTCTTCTTCTGCAATTTCCATCACAGGAACTCTCATAGCTTCTGCTCCGATAACGCGAGCGGATCCCTCCTTGTCATAGAACATTACTGTTGGGACTTTGATGTTTTCATTGCACCTATCGTCACCAGGATACCTGCGAACTCACAAATGAATATGAGGGAACCCACAAACGAGGTGAGAGGCACGTCCTTACCTTGTAACGTCGTGAATCTTGGGTGACTGGCCGGGAGACGATATGCTAATTGAATTTCTGGTTAAGGCGTTTGTTCCGGCTTGATAACGCTCACCTGTAGGAGATGCTGCTTTCTGATGGCCCGATGTCAAAGGCTATGGCAAGTCGTTGGGGCTTCCCAGTGTAGACTTCAGGACGTGGAGGCATGGTCAAGTCTTGGATAGCCAGAAGGTAGTGTCCAAAGGTAGGAGTGAATGTGGCAGAACACCACACAAGATGGATCTTAAGAACCGTCACAGCAGATGTCGAACATGGGCAATCACGTTAAAAGGACCAGTCACCAACTGATTGTTCAATGAAGACAATTATTTGCGCATGTTGCTTGGGAACGCGTTGTCCTCCTGAGAGTTGTGCTATATCTAATGCTGTAGCACCAGAGGTAGCAGTCGTTCATTAGAGGGAAAGCGTTCATTGCAATTGGCAAGGATAACAAAAGTTGATCTTGTCGTCAAAGGACGTGATGAAGCAATTGAATTTGAAACGACGCGTCTAGACCTACCCTAATGCCCGCACGTGATTCAATTGCGCGGTCGCGACGCCAAGCCTGATCGTCATCTCCTTTCAAGAACCAACTTCCACTTTCCCGAACGTACATGCGCCGAGATCCAACAAACACCGTTTTCCCTTATACTCTATCATAGATCTCCAGGCAACATAATCACAAAATATTGGCTCTCATGTCCACTGGTGACTTCAAACTTGAACCACCTTCAGTGGAGCCCCTGGCTGGCCCATCGACATCCAAGAACACTGCCATCTTCGTTCAGAATGCATGTCTTCAGCATCGATATATTCGTTCTAAAGACATCTCAAACATCGTTGAACGGCCCGAACGATTGCGAGCTGTCAACATTGGTCTATCTGCCGCCATAGCTCGCCTCGAACAGGTCTTTCAAGCCACCGACGCCACGACCAAATCGGAGACAGAAGCGGACCCCAATGACCTAGCAGAAGTAATGAACAGACTAAATATCAGTGCAGGCTCTGTCAGCTCGCCTGTAACGATAGTACAGAGTGAGGCAACGGTCGATATAATGAACCATCCCGCTGTCAAGTTCGTGCATGGCGATATAGAGCGCGACATATATCTCGAGAATTTGAAAAACTGGGCAAAAGAAAGTGTTGATAAAATAGGCAACGGGGAGTCAGAAATACCACAGGGTTATGCACAAGGAGATCTATACTGTAAGCAGCCTGATACGCTCATTCGAATGTTGCTGAAATTTGTGACTAGTATGTCCCGGTTCCATAAATGCCATTCAAGGTGCTGTGGGTACGATCTGTGAAGCGGTGGACCGCGTGATGTCCCCCAATGCATCCGGAGAGATCAAGCCCTCTCTGCACCGCGCATTTGTATCTATACGACCTCCTGGACATCACTGCGGGGAGGACACACCATCGGGTTTTTGCTTTCTGAACAATGTCGCGATTGCTGCTGCTCATGGTAAAACAGTCCTCAATTCTGGTGGGAACTCTGACTCAAATCTATCCTATAGGTCACCTCCAATATGGAATCAAACGGATTATAATTTTCGACATCGATTTACATCACGGTAATTCCTCTTTGTGAAACTGATAGATTATAAGCTGATTTCTGCATAGGCAATGGAACGCAATCCATCGTGTGGCAAATTAACGAAGAGACATACCGACAAACACTGGAGAGTGAAGGTGGGACAGCAAAAGCAAAGACTGGTCCAGAGATCTACTATGGGTCCATACACGACATTCTATCATACCCCTGCGAGGTAAGCTGCTTCACACCGTACGTGCTTATCTCTGATGTTATGAGCCGTCAGGATGGTAAACACGAACTCGCACAAGCTGCTTCGGTCTCTCTTCATAAATCTCACGGACAGTACATCGAGAATATTCATCTTCAAACATATACGTCTGAGGATCACTTCTGGGATATTCTCTATAAACAAGAATATAGCAAGATTCTTGTCAAGGCTCGTGAATTCCTCGACCACACTGGCGGCCCCGGTGATGATGTCATGATCTTCATCAGGTATATGCTTTCCATTTATCCAGGATCTACTGGCTGATTTCTGGCTAGTTGTGGCATGGACGCATGCGAACATGAATATGAATCGATGTCGAGACATAATCGGAAGGTGCCGACTTCATTCTACCACCGATTTGCGAGGGATACTTGCGCTCTCGCAGATCAATATGCCCAAGGACGAGTTATCAGTGTGCTCGAGGGAGGCTACAGCGACAGGGCTTTGACCAGTGGCGCCATGGCACATCTAGCGGGACTTGTCGACATTCCAGCTGGCCCCTTCGTTGACGAGGAGTGGTGGAACGTCGAGAACCTAATCAAGGTTGGCTCGTTCACTCTCCTTCACGAAGCTGAGGCTAACCCGTATATTTTCCGAAGCTCGAAGCCGCAACCAAGAAACGTAGGGGAGGTCGACCATCACTTCCTGCACAAGGTTCTATAGAACCATGGCTCGAACGCACTCTGGCGATATTTGGTCCCTTGGACCATGCGGCATCGCAAGCCACAGCTTCAGCGCCACGCGCGACTGTACCAATTCCACCTAGCTCTAGGACGCTACGAGATCGGGCGAAAGGGAAGAGCGAGACCCCAAACCCCTCACCATCCTCCAAACCAGCGTCCAAGACCACGCCTGGTGCGCGAAGTAAACCACAATCCACTGGAGGTGGCAAGGCCCTTTCTGGTGTGAAATCGAACGTGAAGGGAGGAGATAGCCCGTTGGCGAGCCCCGAGTCAACCGAGGATGAAACGGCAGCACCTTTGGAGAAGAAACTGCCGCGGGTTGTTTTAAGACTCGGGAAGGCACCT
>Ga0247742_10002459_pt1 | contig 12093 bp, 13 predicted proteins | sample UWRJL208509C2_FD_180944 | JGI IMG/M metagenome (GOLD analysis project Ga0247742, IMG submission 180944) | Plant litter microbial communities from Arlington Agricultural Research Station in Wisconsin, United States - UWRJ-L208-509C-2 | ecosystem: Environmental > Terrestrial > Plant litter >... | reverse complement strand
CGCGCAACGGCCGGCCCGGTTACCTGGACGTTGACCGCAACCCGATCCCATTGGTGATGGCGCTTCGGGGCAAGAACTATCCCTGGTTTGAGCGGTGCCTTCGTCCAGTGCCGGACGAGCTCGTACCCGACGTCGTATCCCCGGGTGTCGTCGCCGACATGGCGGCGCTGGGCTATGGGCATGTGGACACCGTGCAGCCGCGTTCTGTACCCGGCACCCCGCCCCTGGTTGCCCGCTTTGACGCGACGGTGGAGATTGTCCACGCCCTGCGCGAGCGGGACACCACGCGCGTCCATGGTCTGCTCAAGCTCGGTGCGATGGAAAGCGGGCGTTTCTTCTCGTGTGGCAAGAATCCAGAGGATCCGTATGAGGACTGGCTCGGCGCCGACGCGCTGGGTCTGGCTGCCATTCTCGACTCGCGCGTGGGCGATGTGCACCTGATGCCGCTCTTCGAAGGCTTTGCCGACTTTCATGCTTCACATTCGGACGTTGGCGAGAATCTGCTGCATCTCGCCGATTCGCCCTGGGTCTGTACGTGGCTGCTCGCACGCGGTCTTTCGCCAGATGCGACGGATGACGACGATGAGCTCCCCGACGAGAAGCTCTCGCCTGAAGCGTGCGCCGTCATCGAGCGCTGGCGGCTGAACTGGTCGTTGCCGGAGGGGCAGGGCGAAGTGCGCGAGCGCGCCCGGCTGTAGGTGGCTGCTCCGCTGGACCGTCGTCCAAGGCATTGGGGCGATGCGGCAAGATGTTTGGGGCAGGGCGTCATGCCGAAACGAGCATCCTCGTGCGCCTGGCCGGTTGCAGTGGTGTCTTCCCGAAAAGGGGCGAGAAAGGTTCAACCAGTGAGGCACCCCTGTGATCAGATGCTCGGGCGCTGATCTGGCGCGCGTCCCGGAACCTTCCATGGCCAACAACCTCGTCGTTTCGTATGACCTCAACAATCCTGGCCAGAGCTACGAAAGAGTCATTGCCGCCGTTAAAACCCTCGGCTCTTGGGCCAAGGTGCACAAGTCGGTCTGGTATGTAAAATCCGTTTACAATGCAACCGAGGCAAGGGACAAACTCTGGGCCGTTACGGATGCCAATGACTCGGTGTTTGGGGTTGACGCGACCAATGGAAACGCGGCCTGGCAAAACGTCCAATCCCTCGCTTCGAAGTACATTCGCGAACAGTGGCTGCACTAATCTGCGGGCATGCAGCGAGCCATCGGCATTGCCGGATTGGGAGGCGCGGTGGTCAGGAAGCTACCCGGTGTTGACTACGAAGGCGATCTGGCCGCAGTGCGGGCAGGGTACGTCACCTTGTCACCGTCTCAGCGCATGAAAATCATCGGTGACCGCATTGCGGACGATCCGTACAACGGTCCCAACAAGCTCGTAACGATGGTGTCGGCTGTAGAAGGCTTCTCGAGGGGGATGGTCGTCCAGCACAACGCTTCAACGCAGGAGCGGATGCACAGACGATATGGAAAGTTCCGCTTTAGCGGGCCGGACTTCCTCGTTGAAAAATCACTTCGGCTCCATGGTCAGTCGGCTGCTTCCCGTTATTTTGGGGAGGACACATGGGCTCTCTTTTTTGCTCGCCGTCGAGTTCCGAAACCTGGTTGTGCACGATGCAACCTATCTTGGTGGTGACAAGTTTCCGGAGCTCATACGGGCCTGTGCGGAAGTTCTTTTCGCCCTTGCTACGCTCTCTGGGCTGCCTGGGAAAACGATAACTGACACTCTCAACGCGACGTTCGCCAAGCGCTAGGTCAACTGGTCCATCTGGCCGTCGGACACGTGCTCGCGGTGCCGTGTTGGGGAAGGGTTTCGAAGCCATGCCCTTGCCCGCTAGCATCGCGGCTCCCGGGATGGAGAGGCCGTTCGGGACCCGGGAGGACATCGACCCATGGAAAGGCTTTGGATGGTGCGCAGTGAAGGCGGCGCGCTGTATGACCTGTTTCGTGACCGCGCCGTTGCAGTCATTGGCTGGTCCGACACTGCCGAACATGCAGTTGAGGGAGGGCTCCGTGCGGACCTTCTCGACTACTATCGTCGCGTCCGCCCCGACCTCAAGCCAGGCACGGTTCTCTCGGGTGCGTCCCAGGTGTGGAGCTTCGTCGATGAAATGAAGCCCGGGGACGGCGTGGTCACGCACTCGCCCGCCAATCGCACCTATCTCATTGGCACCGTGTCAGGTCCGGCGTTGTTCCATCCTGACCGGACGGAAGAGGGGATGGGCATTGCGCGCCCGGTTGATTGGGCCGCGCTCGAAGTCCAGAGCGACGAGCTCAGTGCGCCGACCAAAAACGCCCTCGGTCCCACACTCACCGTGTTTATGCTCCCTGAGCACGCCCGTGCCAAAGTGCTCGCTCGCGCTGCGGCAAAAGCGAAGTTAGCGTTGGTCACGGGCGAGTTTTGCCTTGGCGATGATTGCAGCAAACGCGATGGCGCGCTCGACGCCATCCGGGCCGCTCACGAGGGCAAGGAGGTTTTCGCCGAGCTGCGTCGGGTCAAAGCCCGCCCGGATGCAGTCGCGCGTACGCTCGTCGATGCCACGTTGCCCGTCTGCTGCATGGGTGTTTAGCGAGTGGGCCTCATCATCCCGCGTTTTCCGGGCCGGCTGGGGCGGTGCAGGCGGTGAGCGTGGCGACTGGGGTGGTGACGGGGCGTTGTCGGCTGTACCAGTCACTCGCTGCCCACCACCGACGCGCACATGCTTCTTACGTTTGGCAAGCACCGTCTGTCCGAACGACAACTCGCACCACTGATAGATGTGGCCCGGTCCCTTGCCCGAAGTGAACTCCGGCCCGGTCGGCACCAGCGCGCCGAGGCCGGAGAGCGCCGGACCGTCGTCGCCCGTCACCCACGCGTCGGTCTGCGTGCGTGGCGCAGACCAGCGCTGCAGGTCCGGATATGAAAATCCCGCCTGCTCTTGACCCTGGCTGATGGCAAACAGCCGGCTCGCCTCTCCGGCAATGTAGACAGCGTCCTGAACCGGCTCATCCGGTGCGAAGCCCGCATGGGCGCCTGCCAAGGCGCCCGCCATCGTGGCGATGGTGTCGGTATCACTGCCGAATTCGTTAACAGCTGCAACAAGGGCTGCCTTCGGTCCCTCATGGCGGAACAGCCATGCAAGGACGTTGGCGTAGAGCGGCGTCTTGAGGCCCGAGCCGCGTTCGTTATTGGAAAATCCGCCAAGTTCGGACAACACCGCCCGGTATCGCTGTGCAGGCGACGAGTTCGCCCGGCACGCCTCTCCTGCGGCCGCAGACGAGTCGATCCATTCTGCCGTGGTGATGTCCCAGAGCGTCTTCAGCTTCTGCCCTGAGAGCTGCTCCCACTGGGGTATCCAGACCAGGGAGAGTTCCTGGTCGTCGAGCAGGCTCTGGTACGCCTGTGCCGAGGCTATCGAGCCGAGCTCTGCCCACTCGCCCGGCGACGGCGGACGACCCGTGCGAAGCGCGAGCTGCAGGCAATGCGCATGCGCCGCTGCACCAATGAGGGCGCGCGGGTGTCCGTGGGTGCAAACCGCATTTCGAATTACATCACCGACGAAAGCCTGCGGGTCGTCGCCGTGTCCGGCCCAGACATGCGGTTGGACGCGCATCACCGCACCATTGCCGCCACCGTTCCAGTACTCGACATGGGTGCTGTGGAAAAAATTGTGTGACCAGGTCGAATCCCGGAGTGCGAGATTGCCGGCTGCCAGCTTCGAGGCGCGGCCAGCCCCGAGGGCATAGTTGAGCCACACAGGCAACTCGATTTTTGCGAAGCTCTCGACGTCAAAAAAACCGTTGCCGGCAATGGCCCGGCAGACGGCAAGCCGAAGCTGGGTGTCGTCCGAATAGCTGCCCGCTGGAAACCGGACTTCCGGTCCAAACATGCCGCCTGTCCGGCGCGACCAGTCAAGCGTTTGCTCCATCCGTGCGACGCCCGTCCGCTTTTCGAACTCGCGCTCTGAAACCAGCTCGGTCGGAAAACCAAGGGCGTCTCCGTACGCAGCCCACAGCGCCGAGTTGACCACCTGGCTTTCTGCAATTTTTGGCATGGTGCCCTACCTGAAATGACTGGGATCGACGACGAGCTGGAACTGCTCTGACAAAGCCGGTGCGCACACAGCAATCTGGGCCTCGGCTTCGTCCGCGATTTCCCCCGTGGGCACGTAGACGCGGCGGAGGTAGCGAACAGGAACCGATTCCGGGTAGAGCGCCTCTGCTTGCGTGCAGGTGGGGAGGTTACCTGAAAGGCCCGCTTGGCGGTAAATCACCTTGTTGGGAAACTGGCGGATGGCAGGAGCAAACAAGGCTTCGAAACCCGCCTCGCCGCCGGCCCTGTTGGTCGCCGCGTACGCATTGTTGGTTGTCGAAAACAGCACGCCGTCGTGGGTGAGGATTTCGGGATCAAAGCCCAGCACGCACCAGTAGAGATCCTTGGTTGCGTGCCAGCGATGTTGGGCGATGCTGAAGAACGATGCGTTGACGCGGGACACCGAAAGGTTGACGTAGTTGTGCCACGCCTGATCGCGGCTTCGGTCAGGGCAATTGATCTGGAGGATGTGGCTCAGTTGCCGTTCGGCGGGCAGACGGGCATGCGAGAACAAGGACCCTGAGCTCATGACACCAACGAGCCCGTTGCTGGTTGTAAAGTGCAGGACCTCCTCAATGCCCCGGGCGTCAACACGTGCCTGGATGCTCACAGGATGATCTCGTCAAAGTCGGCGGCATCGAGCTTGCTGAGAATGTTTGGCCGCTGGCCGTCCTTGTAGCCGAGTACGGCCCTGACGCGCGCGCGGGCAATCGCCATTGCAAGAAGTCGGCACGCATTTTCGAAACGGTCGTCGCCAACGTCAAAATCTCCATCCGCAAACGATTGCTTGTCAATGCCTATGATGAAGACGTAGTCAAAATCGAGCCCCTTTGCCGAATGCAACGTGCTCAGGGCAACGTTGGCGGGGCCCGTCGGCCAGGCGGCCTGGCGCGTGAGCGAAACATGGTCGATGCCGGCGTCGGTCAGTTTGCCTTCCAGAAAGTCAAACCATCCTTTGGGATGGAGAAATGCAACGGACTCGGTTTGCAGGTCGACATGGTTCTTGATGTAGTTGATGCACCAGGCCGCTTGCTCGTTGTAATAGCCCCTGAGCACGACGGGCTTTGGATTCACGAATAGGCCAGCCTGCGCGGGGGCGGCCCCATCGTCGTCAAGGGGTACCAGATTCATGAGTGTCGCCGCGAGGCGCGCTGTCTCGGGCGTATTTCTATAGTTGACGCCGAGCCGGTGGCTGTTTTCGGGACGAATCGTCAACCCGATTTCGGCCCACGTGAAGCCGCCGGCATAAATGCGCTGCGCCGTGTCAATGATGAATGACGCGGCACCTTCCGGGTCGAGCTGCGCAAGGACCGCGCGCAGCTGGTTGGCGGAAAAATCCTGTGACTCGTCGACGATGATGACGTCGTAGGTATGAAATCGTCGCGCCGCCATTTCCTGCGCGAGGTCATTCCAGTCTTTCTTCCCAGCTGCCTTCTTCCAGGTGTTGTAGGGATATACCACCCTGTTGAGGAGCTCTTCGCGGACAGCCCGGTCGACACGCGGGGCTGCCCCCCGGCCATCTCGCCGGCATGCGAGGTAGTCCGCGAGGTTGGGCTCGGGAAAACGCCCGGTCAGGTATTGCACTTCGTTGATGATGAAGTCAACCGAAAGGCCCGTTGCTGCAGCAGCAGCTGGCACAAACTGCTCAAGGTCGCCCCTCTGGGCCATGGTTCCGCCACCGAGCGTGTTGAACGCCCAGTGGCTGAACGTCTCGACGTCCACCGCGACGTTGAGGCCAAAGGCGTTTTGCTTCACCAACGTGTCGACGTAGCCGCGCAGGGTCGTGTTGAAGGTGAGGACCAATGCTCGGACCGGATCCGTGTTGCCGGCGCGCTTTCGACGCGCATCAGCCCAGAGCGCGAAGAGCTTCAGCTTCAAAATGGCCGTCGTCGTCTTGCCGCTTCCTGCAGATCCCCGGATGAGTTCAACACCCGAACGGACGCGCTTGATGATGAGCAGCTGCTCGGGCGAGGGAATGATCGTGGTCAGCGTTTTCATGCAGGTGTCCGGTGGTCCATCCGTGTGACGGACGTTGCTCTGGAAAAGGGACTGGAGCAGTCCTCCATGCGGGCGAAAGCAATCTGCCGACACCCGCAAGGCCAGTAAGGTAGTTGGCAATCCCGGTGTTTGTCACCTGTCAAATTATGGTCAAACGCCAATAAATCTTGTAGGCACTTTCCTACACAGATTCGGATGCAAGCGACGCTTGCGAATGAGCGTGTGGCGGCAAGGAAACGTTCGCGATTGTTGTCGTTGCGGAGGTCTTGCGGAGATCATGGCCGAATGGACGCGGACGCCGACGTATGGCGTGCTGCTCCGGGCCAGCTTCGACACTGAAGCGTGCCGGCGACGGCGCGTGAAGTCTGCTACACCGCGCATGCGGGAAAGCGCCAGTGGGTGCCGGCGACGCGCAGATTCACCAGAAGGGTCAGACGATGACCTGTGGTCTTAGCTGGCTGCGCCCTACGGCAAAGCTGGCGGTACTCTGGCGCGGCGAACGCAAGCGGCGAGGTCTGGGATCGTGAGTTGCGCTGTAGCAGCGCGGCCGTTCCTGCCACATGACCAACCGCGTATCCGGCGCTGATCCAACGGATGATGCCGTCCAAGATTTTGCCGGGGTGCCAGGCCTGGCGATGGCTCGACCCCGAGTGGTTGCCGCTGTTGAGCGGCTTACGAATTCGTCAGCTGAGGTAGAGCAGGCGGTTGGACAGTGCTGCGACGCTGACTTTGAAACGGCGGGCAAGGATAGCGAGGCCTTGCTCATCGTCGAGCTCGGACTCCTTGGCTTCGTCCTCGATCCACGATGTTGGCATCAGGAGGTGCGCCGCGAAAACATTGGCTTCGATTTCATACGCGTCGGTGCCCGTTGCCGAGACAGAATCGCGACGGAGCGTAAAGCCGGTGTCGACGTGAATCTGGGCTTCGATATATGTCCGGTGCATCAGGAGGTGACCGAGCTCGTGGGCAATGGTAAAGCGCTGACGGTTCTCGTGATGCCTGCTGTTGACGCCAATGATGGGCAAGCCGTCCCGGATGTAGACCATGCCAGACAGCGCATCGTCGAGCTCCGCCCTTTGGACAAGGACACCTTCGAGCTTGGCGAGCCGTTCGACGGGAACAGGGGCAGAGACAACGTTGTGTTTTTTAAGCAGCGCGTCGGCTGCCTGACTTGCTTCCAGCCGGCTGTACGACCGCGTCACGGCCGGCCATTCCTGATGGCCGCTGAAGTATGCGTGTCAACGAAGCGCATCACCTGGGCTCTTTGTTGTGCAGTCAGGTTCGAGCCCGAAACGGCCACGTCGTCGGCTTCCTTGAGTGTGGGCAGCAATTCGTCAGGGCTGGCTGTGTTGAGCGCCTTGGCCAGCGCGAACAATTGATGGACCAGCACGCGCTGTCGTCCAAGTTCAATGTTTGCCAGCGCAGAGCGCGACATTCCCGCGAGGGCAGCCAACGCGGTCTGGTTTAGGCCAAGCCGGGCCCGCCGTGCGGCAATCAAGCCGCCCACTTCTTCATAAAATTCTAGATCCGCCATGCGTGCATCGTCCTCATCACGCGGTGTGATGTCAACCACACTCACAAAAGCCTGTTGTAAGCGAAGGAATTTGCTTGTGGTTGTGTGTCCCACGGACTGAGACTGACTATAAAGTTGTGCTTATGGTAGACATCTACCCCCGGCTGTGCTGTCATGAAGTTGCGCTGGGAACGGTCCCGGACAAGCGATGGAGAACGGCCATGAACGTTGAAAACAGCGAAGCTCAGCCCCCAGACCGGCTTGACGGACTGTCGACCGTAAATGGTCAGATGGTCCGTCTGGATGACCACAAGCCGACCGGGGAGCAGATTCTTGCGGCAGCGGGTTGTGAACCTGCCGACAACTTCATTCTCATCGAGCTCCTCTCACCCGGTGCCAAGGTGATTGCGATTGACGAACCCGTCAGGCTACCGCCCGGTGGCGGCGTGTTCCTGGCGTTCGAGGGCGGTGAGATTTTCCAGTTCACGGTCAATACCCATGGTTATTTTTGGGGCCGCGCTGAAATCACGAGCGAAGAGATTCGCCACGCTGCCGGGGTCGGAGACGAAGACGATGTTGTCTGGCAGCGCGACGATGAGGGCCCGTCGACGCTTGGACCTGGACAGCGGGTCGACCTCGCCGCACGTGGCACGGAGCACTTCCGGACCCACAAGGGACTCATCGAAGTCTTCCTCGACCGGAACCCGAAGAAAATCCATGCAGGCACCTACACCACGGCCGAGCTCATCGGGCTGCTGGGCGTCCAGCCGGGATACCTGTTGAATCTCCAGACGTCGACGGGCCTCAAACCCCTGAAAGACGGCGAGACCCTGACGGTGGAAAAGGGCATGTGCTTCTTCAGCCAGCTTCCTGGCGGAGCATCGTCGTGATGGAGGCCGCAGACGGATTGGCCCTGCTGAGTCCGATGTGCACCGGCGCCAAGGTGTTGATGGAGGGCGGCCGCGCGGTCGCCTTCCTCCCGGATTTCCAGTTTCCGAGCACGGGCGGTGCCCAGCAGATGGACTTGCTGCTCGTTCCCTTCGACCTCGCAGGCGGCGGCTACAAGACCCGTCTGCTGTTCGCTTCACCGCCGCCGGCGGGTTCATCCGTCAACTGGAGGGTGGTGGGTGCATGTGGGCGCTCCTGGCATGCGCCGTCCTGGCAGGGGGTTGCCGAAACGTTGCCCTGGGACCAGATGCTCGCCGCCCACCTGAGGTGTCTGCTATGAACGTGCGGTTCAAGATCACGGCGTCCTTGCTGGCATCCATACGTGCTGACCTTCGCCGTCCGCACGCGCATGCGCACGAACGGGTCGGTTTCGTCGCGGCTGGTCTTGCGACGCATTCCGGTGGCGTACTGGTGCTGGCGCACAGTTACCGGCCAGTGGCAGACGATGACTACCTCCGCGACCGGTCGGTCGGCGCGATGATGGGGCCGGAAGCATTGAGGAAGGCCTTGGAATGGGCGCTCCTGGAGGAGCACGCCCTGTTCCACGTTCACACGCATGGTGGTCGCGGCATCCCGGGCTTCAGCGGCGTCGACCTCGCCGAGAACCGCAAGTTCGTTCCAGACTTTCTGAAAGTCGCTCCACAGAACATCCATGGCGCGATTGTGCTGAGCGACGACTCAGCCGCCGGCGCATTCTGGTCTGAAGCTTCCAAACAGGAGGCCTCGATTGCGCAGTTCGTCGAAGTCGGTCCGACCGTTCGCAAGTGGGGCGAGGCATGAACCGCCTCGACAGGCAGTCGTTCCTCGGCGCTGACAGCGACCGTATTCTTCGCAACGCGACGGTGGGCATAGTGGGCCTCGGCGGCGGCGGCTCGCATGCCGTCCAGCAGTTCGCGCACCTGGGAATTGGACGCTACGTTATCGTCGACCCCGATGTCATCGAAGACACCAACACGAACCGGCTCGTGGGCGGGACCCTCGCCGATGTGGCGGCACAACGACCCAAAGTCGACATTGCCGTCCGGATTATCCAAGCACTGCAGCCCGATGCTGTCATCACGCCCTTGCCGACACTGTGGCAGCATGCCATGGAAGACCTGAAAGGATGCGACGTCATCGTGGGCGCGGTCGACTCGTATGCGGAGCGCGAGCAACTAGAACGGTTTTGCCGCCGCTTTCTGATTCCCTACATCGACATGGGCATGGGGGTGGTCGAACTGGATGCCGGCCTTGGCTACCTGGTTTCCGGCCAGGTCATCGCATCAATACCGGGTCAGCCCTGCTTGAAGTGCTGCCACTTCATCACTCCCGAGCGGCTCGAAGAAGAAGCGGCTCGGTATGGCGTTGCCGGTGGGCGTCCTCAGGTCGTCTGGCCCAACGGCGTACTCGCCTCCACGGCAGTGGGACTTGTCGTCAACATGCTCACCCCCTGGCATACAAGTCCCCATGGCTTCGTTTATCTGGAATATGACGGCAACATTGGCACTGTAAAGACCAGCTCTTGGAAGGACGCGCTCGAGTCGGTCGAGTGTTCGCACTACAGGCCCGAGGAAGTGGGCGACCCGCTGTTCAATGTTCGGAAACCGCCGGCAGCAGCAGACCCGTCTCGCGTTACCGGTCTGGCGGGCGTTGATTCGTTGTCGCCTTTGGACGTGCCTCGCCGTACATGGGTTCAGCGGCTGATGACGGCGGTCGGACTCAGGCAGGGGGGCAAAGGCCCGAAGGATCGCAGGTAGGGTTGCCAGTCCAGAAGCCCGACGGGTTCATCCACGCGGGAGGCTGCCGCAGGAGGAGCGTGCTACTGGTGCCCGTCCGGATGACGGCCGACTGGAACTGCGAAGGGCTCATGTCGACACGGCCACGCGGTACGTGTCCTCCAGCCCGGTGCGGCGCCCGCCCGCTGTCTTCGCCAAAAAGGGGAAGACCGGCAAGGGATTGACAATGGCGTGGTCGGCGTGGCGCACCAGTTGCCCTGGGGCGCGGGCACCCGTGCAGCCAATGCCCGAGCCCGGTGTCCACACCAAAGACACCGGGGCTGGTCGGCCACCCAGCCAGCGCCGCAGTGTCCGCAAAGCCATACCCCGTCGAGGGGTGTTGCCGGCCACCCGCCTCCCCCCGCGTCTGGCGCCAACGAGAGGCCGGGCCTTGGCGTGCCATACCGCAGGAGGCTCAGGCCCCCGGCGGGTTTCAGATACAGCCGGCGCAACTCGCCGAGCGGAGAAGGGAGCGGCGGTGCTTGCTGAGTTCGGACTTGGGACGGTCGGGCCGATGTGCCGGTGCGCCGACCACCGTACCAGGGAAAGGGCTTAATGCCGTGCCGGCAAGGCAGCGCAACCTCCGGTGTGTCACAACGACCAGGGCCGCCAATTTACAGTGGCTCGAACCCGAGCGCGTCCAGCTCGTCGGCCACCCGAAGCATGCCCGCCCCGTATCCGGGCGAAGGCGTTGTGCCAGGTGGCCCGAGAATGAGCGCCAGGTGCGCTGCCGCAAGGGCGAGGTCAACGTAACCGGCCTCGTCGGCGCGGGCCGCAATGAGCTGGGCGCGAAATCGCGATTCGTCCAGATCCTGCGCCAGGGCTGCGTCATTCATCGCTGCGGCCTCACGCACCAGGGCGGCGACATCGAGGATGTGGTGTTCGCGGATGGGGTCCATGCCGGGAAGTATATCCAGGGAGCGCGTGGGGCCCGTTGCGGCAAAAGTCCGTGTCCCAGTCGATGGAGCGCGTGACGCCGGTCATCCGTGGGTGCGGCCCCTGAGCCTTGCTGACTGCGAGGACGGGGAGTACGGTCCGAAGACGCCTTTGATGGCCTTTGCTGATGCCTGCATCACATGCCCCTGCCGGGGAAGTTCTGCCGCTTCGTGCGGCAGAATACGTGCGGATGTCGACAGACCGGCAAGTCTATTCCCCGCTCAACCAGCAAGCGGCCATCCGCATTTTCGCCACCACGCATGGAATGGAGGTGGTGCGGACGTATCTCGACGAAGGACGAAGCGGTCTCAACGTTGTAGGACGCCCGGCTTTGCAGGCGCTCTTGGCAGACGTCGAAGCGGGGCAAACCGGGTTTTCCGTCGTGCTTGTGTACGACGTGAGCAGGTGGGGACGGTTCCAGAACCAGGACGAGGCCGCTTACTGCGAGTTTCTGTGTCTGCGGGCCGGCGTCCGCGTGCACTACGTCGCCGAGCCTTTCGACAATGACGGAAGTCCGTTGGCGGCGATTCTCAAGAACCTCAAGCGAACGATGGCCGCCGAATACAGCCGCGAACTCTCCATCCGTGTTTCCGCCGGCCAGGTCCGGTTGGCCCACATGGGTTTTCACGTCGGGGCCCTTGCTGGTTACGGGTTACGCCGCATGCTCGTTGATGCAAACGGGCGACACAAGGGCCTGCTCGCCATTGGGGAGCGCAAGAGTCTTCTGACCGACCGTGTCGTCCTCGTGCCCGGGCCAAAGAACGAAACGGACACCGTCAAACGGATGTTTCGGGAGTCGGGCAAGGGGCGGACGATATATCAGATTGCCGACGGTCTGAACGCCGACGGCTTGAGAAGTCACAAAGGCAC
>Ga0247742_10002458_pt1 | contig 12097 bp, 17 predicted proteins | sample UWRJL208509C2_FD_180944 | JGI IMG/M metagenome (GOLD analysis project Ga0247742, IMG submission 180944) | Plant litter microbial communities from Arlington Agricultural Research Station in Wisconsin, United States - UWRJ-L208-509C-2 | ecosystem: Environmental > Terrestrial > Plant litter >... | reverse complement strand
TCTAGCCAATCGGAGGCGCTGGTGCCGGGTCGCCAGATCGTCGCGTCCGTGTTCGGCTTCGCGGTCAGGGTCGAGGTCGAGGCGTTAACCGTGCCCGTCCATGCCGACGTCCATAGCCCGCTGTCAGGGTTCGTAGAGCCGTCGAAAATGATCGTCTGGTCACTCGGGTTCACCGCGGGAGCTGGCAGCTTCTCCGAGAGGCGCAGAGCGTCCCACAGCATGGTGCCGGAGGCGGTGCCGAGGTAATACCGGACGAACACGGCGGTGGTATCGGCGGGCACAGTGAACTCGAGCGATACCCGGGCCACGGCCCCGGCATAGTTGGGCACCTGGCTGGATGAGAACTCGGTATAGGTCGAGCCGTTGTAGCAGAACACCGTAAGGCCACGCTGCCGAGACACCGAGATCGTCGCGCCGGTCCCGGGCACGACGATCTTCCCGGTGGCCGAGAGCACGTAGCTGTGCCCGGCCTGCATGCCGTACTGCATGCCCGAGCTGTTGTCTTGGGCGTAGCTGTCGGACGATGAGGCGACGATCTGCAAGGCCCACGACCCAGCAGCCGACCAGGTGTTCACCCGCGACAGGGCGCACCCCGAGGCGATCAGGTAGGCGATACTGGCGGCCTCAAACGACGGGTTGGGAATCAGGTTGGTCTGCACCGGATCGAGCGGCTTAGAGGTGAGGTTCGCGTCGTCGGCGCCCGCGGCAAGGGTCGCCCCGATCTTGGCCAGGGCGAAGGCGACAGCCGTTTTCACTGACAGGCCGTAGGTGCGCTCGGTCGTGGCCACCGGGTGCCGGTAGAGCTGCAACAGCGTCTCGTCGCTGGTCAGGTCGAGGGTGAGGCCGTCGCCAGTACGGTTCACCGTTCGACCGACGAGCAGCAGCTCGAACGCGCGGGAGGTTGCCGGTCGAGCCACCGGGTTCCACTCCGTGCCGGTTCCGAACGACTCCTCAACGGTGACCCGCACCCGCCGACCGGTCAGCGGGGTGAGCAGCTCCATCGTCGCGGCATCCGGAACCGACACCACAAGCGTTGCGCGGATGTACGGCTCGTAGGAGCTGTCCAGCGTCAGCGTGCCGGAGTTGATGTTGAGCGCGAAGTCGGCATAGGGGCTTGGAGCATGCACGAGTGCCGTGCTCGTGTGCAGCGAATGGACGGCCACCTAGAGCACTTCCTGCACATCGACCGTCAGGAACCACATCTGCGAGTCATCGTCCAGTTCCACCGCGATTGCGCCCGAGCACACGTACGTCATGCCCAGCAGCGGGAGGTCGGTGTCGGTCAGAGTGATCTTGCCGACTGAGGCGTGGAGCGCTTCTGCGGCGAGAGCTTGGGCGAGAGTCGGGAACAAGAACTTGAGGGAGAGCGATCGCAGACCAGCAGCGCCGAATGTCACGTCCATATCGGCGCGGCCCAGCACGTCGTGGAGCGAGTTACCTGTCTGGCGGGTGGAGCTGTAACCGAGCACCGCCGTCGGGGTGACGGTGGTCGTGCCGCGGGCGAGTGAGGTCGTCATCAGTACGGAATCTTCTTTCCGCCCGCGGTGACAAGATCCACGATCACAGGCACGCGGACGTTCTTGGGCACGTTGCGGAGCGCGTTTTGCAGGTCGCTAGTCGAGGGGCCAACGAGACTGATTTGCGGGCCGGGAACGGTGGTCGGCACGGTGGACTTGAGCGCGTCGGTGTAGCTCTTACCGGATGCTTTACCGAGCGAGTCCCAGTTCGCGGCGGTGCGCTGCTGCTGGTCGAGCGGGGCTTTCACGAAAGCGTCGAGGATCGGTGCGGCGGAAGCTCCGAGGCTGGTCACGTAGTCCAGCGCGTCCTTCGAGACCTGCTTGCTGAGGGTCTTGATATTGGCGAGATAGTTCGCGTTCGCGGTGATCGACGCTTCGATGTGCGCGTTGTATTCGTCCAGCGTTGTCGTGCCGTCGTTGTTGTAGTCCTCCCATGCGGAGCCCGCGTCGTGGAGGTTGGACTGCACCGAGTCAGAGAACCCTTTGACAAGGTCGGCGTGTTCCTTCTGCTTGGCGATCTGCGCGTCTAAAGCCTTGCCGCCGTTGTCGGCGTAATACTGCGCGGCGGACGCGGCATCCTTCTGCTTCTGCTTGACCGTCTCAAGGTCCGTCACGGTGTGAGCCGCCCAAAGTGCCCGGCTCGACAGCTCGGCGTTCAGCGCGTCGCCGGTGAGCGACGATGCGGCGATCTGCTGGTCGTTCGCTGCGACGAGCTGCTTGGCTAGCTTGAGCTGAAGATCGATCTGCTTCGCGTTGCCCGCGTATGCCGAGGTCAGCCCCCGGTACGAGGTGCCGAGACCGTCGGCTTCCTTCTTGATATCGGCCAGCGATTTGCCGCTCTTGTCCGTTCCTTTGGCGAGGTCTTCGAGCTTCTTTTGCAACCGCTCAAGGGCCGGGATACCCTTCTGGCCGACTTCGATGTAGGAGCCTGCCAGCTCCCCTACTTCGGACTTGTACGCCTCGGTGTCGGTGGTCGCCTTCTGCACCAGGCCGTTGACGGTACCGATCGCGAGAGCGGCAACACCGGCGACCGCCAGGCCGACCGGTCCGAGCGACGATACGAGGCCACCGAGTGTGCCCTGGATACCGTCCGCGAACGACGCTGCTGAGCCGTCAAACGACGAGAACGTCTCCGCGGCGTTCGCCTTCGCCTCATCCTTGATTTCGCTGAGCGCCTTGCGGCGGAGCGTCTTCTGCTGGTTGGTGCTCAGCTCGAAGTCATCAGCGACTTCACGGGTGGCAGTCTTCGAAGCGGACGCCGTTTTACGGAGTGCGTCTTCGCCATCGCGCACGGCATCGTTGAAGTTCTTTGTCGCCTTCTGCGCGACCTTGAAGTCCTGCTCTAGCGCGTCGCCCGCTTTGTCGCCCGCCTTATCCACGTCCTTTAGCGCGTCGGCTAGATCGTCCACGCCGTCGGCGCTGTTCTTCACCCCGCGCAGGAAGTCCTTCTCATCGGAGCCGATCGAGATATTGATGCCGGTCACGAGTTAGCTCCTTTCTCGAACTGTTCGTGGAGCGTGCGGACGGTCGTCTGCACGTAGAGGCTGGCCATGCGAGGGATGACCTTGGCGGCGGCGGCGTAGACCGCGTAGCCGCTGCGGGACGGGCCGCGGAACTGGTTGTGGTTGCGTCGGTTTCGCACGGTGTATTTCTTGCCCTTCCGACTGGTAGCGGTGAAGCTCGGCGTCGTCGTCCCGTCGAGTGCGCCGAACTCCACCGCCTTCACCAGCTCGGAGGGCTTAGCACCACCTGAGAGCGACCGGCCCACGGTCGCGCTCTTCAGGGTGATGTTCTGGTTAGTGACCGCGACGCGGGCGGTGTCGGACAGCACCCGGGTTTCAAGTCGGGTGGTGACGTGACCGCGAACGGCCTCGCGCCACTCCTGGTCAGACACGGTCTTGATAGCTCGCCGGGTTTGCTTCGCCAGCTCCGCGTCCATGCCCTTGAGGGCGAGGATCGTCGCTTGCAACGCCTTAGATGAGCGGACGTTGATGCGGAGCAGCGGAGCAGCCATCGGCGGGCCTACGGGGCGGCGATGAGGACGGGCTGGCCGCTGACTTCCAGCGTCACTGAGGCGGTGGCGGTGTTGTCCACGGTGCCGCCAATGTCGCCGGGGACGAGCAGGACGCTCACCCGGTAGCCCGGGCCACCGGCTACGGGTGTCAGGTCTGCACTGACAGTGGTTCCGCTGTTGGTGAGCAGGTAGTTAGACAGGCTCTTGACGGTCGCGAAGTCCTGCGGGAAGTCCATGCTGAGCGTCCATTCGGGCGGGGTGGCGGAGCGGGTGGTGGCCCCGTTGATGCCCTTGAACTTGGACACGGTGGTGGATGGGGTGAGGACCGCTTTCGATACGGCGGCCTCGTAGTTGTCGGTGCCGATCTTGAGGGTGGCGGCACCCATCGAGTTGATTACTGGCGCGATGACGGTCATGGCGTGACTACTCCTTCTGCGGGGTTGTTGGTAACGGTGAATGTGAGGCTGATGTCAAACGCGGGGTTGCCGGTCTCGGCGGCGACCCGCTCGGCGCTCGACCAGCCGAGGCCGTCGGTGGCGTCGATCGCTTCGATGAGCTTGAGCAGGTTGGTGTCGAGGGCATCGTCGGCTGCGCCGGGTGCGGTCTTCGGCTCGATGATCGTCAGCGTGTAGGTGACCAGGCGGGCACCGTTCGGCGCTGCCGGATGGCGCTCGATCGTCTTGATCTGAAGACGCACCACGGGGCTGCTGAGCGTGTCGAGGTTTGCGCCGTACGCGACGAGCTTCCAATCGGCCGGCAGCAACGGAGTGAGCGCTGCGATTACGGCGGTGCGGACGTTCTGCACGACGGGCATCAGGCCACCGCGTGGACGGCTTGGGCGGGGCGAAGCATCTGCTTCACCATCCAGTCGAGCGGGAACGGGCGGAGCACGTAGCTGCCCTCCCCGAATCCACCGGATGCCGGATCGACCTTGTTGGCGTTCCAGATGTTGCGGGCCTGCATCTGCTGTCCTGTCTTGTAGTTCCGTGGTGGGCGCTCGCCCTCATCGAGCGCCGGGGCGAACGCGAGGCACTGCTGCTTCGCGGTCCACAGCAGCTCGAACAGGCCGAGGTCGAGCACTGGCGCGTCAGGCCACAGCTCGCGGGCCTCATCGAGGCTCAGCCATCCGTCGTTCTCGTCTTCGACCACGAGCGCGGTCGGGGTCGCGCGGACGCGGAACCCCTGCGCTTCGTTCTCGAGGACCAGCCCGAGGTAGTAGACGCCGGAGGTGGTGAACGGGCTGTCGCCCGGCCACTCCACCGTGACGGCTTCCTCATCCAAGGTGGCGAGCAGACCGGCACCCTCGATGAGTGCGCCAGTGTCGTCGCGGAGCGTGACGGTTACGGAGGTGAATGGTTCGAGGTCGATCGGCTCACCACCGCGGGCAGGCTCGATCACGAGGTCTTCCGCTGGCACGTCGCCTACGTAGTAGCTCATGGTCTCGCCTGCCCTTCGGTGGTGGTGTTGGTGGTGGTTACGCGGTCGCCGCGGTGACGAGCTGAAGCCCGAGCGCGTCGTTGATGTTGATTCCCGCGTAGCCGAACGCGGCCTTGTCCACGCCACCGCGGGCGAGGTCGAGCGCGTCGATGCGGATCGGTGCACCGGGCAGTTCGAGAACGGTCGCGGCGGACTTGCAGCCGACGAGCACCTTCCCGGCTGCGACGGCGGCGGAGGGGCGGATGGTGAAGCTACCCAGCTCGCCGTCTTCGAGGCCGAGCGCGGCGTTCAGGTACCCGATCACGTTGGACTTCGGCATCTTGGCCATCTGCTTCCACAGGGCCGGGGCGAGCAGCGCGAAGTCCGGCAGGCCGGAGCCGGTGTTGATGATCGCCGTGGCACCGTCGATGATCGCGGAGGCAGCGGAGCCGATCGTGCCGCCAGCGACGCCGGGGAGCGTGGTGAGCGCGTCGCCCACCAGGACGGTTGCAGCACCGACGACCGCTGCGGCCACCTTGTTGTCTGCCCACCGCTGGTAGTCCTCGGTCACGGCGGCGGCGTAGGACTCGAAGAATCCCTCCACCGGGAAGTCCACGAACTCGCGGGCGATGTCGTGGCCGACGGCGTATCGGGATGCGGTCCCGGTCGTGGCCGACACGGTGAGGGTGTTGCTGAGGATGGCGGCCTTGTTACCGGCCCAGTCTCCACCTGCGGGCTTGGTGCCCCACTTGAACCCGTTGAAGGTCAGCGCCGTCAGGTCGCCGTGGTCGAACAGCGGCAGCACCTGCTGGCGGTACTTCGTGGCGGTCCACAGTTCACCGAGCCACTGCGGGGTCGGGGACATGACCGGCTGAAGTCCACCGGCTCCGTCGAACTTCGCGTCGGACAGGGCGGCGAACAGGGTGTTCGCGTTCTCCTTGCGCTCGTGGAGGACTTCAGCGAACTCCTGCTCGCTGATGCGGCCCATCTTGTGGGCGGCGTAGAGAGCGCCCAGCTCGTGGATGGTGAGCGCGCGCGGGGTGGCCACGGCTCCGGCGTTCAGGGTGTTCGGTGCGGTTGCTGCGCCCACGGTGGGCTCCTTTTCTGTCTCCGGTTCGCCCGGTTCGTCGATCACGGTGGTTTCCTTGATCGTGGTTGTGTCGCCGTCCACGGTCGTGACCTTGGTCACGGTGGTCTTGTGCACGACGCCGTTCTCATCGGTGAACTCACCGGAGGTCTTCTCGGTCGTGGTCGTCGGCCCGGTCGACTCGGGCGCTGCGGGGTCCTCGCCCACATCTGCGGCGAGCAGAGCGGCGGACGGGAACGCGCCCTTTTCCACGAACGCCGCTCCGAACACCTGGCCGCTGACGAGCTTCCCGGCGCGGAGGATGATGTTCTTCATCTCGACCGAGAGCTTCGACCGCTTGCCCGAGGCGATGTCCGCCAGGAGCTGGTCGCCCTCGTCGGTGTCGGCCACCTTGAACGAGGCGAACAGACCAGCGTCGGAGTCCTTCACCGAGAGCGCCCGGCCTACGGGTGCCTCCCGGTCGTGGCCGATGTTCGCGCCGATCACCGACACGTCGCGGGGCAGCCGAGCGGTGCCCTTCGGAATGGCGAACTTGCCGAGGTTGGTGTTACCTACCTCGCCATACGGCACGAGCAGGCCGGAGACGACGCGCTCTTCGGCGTTGGCTTCGAGGGTGCCCGCCTCGATCAGAACGTCAGTCACGCCTGCACCTCCTCGACGGCGTACGTGCCATCGATGTACGGCTCGAAGGCGAGGGCCGTGGCGATCACCCGCGAGGCGGAGACGTTCTCGCTGGCGTGGAACGATGCGGCGGCGATGAGGGCGGCGGCGCGGGTCGCCTGCGCGTTCTCTGCTCCGGTGTCGGCGGCGGCCTGCGCCTGCTCTTCGCGCGTCTGCGGGGCGTTGATGGATTCACTGTTGGGCATGGTCAGTCCTCTACTGGTTGGCCGGTCGGTGCCGGGATGTTGTATTCCTCGTACATGTCGAATCGGATGCGCGAGCCTCTCGGCACCACGTCGTCCATCGACAGGCGCGCGGTGATCGGGTCTGTCCAGAACGGCAGGTCGAAGTCGAAGAACGAGTTCTTCTCGCCCGCGGAGGTGGTGTAGGTCAGCGAGTCCACGCCGATCGTTCCGTCGAGCATCGAGGCGCGGACGTTGAGGAACGAGCCGACATCGGTGCGGACGGCGTTGCGCCCCTCAACCATCAGGTCCGCCTTCAGCTCGCCGTGGGTCTTGATCTCGATTCCCTGGGGCGTCGCGCCGATCGCGCCGTCGGGGCTGCGACGAGCGGCGCTCCACGCGGCGACGTACGCCTTCAGCTCCTTCTCGGTCACTTCGCCGTCGTCGGTAACGTGCAGCTCGACCATGGGGATCGGATTACGAGCGCGACCCACCCAGGCGTCCTCCTGGTCGATTGCGCCGCGGAGCGTGCGCCGTCCGATTTCGAGCAGGCCCTCGAATGGGGAGTTGATCAGGATCACGTCGAGTTCATCGACCGGTCGATCGTTGATGAGGATCGCGCCGTCATCGAATCGCCAGTCGTTGTGCGGGACGTATGCCGCGGAGAGTATGGGCGCGTACGCGGCGTTCTCCGGCTTCGCGCCGCGTGTGATCTGCCAGAGCGAGTAGCCGTAGAAGATCAGGTCATCGACGGTCCAGGCCATCCGCTCGTACGGGGTGACGTTGGTGTCCGTGCGGTACATCCACGTCGGCTGGTCTTTGGTCAGGCCTTTTGCGTCGAGACAGCGAAGCGGCTTCGGGGCGATCTGGGCCACGAGTAGGTTGCGGGCTTTGGAGACGGCGGGGATGGACATGGCCCGCTCTCGCGACATCGGCCATGCTGCCGTCAGCTCGGAGCCGAACAGGTCGCTGATCACGACCTGACTCAGGTCGCCGCCGTCAGACCACGGTGAAGCGATACCGGAGCGCCCAGAGAGCAGCGCGCTCATGCGCTTGCCGACTCCGAGCCGGTCGAGGATTCCCATAACGAGAACCCTCGACCGTGGCTATAAACATTCTATTTTCGTGCGGCGCGTCGCGCCCGGGATGCGTGCAGGTTGGCGCGTGCCATGCTCGCCTGCGTCTCGCCGGGGTGCACCGCCGATTGGTGGGCGCAGGCGCAGTCGTGGGCGCTGTCAACGTCGAACCGGAACCCGCGCCACCAGGGGCAATCGGTGCAGAGGATGACGACGGAGTTGGTCGAGATGTCGAGCTTGGTTGCCATTGTCAGTTCCCCATGATCGGTGCGTTGGTGGTGGTCTTACCGGCGTAGTTCTGGTCCCAGTTGCGGAGCGCCGTGGTCGCCGCGTTGAGCGTGGTGATGTCGCCACCGGAGGCGGTGATGCCCCAGAGCCACAGGCCGTTGTCGCCCTTCACCTGGCGCTTGGCGGCGCGAGCTGCGGCCTCGTTGAGGCCCACCTGCTTGAAGTGCTTGAGCTTGCCGCGCTCGATGTCGCGGAGGATCTGCACGCACGCGGCTGCCTGCTGCCGGTAGGTGACCACGCGCAGGCGCGGCTTCGGGCGGAGCCTCGCCATCTCGACCGCGGACGCAGCGCCCTCTCCGATGTCGTCGTAGGCGATCGTGGAGCCGCGGTAGCGCTGGCACAGCTCCTGGCCGCGCTTAGGCACCCAGTCGGTGCCACTGCGGTGCTCGACCACCTCGACGTACGCGACGCCGCGTGAGTTGCGCCAGGCGGCGACGATCGCGGCGACAGAGCCTCCCGGGTGGATCGCGAGGCCGAACGCGACGCGGGTGGGCATGGCGAGCTTCTTATCGAGGCCCGCTGCGTCCCACAGCTCGGACGGGATGACGCGGACTCCGAACGTCTCGGGCCACAGCGACAGGTACTCTCGTGCCCACTGCGGGGTCGGGAGGTCTTGCCAGTTCGCCCGCTGCTTCTCCATCGTGGTCAGCGTTCCGACGCCCGGGTGCACGAGCAGAAGCAGCTCCATGGCGTGCTCTTCGTTGTCGGGGTTGCTGTTGTCGATCAGCTCGAACTCGGTGTCTTCGGGCGCGCAATAGTCCAGCCCGCCCATGCGAGCGTCGCCCCTGCGGAGCCGCTCGACATGCTCCCAGAAGACGCCGATGCGAGCCTCGCCCGCCGTGCCAGAGAGCACGATCGCCGCGCCGGGCTTGGTGTCTTGGAGCGGCTTGATACCGGCCATAAGGTCGGCACCTTCGAGCGGGTCAATCTCCTGCGCCTCATCGATCCACGACACGTCAGCGGCTTCACCACGGTAGGCGGATGCATCGGGCTTGAGCACGAGCAGCGACGAGCCGTTCTCCCAGTAGATGCCCTTGCCAACTTCCCCGAGCATGATGCGGAACCCGCGACGATGCGGCGCGAGCGACGGCGTAACCTCCATGCCGAACAGCGCGAGCTGCCGAGACTGCGCCTTCGTCGTGCGCTGCTGGCCTCGGAGCCACGGCGGCAGGTCGCCGTCGTCGGGCGGGCTGATCACGTCGAGCTGGCGCGCCCATTCGCGGAGGCGAGCGGACCCCTTGACGCCGGACTGGGCCGAGAACGTGACCTGGTAGCCGGGGCGACACTCGCACCGCCCGAGCACCCAGCACAGGATCGTCGTGGTCTTCGCGGCGCGCCGGACAATCTCGACCACGTAGGTGTCGTGGATCGCGTTGAGGGCGTCCGCGATCACGAGCTGCTGCGGCTGCAACGGCTTCCGCGGCGGCGACATCTTCGCCATGGCCGCGATCGTCTCGCTGTCGTCAAGATCGACCAGTTCGAGGCCCATGCGCCGAGCACCCACTAGGAACTCTCGACGCAATTCGGGGTCATCCGAGAACCCGCCGTCGAACTGCGGGAGAATCGCGCGGGCTTTCACCATTTCCCACAGATGGAGAGAGAATTCCGTGCTGCCTACTGGCGGAGGTACGGGTCGATCCTCAAAAAATGCGGGTGAAACGGCCTCGATCGCGCTCACTTCATCATCCTTTCGAGCACTACCTGCTCGAACTTCGCGAGCAGCAGCTCGACGTACGCGATCAGCTCTTCATCGATCTGCGCCTTGGCTTCGTTCACGGTCCACCCGGTGCGGTGCGACATGACGCCGAGCAGCATGCCGATGGCGTAGCTCACCTTCTCCGCGGGCTGCATAGTCAGTGACCAGCGGCCCGCTGCCAGGTCTTCGTCTAGGCCCATGAGGGTGCCCGCTGCCTCCCGGTCCAGGATCGTGTGACGGCCTGATGGGGAGTGCATGCCCTTGTCGTTCACCATGGTCGGATGTCCGGCTCTCTCGTGTCGGCACGGCGGGCGGCGTTGGTCACGGATGCGCCACGTTTGCCACCGCTGATCTGGTTGCAGTTGCGGGGCCACGTCGCGCTCTTCGAGTGGACAGGCCCGGTGTTGAGGAAGGTGGGCGCGCCGCCGTCCATGGCGTCGCGGCGGTGGCCGACCTGCCACTTGTCGGTGCGGAACACCGGCTGGCCGCACTCGACGCACGGCTGCGGCAGCATCGCCTCGTGCAGCTTGCGGAGCTTCGGGCTGGCCGTCGTCCACTTCTGATTGCGGTGGTGGCGGCTCATTCGACAGCTCGCAGGTGACGGCGACCAGCGCGGGCCTCGTGCATGAGGTCATCGGCGCGGGCGGTGATCAGGTCGAGCAGCGCGTCGTACTCGCGGATGTCGGCCTTCGAAGCGAACCCGACTGTGCGGAGCGATGCTGCTACCCGAGCGATCGACACCACCTGAGCGTCGGTGAGGATCACTTCGTTTCGGCGCACGGTCGAGTCAGCCACGTCGGTTCCTGTCCCTGCGCATGTCAGCCAGCACGTCGATCACGAGAGCTGTGCAGAGGACGAGCGACACGGGCAGCGCCACGTACCAAGGCAGGTTGTCGGGGGTCACGAGCACACCTCCGCCCGCTGAGCCATGGCGACGGCGTAGGCCTCGTCATAGGCCTGCGCCCATGTGTCGCAGTCGCCGCCGATGTTGCGGAGGTTCGTGAACCTCCAGTAGCCGGTGATGGTCTTGAAGACGTGGAACTTCATGCGCGTACCTCCGCAGTCGGGCATCCGTAGACGCAGTGCCGATCGGTGATCAGCGCGTGACCACACAGGCCTACCGACGCGCTAGCGGCTGATTGTGAGCCGCCCGGGAGGGCGTCAGTGTTTCGCGTGTGCGCGTGGTCAGGTACGTAAGGTGTTTCTTTAAGTTGAGTTATAGAAGTTCCATTAGTTCCTAGTGGAACTGACGGTGTCGCCCCATATGTCGCCCCTGTGGGTAAGTCATCCTCACCTGTGGACAACTGTGTCGCCCCATCCTCATCAGCATTTTCTATGTCTTCTAGAGGAATCTCGGGAAGCGAGTACATGCGGTGCCACCCGAAGTTCAGGTCGTAGACGACGGGCCTGCGGGACGGGTTGATGTGGGCTACGGCGAGCTGTTCGCCGGGGCGAATGAGGTCGTCCGCTTGCAGCTCTCGGAGGGCACGCTGCACGCTGCGCCGGTCGACGCCGAGTTCGTTAGCGACCTCCCAGACGTTGCGCCAGGCGCGCGTGCCGTCCTGCGCCGCGACGTTTGCTAACTTGAGCAGCACGCGCGCGGCCAGGGGTTTCATCGCGTCGTAGGGGAGCTTGTCCATCCACTCGGCAGCCTGCCAACTCACTGTGGCGTCACCACTGATATTTCATACATGAGAGCAAAGATGTACGCGCGTGGATATTTCCCCCGTATTGGGGGCGGCGTGTCGTGTATTTCTTACGTCGCGTTCGTTAGCGTGGTGCCATGACGATTACCGACGCCTCACGCACCACCACCCTCGCGGGTCGCCTGCGCTCTGCCCGCCTATTCGCAGGGGTCGAGCAACTTGACCTTGCCTCCGAGCTGCACGTGTCGCGGCAGACGATCAGCAGTTGGGAGACGGGTCGCAACGACATCCCGGCTGAGAAGCTGATCCGATGGGCAGAGCTGACACGGGTGTCGCTTCTATGGATCGCTTATGGAACGAAAAAGGCCCCGTCCGAAGACGGGGCCGATGTGCGCCCGGAGGGATTTGAACCCCCGACCTATTGATCCGTAGTCAATTGCTCTATCCGCTGAGCTACGGGCGCATTTTCCGCTGGCTGCAAGAACCAACCTGACGACTATACCAGCGAAAACAGG
>Ga0247742_10002457_pt1 | contig 12103 bp, 8 predicted proteins | sample UWRJL208509C2_FD_180944 | JGI IMG/M metagenome (GOLD analysis project Ga0247742, IMG submission 180944) | Plant litter microbial communities from Arlington Agricultural Research Station in Wisconsin, United States - UWRJ-L208-509C-2 | ecosystem: Environmental > Terrestrial > Plant litter >... | reverse complement strand
CGATCGACCAGCGAGGCCGTCGCGCCCGGCCAGCGCGGGCGAGATCGTGCGCACGTCGCGCTTCTGGATCATCGCGATCCCGCGCTTTCTCGCCGAGCCGGCGTGGCAGACGTTCAGCTTCTGGATTCCGCTGTACCTTGCGACCGAGCGTGGCATGGACCTCAAACAGATCGCCTTGTTCGCCTGGTTGCCGTTCCTCGCGGCCGATCTCGGCGGCGTGCTCGGCGGCTATCTCTCCCCCTTCCTGATGCGTCGGGCCGGGCTGCGGCTGGTGCCGTCGCGCGTCGCCGGCGTCGCGCTCGCGGCGGTGCTGATGATCGCGCCGGGGTGCATCGGCCTCGCGGTCAGCCCGTACCTTGCCATCGCTTTGTTCTGCGTCGGCGGCTTCGCGCACCAGATGCTGTCCGTCCTCATCAATACGCTGTCCGCCGATGTCTTCACGCCCGAGGAAGTCGGCACCGCCAACGGCTTTATCGGCCAGGCCGGCTGGCTGGGCGGTCTGCTGTTCTCGCTGCTGATCGGGCAGCTTGCCGACACGATCGGCTACGCCCCGCTGTTCGCCGCTCTGTCGGTGTTCGATCTGATCGGCGCCGCCGTCCTGCTGCTCGGCATGAGGCAGCTTCGATTACCGGAGACCGTGCGATGAAACGCGCCACCCTGTCCGATCCGCCGCGCTTCTCGCTTACCGAGCGCGCGCGTGGCTGCGTGACGCTTACCGCCGATACGGGAGCGATCGCCCACCTGTTCGTTCTGGAAGAGGACGTGATGCGCCTTCTCCTGCTGCCGACCGGCACCGTCACGAGTCCGCCGAGCTGGGCGATAGCACCGGGCGCCGACGACATCGCCGAGCCGGGACGCGACCGGATGGACGTGGCGGGCTTTGCCTGTCCCGACTTCACGCTCGATGAGAGCGGCGATGTTCTAACGATCGCCACCGCGCGGATGCGGCTGACGATCCGGTTGCACGGCCTGCATTGCATCTGGGAGCAGCGCCACGGTGACACCTGGATCGCGATGGCCGCCGATCGCCCGACGCAAGCCTATGACTTCGGCTGGTGGGACGGCCGCGCGCATCATTACGTCGCCCGCAACCCCGGCGAGCGCTTCTTCGGTCTCGGGGATCGCGCCGGCGACGTCGATCGTGCCGGCCGCCGTTTCCGCCTCACCAATCTCGACCCGATGGGCTTCGACGCGGAACATAGCGATCCGCTCTACAAATCGATTCCCTATCTGATGGTCGCGGACTCGGCCGGCCGCTGCCACGGCGCGTTCTACGACAGCGTCGCCGACGTGACGGTCGATCTCGGCCGCGAACTCGACAATTATCATGGCCTGTACCGCCATGTCGTCGCCGATACCGGCGACCTCGACCTGTGGATGATCGCCGGTCCCGATCCGCTGACGGTAACGCGCCGCTTCACATGGCTGACCGGTCGCCCGGCGCTGATGCCGCGCTGGTCGCTCGGCTATTCGGGTTCGACGATGACCTACACCGACGCGCCCGACGCGTCGGCACAGATGGCGGGCTTCCTCGAAAAATGCGCCGAACACGATCTCGGCTGCACGTCGTTTCATCTCTCCTCCGGCTACACGTCGATCGGCGACAAGCGCTACGTCTTCCACTGGAACCGCGACAAATTCCCCGATCCGGCTGCGTTCGTCGCATCCTATGCCGAGGCCGGGGTACGACTCGTCCCCAACATCAAGCCAGCCTTGCTGCGCAGCCACCCGCGCTATGACGAGGTCGCCGCCGCTGGCCTGTTCGTGTCCGACGCGGATGGGAGTCCGGTCGAGGCGCAATTCTGGGACGAAGTCGGCAGCTATATCGATTTCACCAAGCCCGAGGCAGCGCGCTGGTGGCGTGATCAGGTCACGACCGCCCTGCTCGACACCGGCATCGAGGCGAGCTGGAACGACAATAACGAATACGAGCTGTGGGACGCGCGCGCGCGCTTCGCCGGCTTCGGCACGTCCCGCGCGGCGGCGGCGATGCGACCGGTCCAGCCGATGCTGATGACGCGCGCCTCGCGCCGCGCGCAACAGGAAGCGCAGCCTGATCGCCGCCCCTATGTGGTGACCCGGTCCGGCATGGCCGGGCTGCACCGCTACGCCCAGACGTGGAGCGGCGACAACCGCACCGAATGGAAGACGATCCGCTACAATGCGCGCCAGTCGATCGGCCTCGCGCTGTCCGGCGTGTCGAACAGCGGGCACGATGTCGGCGGCTTTTCGGGACCGGCCCCTTCGCCCGAGTTGCTGGTGCGGTGGGTGCAGGCCGGCGTGCTGATGCCGCGCTTCAGCATCCACAGTTGGAACGACGACCGCAGCGTGAACGAGCCGTGGATGTACCCAGAGGTGCTGCCCGCGATCCGGCGGCTGATGGCGCTGCGCCAGACGCTGCTGCCGTTCCTCTACGATCTGCTCCACCGCTACCATACGGATTACGAGCCGATGGTGCGGCCGGTCTGGCTCGATTTTCCCGGCGATTCGTCCTGCTGGGCGGAGAGCGACGATCATCTGCTTGGCCCGGCGCTGCTGGTGCCGTTGGTGTGCGAGCCGGGCGTGACGATGCGAAGCGTCCGTCCGCCTGCGGGCGCAGACTGGATCGATGTCTGGAGCGGCGAGAGGGCCACCGGCGGCCAGACGATCACGCTGGACGCACCGCTGGACGGGCCGCCGCCGCTGCTCGCGCGGGAAGGCTCGGCGATGCTCGTCGATCTTGCGACCGGCGGCTGGCGACCCCAGCCCTACCGGCGCGGCCTGTGGCTGTTTCCGCCACGGGCCGGCGCATTCGCCTGGGACGCGATCGAGGATGCTGGCGACGGCGACGGGCCGATCGACCGATGGCGTCTGAGCGGCAGCGCCGACGCCACGCGGATCGACGTGACGCTGCACCGCGAAGGGCGAGGCACGATCGGCGACGACCGTGTGGCGCTCCTGCTTCCACCCGGCGAACCCCGCATGCTGTTCGTCAACGGCGGCGAAGGCGAGCGCGTGACCATCGACGGCCGCGATGGCGTGCTCCTGACGATCCCGCCGGGAGAACACCCGCACTGACCTGACGACCCTATCGATCTTTCACAACCACGCCGCCGACAGTGAATCGCGCGGCAATCATGAGGAGGGGATAATGTTGACCTATCGTACCACTGTTTCGAGCGCCGCCATCGCCGCGATCCTGGCGCTGAGCGCGTCGCCTGCACTTGCGCAGACCGCGCCCGATGCCACCAATCCGCCAGCCGCCCCCGCCGACGCGGCGACGATCGGCGACATCATCGTCACCGCCAACAAGCGCGCGGAGAATATCCAGAGTGTGCCGCTCGCTGTGTCGGTCATCGCGCCGGCGCAACTCGCCGTCGCTGGAGTTAGAAATTTCGCGGACCTCGGCAAGATCGCACCGTCGCTGATCGTGCGCCCGGCCGAGCAGCCGCAAAATTCCAACATCTCGCTGCGCGGCGTCGGCACGCTCGCGTTCGGCATCGGCGTCGAATCGAGCGTCGCGGTGCTCGTCGACGAAGTGCCGGTGCCGCTCACCGCGCGCGCCTTCACCGATCTTCCCGACATCGAGCGCATCGAGGTGCTGCGCGGGCCGCAGAGCACGCTGTACGGCAAGTCGGCTTCGGCCGGCCTCGTCAACCTCATCACGCGCAATCCGACCGATACCTTGCGCGTGCGCGCCAACGCCGTGGTCACGAGCGATCAGGAGCGCGGCGCGAATGTCAGCGTCTCCGGTCCGATGTCGCCGGATGTCGGCTACGTCTTTTCGGCCGCATATAATTTCTGGGATGGCAACGTTCACAACGTCTTCAACGACAAGCAGGTCAGCGGCCGCGAGGCGGTCAACGTCCGCGGTAAACTGCGCTGGAAGCCGACGGATGATGCCACGATCACGCTGTCGCTCAACTACGTCAACGGCAACACCGATGTCGGCCGCCCCTTCATCCACATGGCGCCCGGCGCGCGGCTGCGCGGGGTCGCCACACTCGATCCGGCGACGGTCTTCCCCGGCGTGACGATCAGCCCGGACAATCAGGACATCAGCAACAACTTCGATTCGCGCACGAAATATCAGGGTGGCGGTGGCTATCTGCGGGGCGAGTTCGGCGTGTTCGGCGACATGAACCTCATCTCGATATCGTCCTACGATCGCTATCACCTCGACGATTATCTCGATCAGGACGACACCTCTTCGACAACGACGTTCGGCAACAACAATCAGATCGGTTCGTTCGATTCGGAGCAGTTCACGCAGGAACTCCGCCTCCAGTCGCCGGGGGACAAGCCTTTCCGCTATACGGTCGGTGCCTATGCCGCGACGAATTCGTTCGCACGCGCCTTCGTTCGCGGGCCGTACTTCTCGGTTGCAAATTGGGACGCCACCTCGAAATCGCGACAGGTCGCCGGCTTCGTGCAGGCGGACTGGACGGTATATCCGGGACTGACGCTGACCGGCGGCGGACGCGTGCAGAACGAGCGCGTGTCGTACACCTTCGTCGATCATGCCGCGGGCAACGCGGCGTACAGCGGCAAGGCCTATGACACCGCCGGCACGTATCGCGGCAGCGTCCGCTACGAGTTCACGCCGACCGTCAGCGGGTTCTTCACCTATTCGACCGGGTACAAGGGCCAGACCTATGACCTGACGACCGGCTTCAACCAGAACCGCGCGCTGGCCGGGCCGATCCGTCCCGAGCGTTCGCGCGACAAGGAGCTTGGCCTGCGCACGCAGTTCTTCGGGCGTCGGCTCACGCTCAACGTCACGTTGTTCGATACCGATTATGACAACCTTCAGGCGCAGACGATCGAGACGCTGGCTGACGGAACCTCGAACTACCGCCTCACCAACGTCGGCGGCCTCAACACCAAAGGCATCGAGTTCGAAGGCTCGGCGACCCTCTCGAACGATTTCACGCTCGGCGGCTCGGTAACGTACCTCGACGCCAAATATACGTCGTTCGCGGTCGCCCAGTGCTACCCGCTTCAGACAGCCGCGCTGGGCTGTACCGGCACGCCAGCGCGCCAGAACCTCACGGGCACGCGTGTTCCCCAGGCGCCCGAGTGGAAGTTCAACGTCAACGCGGATTACTCGCCCCGGCTGACCGAGACCCTCAACGGCATCGCGCAGGTGAACTGGCAATATCAAAGCAGCCTCTATTATGCCGCGCGTGACCCGGAGACGTTCCAACCCGCCTTCCACATCGTCAACGTCGGCCTCGGTATCCGCGACGCGGATCGTCGCTGGGAAATCGTCGGCTTCGTCAACAATCTGTTTGATCAGCAATATTACAGTTCGCTGGTCAACACGGCGGGCAATTTCGGCGGCCAGATCGCAACCCAGGCGCTGCTGCCTCGCGACTTCCGTCGCTATGGCGGCGTGCGGCTGGCGCTGAACTTCTGAGCCGGGGCCGACATGCGGAAATGGACAAACGCGCTGCTCACGGTCGCGGCCGCAACGGCGCTGATCGGAGCCGCGCCGGGGGCCGAACCCCCGGCGCGGCCGGGCGTGGATGCGCCGGAACTCGCCCGGCTCGGCGCTTATCCGGTCGGCGTCGCCGATCTCGAACTGGTTCAGCCCGGCCAGCCGAACCCGCTTAAAGGCACGGATCGGCCCGCCGTCGAGGACCGCCACCTTCCGGTAAAGGTCTGGTATCCTGCGTCAGCCTCCGGCCCCGGTACCACCTACCATACGGCGCTTTCGGGCGAGACGGGCGCCGACGTGCCGTTCACGATCGCGGGCATCGCGACCCCCGGCGCACCGCAACGCAAGGGCCGCTTCCCGCTCGTCATCCTCGCACATGGTTACGGCAACACGCCCGAGCTTCTGGCGTGGCTCGGCGAGAATCTGGCGAGCAAGGGCTATGTCGTCGTCGCCCCCGCCTTTCGCGACCCGCCGATCAGCGACCGCAGCGCATTCGCGTTCGCCGGCCCACTCACGCGGCGCCCGCTCGACATCGCCTTCGTCGCGGCGGAGACGCAGCGACGCGCCCGTGCCGGGCAAGCCCCGTTTGCAGCCGCCGACGCGGATCGCACCGCATTGATCGGCTATTCGATGGGCGGCTACGGCGTCCTCACGGCAGCGGGGGCGCCGCTCGACCCGTGGCTTGGCGGCGCGACGCGCGGCGTGCTCGCGCCCTATGCGGCGGGTGGCGCGAACGCGGATTCGCTCAAGGTCGCGCACCTCAAGGCGGTCGTGGCGATCGCGCCGGCGGTGCGCCTCCAGGACAAGGCGCTCTGGGCGGGGTCCGGCGTGGCGGCGGTCACCGCCCCCACCTTGTTCATCGTCGGCAGCCAGGATCATGTCGTCGGCTATGATCCCGGCGTCCGCACCGCGTTCGACCAGCAGGTCCACGCCCCACGCTACCTGCTGACCTTCAAGGAAGCCGGCCACAGCATCGCACTGAGCGGCGCGCCGCCCGAGATGCGCCGTACTTTTTGGGACATCGACTGGCTGGAGGATGCGGTGTGGCGCAAGGACCGGCTGATGGCGGTGCAGGCGCATTTCATCACCGCCTTTCTCGATCGCTACGTAAAAGACGACGCTACCAAGACGGACTTCCTTGACGGGCTGGTGCCCGACTCGGATGCCGGCACCTGGCCCGGCTTGCCGCGCGGCCGCATCGCCACCTTCAGCCCCGGCGCGCCGACCGCGACCGTCTGGAAGGGCTTCCAGCCGAGCAAGGCGACTGGCATGATGTTCGAACACAAGCCCGCATCATGATGGGCCGGGAGGAAGCCATGAAAACGCTGTTCCACATGCTTGGCCTGGCAATCCCGATCGCGATAGCCATCGCGCCGCTTGCCGCCCAGGACGCCGCTCCCGTACCCACGCCGGTGCTCGCCGCCGGGGACTTGCGGGACGGCACCGACCTTTCAGGCCCGTGGCATTATTCGATCGATCCGTTCCGCTCGGGCATAGCCGGTTTTCACGGCGAGGCGCCCGATGCCGGCCAGCAACGCTGGCGCGACGTCGATCCGCGCGCGGCGATGGCGTCCGACAACCGCGTGCTCTACGAATTCGATCTCGGCCATTCGCCGATCACCACCCTGCCCTCGTCCTGGCTGACGGAAGCGCCCGAACTGCGCCATTATCAGGGGCTGATGTGGTATCAACGGACCTTCGCCGCGCCGGCGAAGCGACCGGGCCGCACGTTCCTGCGCTTCGGGGCGGCGAACTATGCGACGGTGGTGTACCTCAACGGTCAGCAAGTCGGCCGGCACGAAGGCGGCTTCACGCCGTTCGCGTTCGACGTGACGAAGCTGCTGCGCGACGGCGACAACCAGATCACCGTCGGCGTCGATTCGCAGGCGAGCGACACGACCGTGCCGCCCGCCGTCACCGATTGGGAGAATTACGGCGGCATCACCCGGCCGGTCCGTCTCATCTCAACCCCCGACACCTATGTGGACGATGCCTGGGTGCGGTTGCTCGGCGACGGGCGGCTGGCCGTCGATGTCCATCTCGATGGTCCACACGCCGCGAATCGGCCCGTCCACCTGCGCATCGCCGAACTCAAACTCGATCGCGCCGGCGCGACCGATGCGCATGGCGATTGGCACGCGACGATGACGGCACCGCGCGGGCTCGTCCGCTGGTCTCCTGATAAACCGAGACTCTATGACGTCGGTGTCGTCGCGGGCGAGGATAGCTGGCGCGACCGTATCGGCTTCCGCACGATCGCTGTGCGTGGTCCCGACATCCTGCTCAATGGCAAGCCGATTTTCCTGCGCGGCATCTCGATGCACGAAGAGGAACTCGGCGTCGATCCGACCCGCGCGATGACGACTGCCGCCGCCCGCGCGCTGCTGGGCGAGATCAAGGACGGGCTGCACGGCAACTTCGTTCGCCTCGCGCATTATCCGCATTCTGACGTGACGCTGCGGCTGGCGGACGAAATGGGCTTGCTGGTCTGGAGCGAGATACCCGTCTACTGGCGCGTCGCCTGGTCCAACCCCGATACGCTGGCCCGCGCACGAACCATGCTGGCCGAGAACATCCGGCGCGATCGCAACCGGGCGTCGGTGGCGATCTGGAGCGTCGCCAACGAGACCCCGGTTACGGACGCGCGCAACGCGTTCCTGCGTACGCTGGTCGCGGATGTGCGCCGGCTCGACGACACCCGCCTCGTCAGCGCAGCGCTCCTCGTCGAGCGATCGAAGACGGCGGATCACCCCGTCATGACGCTCGCCGACCCATTGGCCGACGTGCTCGATGTCATGGCGATCAACACCTATAACGGCTGGTACACGCAGGACCGGCTGACCGACCTTCCCGCCAGCGAATGGCGCGTGCCGGCGAACAAGCCGCTGATCTTCTCCGAACTCGGCGCGGATGCGCGGGTGGGTTTCCACGATCCCATCAAGGAACAGAAGTTCTCCGAGGACTTCCAGGCCGATTATTACCGCTACACGTTACAGATGGCCGACAAGGTTCCGACGTTGCGCGGCTTGTCGCCGTGGATTCTCAAGGACTTCCGTTCGCCACGGCGGCAAAACCCGGATTTCCAGCAAGGCTGGAACCGCAAGGGCCTGATCTCCGAGACAGGTCAGCGCAAGCAGGCGTTCGACGTGCTCGCGACCTATTATCAACGGCACGGCGGTTAATTCGGAACAGCGTCAGGCGTCCTCGGGCGGTTCTATCACCGTGCGGTTACGGCCGTCGCGCTTGGCGCGGTACAAGGCGGCGTCGGCGAGTTGGACGAGCGACGATCCGTCATTGTTCATGCTGTTGTCCCAGGTCGCGATGCCGAACGACATGCTGGTGTTGCCGAGCAGCCGACCGCCTTGCAGCAGGCTGATCTCGGCAATCGCCTGACGCACCGACTCTACGCGCGCAGAAAGTGCAGTGGCGGTGGTGCCCGGCGCGATGATGGTGAACTCCTCGCCGCCGAACCGGCAGACAAGATCGCCGTCGCGGAAGCGGCTCTGCATTTCGGTGGCGACCGCCTGCAAAACGGTGTCGCCAGCGTCATGCCCGAACTCGTCGTTGAAGCGCTTGAAATGATCGATGTCGCACATGACGACGCTGAGCGGCGCGCCCGATCGCCGCGCGCGCGCGATCTCGATCGAGAGCGCTTCCTCCATATAGCGGCGGTTGAACAACCCGGTCAGCGGGTCGCGAATCGTTTGCTCGCGCAGGTCGCGCTGGAGCCGGTGGTTGACAAGCGCCGAGGCGATGTTCTCGGCCATGACGGTCAAGCGGAAGCGATTCTCGGCGGTGACGGTGCCGAGCAGATAGAGCGTTCCGATCACCTCGCCGCTCGCCAGCAGCGGCTCGCAATGGTAGACCATTTCTGGATCAGCGACATGCGCGCAAACGATATCGCTGCCCGGCGCGCTGACGAAATGGCTTTGCCCGCGCCGGAGCGCCCAGCATTGGTTCGGCGCGAAGCCTTCGCGTTGGGGTGACATCCCGCCCCAGCCGGCGATCGGAAGCAGCAGGTTGCGTGAGTTGTTGTGGGCGTAGAGCGCACCAGCGATGCCCGGCAACACCAGCGGTACGAACACGCGGATGACCTGCGCCAGTTCATCGTCGGTACGCGCCGCCTGCATGCGATGCGCCATGCCGCCGAGCAGTTCGATCGCCTCCCCGCGGTCCTGCAAGGCGTCGCTGTTGCGCAACAGTTCGTCGTTGGCGATCTTGAGTTCGCGCTCACTGCGGCCCTGATCGGCGATGGCGGCTTCGAGGCGGTCCGCCATCCGGTTGTAACCGTCGGCAAGCTGCCCGAACTCGCGCGACCCCATCGCAGTGGTGATCCGAACGTCATGATCGCCCCGGCCAAGCGCCTTCATCGCATCGTGGATGATGTCCACCGGCAGGCGGATACCGCGAATGACCAGCGCCGAAACGAGTACGACCAGCAACGACAGCAGCGAACCGCCGATCAGCGCCAGTCTCTGCAATCGAGTAAGCCGCTGGCCCGCCACCGCGATGCGGGAATCCCTCAGCGCGCGTTCTTCGTCCAGAAACCCGTTGGACAGCGACGAAATCGCATTCATCACTTCCAGGCCGTGACCGTTCGCAACCGCCGCGCGCGCCTGATCGAACCCGCCTTCCCGGGCGACTTTCAGTATCGCTCGCAACCCGACAGCGCGCTGGTCCATCAGCTTGAGCAACTCGCGCGCGCGGGCATTCTGGACGGCATTGTCGGTTGTCATTCCCACCACGCGGGTGACCGACCGGCGCGCATCGGAGATGTGCTTTTCGAACTCCGTGATGAACATCTCGTTGCCGGTCAGCACGAAGCCCCGCTCGCCCGACTCCGCCTCGCGTAAATCGATGAGTGCCGATCGCATCGATCCGATGACATCGCCCGAATGCGTAACCCACCGGAAATTATCACGAGTTTCCGCCGACGCTCCGGCAAGCAACCACGCGAGCGTCAGCAAAGCCACCACGATGATGGCACCGAGTGCGGCGATCCGCGCGGTGAGCGATTGGAGCATGCTGTCGTGCTATCAAGAGATCATTAAAGATCAAAAAATGCCGTGATCGACACACGGGATTTTGGAGCCGTGAAGAGAAACCAACGGGCGAAATACGTCCTTTATACTAAATATCTTACCGCACTGCAGCAAAAATTGGGTCCCACCTAACAGGCCCCCCTCCCTTTCCGTAAATCGGGTTTGTAGCATAAGCAGGGAAACGAACTTCGAGCCGAAGCTAGGTGTTCAGTCCCGGCATCTGGTGGATCGGGTTGACGATGACCGGTCTGGCTCTGACGTTCAGATCTTTGCGATGTACTCGTAGGGCGTGAGGCCGCTAAGCGTCTTGAGCTGTGGATCAGCGCCGAAAGCGGAACCTCGGTAGATTTCGGCCAAGCTACTGATTTGCTTAGAAACTAATATAGGCTAGTGTCCAAATCGGCGCCAATCTGGCCCCTACCTAACCCACCTTTTCCTAAGCATTGCAGGTAGTTGCGTCGCTCAGAAGCTGGGTCGCACTTTCAGCGCCCATCCACAGGCTTCGAGTTCCCGGACTTGCATCCGCAAGTTCTGCTCCCCGGTCGATACGCGCGCATAGCCGGTCATCATGATCGCTTTCCGGTCGGCGGAGTTGGCCCCCAGGGGTTGATAATCGCAACGCCGGTGCGGACGAAGTCATCTACGTTGCGGGTCACGACCGTAAGCCCGTGGCGGTGCGCGGTTGCTGCGATGAAGGCATCCCGTTCGGCTGCGGGATCTGGAACGTGATATGGAGCGCAGCACAACGCGACTGCCTCATCGACTGGCAGGATGCGGCCGGCAAATGTCGGTCGAACCATAGCATCAAGCCAGTGCCGAAGGATTGCGCCTTGGACCTTATCATTGCGCTCGCGGAGACGGACTCCGATTTCCAGTTCAAGGATCGTTATGGCCGAGAGATAAAGCGCGGCCTCATCGATCTGCGAGGCCCACTCGATAATTGGCGCGGCGGACGGCACGTTTCTCCCCTTGCGCATTTCCGAAACGGTGTTGGTGTCCAGAAGGAACATCAGTCGAGGTCGGCAGGCTTGAGGCCGATACGGGCCCGGGGCGGATCAAATTCGATGTCTGCGGCTGCGGGAAGCGCGAGTTTATCGACGATGGAGCCTTTGGATGTCGTCAGCTTGCGGTACTCGTCAATCCGCAACAAGACATGCGTCGGGTGGTTCCGGTTCGTGATAAAAACGGTCCCGTCGTCAGTCGCCTTTTTGGCGCGTCCCGGATCGCGGTTGAAATCCTTGCTGCTCACATAATGGGCGCCCATCGCTTTGATCCTTCGGCATGGTATGGTATGTACCCTACCTTAAATTGGATACTCCGACTTGTAAACGCGCACGATGTTTGGCTGCATTTTCATCGTGCTATTTGTCGTCCGCGCCGGTGATGGCGTTCCTACCAAGGACCGAAAAATGAGAACGCGAGGGGCTTCCCAAAACCGTCACGCACGCAAAAATGGGGAGTGCAACGATCGTGTCCCACAGCGTGGTGTAGCTTACGCCGATGTTTGAACGCGTCGTTGACGGCCGAGTCTCCTAATCTTACTGCGTCATAAAACCGGCGTTTACCTGCGCGCAACAGGGACATCGCATTAAACGGCGTGCGAGTGCGACAGTGAGCAATTTACGCAGCGTGGCGATCGAGT
>Ga0247742_10002455_pt1 | contig 12104 bp, 9 predicted proteins | sample UWRJL208509C2_FD_180944 | JGI IMG/M metagenome (GOLD analysis project Ga0247742, IMG submission 180944) | Plant litter microbial communities from Arlington Agricultural Research Station in Wisconsin, United States - UWRJ-L208-509C-2 | ecosystem: Environmental > Terrestrial > Plant litter >... | reverse complement strand
ATGCAAACCTTGTCAAGGAGAAAGCATTCAAAATCTCAGTATTGTTCTGCATCTGTATGTAGCGTGCAAGGACTCACCCCATATAGAATGTTGTTGAAAAGTGCCCCGACGAGGAAGGGCCCAAGACTACATACCCATAAGCGTTGAGGCCCAGACTCCCCAGCAATATACATCGAGATAAAGGACGCACAGTATCGGAGCGCTCGGCATTTGGAACGCCCCACCAGCGTCAGCAGTAGATGATTGAGGGTAGATACAATCACATCACCGCGTAGCTTATAACACAATTAATCAATGTATCGAGGCGCTTGGTGGTATTTTAACTGCTTTGCTGGTGATATGGCAAGTTTGGGGCGAATGTATACGCTGGTTGTCAATCCAGTCTGTAGATCACCGAACGGGATCGGGCGGAGTACTGCTAACCCAAGTCGTTAGCGCATATCTCACGATGCCAAGAGCTCACGTCAAAACATAAAAATACTCCAAGAAGCGATTAATGTCTCTGGTGGTTTTCTTAAACACGAACTCTTTCGCTTAATTGACCAGGATGAGCCTTGATCGAATTGTCCAAATGCTGAGCGCTTGAACCACCGCTCTGAAGTCTGATATTTATCATCCTGTAGTGTCGATATCGGATGTACATAGACAAAACAGGTTACCAAAAATGATATGACAAGGAAGAGTCCCAGAAGATCTGTCCAACTATCACCAAGAACCATGGACAGCAAACTGCATATCGTAGACCTTTCATAAAGTCCTATTTCTCAAGGTAGTGGGAAAACACCCTTATTTATCCTAGCCAAAACCATATGATGTCGGAATTTAAGACCCACTGGCTACACCTTATATCGCCACCATCATCTTTAGGCTTAATTCAGGGTTGTTGGCAGCAAAAATGAACCATTAGAGGTGGTGTCATGCCTTGCCTTAATTGCGCAACTCTCGTGATTGTTGAGAATGTCTAAGTTCGAGTTTACAATTTGTTGAGAGGAGTGCGCTAGATTAACTCTGTCGCCATACATGGTATACAAATGTGTTCCGTTCTGGTTGGTTCTTTCGTGGTTACTGAGATCAGCGTCATCACAGCGCTCCTCCAACCCCATTCTAACTTGGCCAGAAAAAAAATCTCATTGGTTCGCTGCATTCGCATCAGGAAGTATGACTTGTATCTGAATGAGCTATTTTGAGAGAACGAGTCGGGCGCTAAGATCACGTGGTGCACCACGGCGATCAGTGGCGCAAATGATTCACGGAGACCTAGCATGGTGGTCTAGCCACGCACGGAGGCCATCATCATCACGTTGACCGTCATTAACTCACCTCAAGGACCTCCTACTGTCAATCTCTAGTGGTGAGTGTCAGCTAGTTCTCCGAGTATCCGAGTTTGATTCACTTTTCGTGCGATGACACAGGACACAATGTACTCTAGTAAAAATTTCAAATTTTTATCTTTCCCTTTTAGATTCTACCCCAGTTAAATCGAGGCTCCAACAAACTTTGAAGGTTTTTTTAGATAACATTCCATCACTAACGACCTAAGGAGACAGTGGTAGAGTAGGGTCTTTGGGTGTGCCTCAATGGGGGTCATCCGCCGGCATCCCCATCGGCCCTACGCCCTAGAGACGAGACGGCTTCGGAATCGTTGACTCTTCATGCCCATTCGACTACCGATGTCTCCTGTATCTACAGGAGGCACGACGCACGCGTCACGAGACTGGAGGCTTCCGATCTCTGCACGATGGGCGGCTCGAACTCGCGGAGATCGCAAAACATGTCCTTTCTCACGTCACTTTATCAACATGTCAGACGACTGACAAGCATACAATGTAGGGTTGTCGGATTCGTGCGTGATTTTGATGTGTATTTCCGAATTGGGATACTGGAGTCTGGACTCTAATATAAGCGATATCGCGTTTGTTTGTATTTGGTCGAATTCCGTATAGACAGGGTACAGTCGAACCTCCTGTAACCCATACTCTTGATAACCCATAACCTCCTGTATCCCATACATTTTTCGGTCCACCAACTCGGTGGACAGGGATTTTCACGAGAAACCCCATAGGTCAACAGTAACCCATATCCCATACCCTTCCTCAGCCCAAGTAGTGTTGCCACCGCTCGGCTTGGCTCCGCTTTGCCAGCTCGGTAACATAATTGTGGCTTCAGAGCTGAGCGAAGCCAGGCACAAGTCGCTTTGAGCCGCTGCTCACTTGCCTTTTTGGGATAAACACAGTCAACCTAGGATTCTGTTCTACCAAAAATCGGTGAAGTGAAGCTGTAGCAATAATTAAGCTCAGGATATCACTCTGTTTAGTATTGGGACTCCTCTGTACTGTATCAGTTTAATTTCATGCCACTCATTGACAAATTCGTGGTGCGAGTGACAAGCCTTGTCACAGTGTTCCATATATGTCACACACGCTCAACTTTCAGTTCTCAGCGACGTTCCCTGCAGCCTGAAAGCAAAAAAAATGCTGAATCTATTGTTTGAGAGTACTATATACACAATTTAGTAAATAAGAGCAGATTTTAATGCTTAACCACCAGGTGTGGCATTCGTCTCAGTGTTAGATTGCCTTATATGGCCAGAGCTATGGCTCAAGCTGTGGCTTGCCCGCTTTAAGTCACCGAGCAACCTGGCCGACCGCTCAGCTCCATTTTCAGCTCTGCTCAGCTTGGTTAGCTGCTGTGAGTCGAGCCGTGGCAACACTAGGCCAAAGACCATAGGTTTTACCCCTATATCGATAATTGTACTTAGTTCCCGAATCAAATCTGAATAGTATTGAAGTCACTGGCATTGGAATTCACTGTGATGCGCTGCTGTGGCCGCTCAGGAGCTCGAAAGCGTACAAACCAATAGTTCCACCACCTCCAATGGGCCATGGCACCAAAAGCACTCAATATTCTCAAGAAAGGTCTCGCTATATTCTCAGATAAGATCAAGGAGCGCAAAGAGAGATTAAATGCAAAGCTATCTCGAAACGAAACCATTTCGTTGGCTGGTGAGCGACAACGAACACAGTAGGAAACAAATGGAAACATACGAACTCTTGCAGCATCATGTAGAGACGTGTCACTGAGACTCCGAGTATGAGAATCTGCCCAAAGAACCTAAAAAGAAGCTCGCTCAGGCTGCTGATGGTCCAGTTTTTACGAGAAAAGAAAAAGTAACCAATAGCACCGTCAATAGCACCATTTCGGTGTATATATAAATTCCTTGATTTTTCAGAAATTGTTGCGAATTTTGAATCTATTTTTAGCCTACCCCCCAAAGCCATAACCTCTGATAACCCATACCCTGGGCCATCCACCGAGGGGTATGGGCTATGAGGGGTTCGACTGTACCTCACAATGCTTTACAGCCCTTTCCGATTATAATGACATTTGAGCTATTTTTATCTGGCAGGGTCATGGCTGCTCTTTTGCGGGTTTCCTTTCTGGGAACATATGGTGGGCGCGCCATGATAGTGATTTTCTGCCACAATTTCTGCTTCGCGGATTCCATAAGCTGAATTATGAGAACCTTTGGTATCATAAATGTGTACGACTGAATTTACAGAACATTCTGGGTTGATGCAGCCGACGGATAGCGAAGACAAATTCTGGAACGGGCCGGATGGCCACCTTTGAAACAGCCTCCCGAAAAGGAAATTCTCGCGAAAAAATTAATGTCATTATCACCGGAAAGGGCTGTAAATATTACTTGGAACTATGTATACGGTACTGCAAAATACGCGTCCGTGTGGTACTGCGGACCGTTGAACGCTTCAGCTTTCCTTCTTTCGTGACTTTATGTAGACCCACCCTATGCAACGTGATTCGGTGATAAGTACCTTTACTATTAAGCAGATCTCCCCATTTTGCTTTTATATGGTTTTTTCATTTTCTTCTTCGCATTGCTGCTTTTGTGATTCATTCGTCTCGGCAATCGAGCCTGTTATCTTGCCTGCTCTTGGAATTTCCGGCAAAATTCATATTCTCCTCGATTATGGTGCAATGACCAGCCCTTTCCATTGTCTTTTTCATTTTTTAAAACCATTTTATAGAAAAACCTGTCTCTCCCAGAATCAAATGACTGATTCTGGTATTTTTGTATGCGATGGGCGGTACGAGTATCCCAGCGGGCGTCGGGAGATAGGCGCTGAACGAGATCCGTGGAGCGGTGGGAACGGAGGTTGAAGGTGTGGGCCGTAACGTGAGCTGGGATGCTTCTCGTGAGATTGAAACTAAAATTGATCTTGAAGGAGCTTCTCGTGAGCTGCGCGTGAACTGGGATTCTCGGGGACGACTGGGCATGATCTGGGCGACTCGAACTCGTGGACTGGACGATGACTGGAGTCGGAATGAACGAAACTGGGCGGGGACAACTAGTGAGTGGGGGGAATCAATTCCACTAGGGAAAATTTAGTGTACATGGTGTTTTATAGTTAAAAAAACTGGTATAGGAGTAGAAACTCGAGTCAGAAACCGGAATAATAAAACTACGGAAATGATGAGCGATAAAATAAAGTGATACAATTAGAGACGAGCGATTGAGTGATGAAAGACTTGCGTGTGTCTCCGTGCTCAGCCAATAAGGGTACCTTGCAATTTTTCTCACTCGTCCGCAACTCTATAAAGCTACGTCTCGAAACCACGCTCATGCCATCGCCATTCTTCCCATCATGTGGCCGTTCACCCCTGCTGGCTTTTCACTCTTGCAGTTGGCTCGAAGATCAACGTCCCTGGGAAGACGGTGCTGATTTATATCTTTGCCTTTCCTGTGGATTCTTCATGACATGAGCCTCTACCCGTGTTGAAATATTATATTTTATTTCGAACGACACTATTCCTTCACCCGTGCCTCCCTTATTTTAGTTCGAATGTTCCATCAATATTCACTTCCCGTTTTTATTATATACTCCTTTGCGTAGGCTACTCTAGATACTTACAGAGTCTTCTACTATGATGTAGCCTTACGCACTTGCGGTTTACCTCCCAGTGAATTCATTTGCGGTTCGTATTTACGGACAGCCTAATTTATGTAGTTGAATGTGGCATATTCTCACTAATGAAATTTGGGTCGAGTATTTTATATTCAATGTATCTTACATAATGCGCACTCCTTAATATCCAAAATGAACATATGGGACCCACGTCAAGAGGCCTTGTTCAGTGTCGCCGACCCGCTCTCGAATCCCCTGGATAGCCTGATGGAGAGCGCGTGCCGCATTGACGCTCTCGATTCCAGGCACTCTAGAAGGCACCTCACTGTTCGTGAGATACTTGTAGAAACCTTCCGCAATCTCGGCACCGTATTGGTCAGCGATTGACCACATGGTCGCTATCACACCTTGATAACCCACAGCAAGCATTCCAGCAGCCAAGTGAACAGCCTCTTCCGAAAGTTTCTCATCGCCCGTGCTCGTCTGACAAGCCGATAAGAAGGCTAGCTGGCAATGAGGAATGTTTTGCCGTATGATGTCCGCGAGCTCAAGCCGACCGTCATGAAGATAGAATCCACTCTTTAGCGGGTCGTCTATGTCCTGCTTTGCATGACATGCAAAGTGAATCGAACTGTGGGATTCCATCTCGAGTTGTACCCGGCTGATATTTGCTGCCTCTCCTTCAAGACACAGGGATTCACAATTGTCGGATCTGGTTATTGTCGATATGGCATTCATTTCTGTTGTGGTACCCGGTATCGGAGGGAGGCCTTGTGTATTTGGCTGGCTGATGATGAGAAGTTTGGATGATAAGAGTTCTCGTGCATCTGTGGATCTTCTGACCTTCCCGAGAAGCGCGCTGACAGTCGGAGTGTACGAGGAAATAACAAAGTCGGACACGCATAATCCAGGTAGAAATCTTTCGTTTTGAGCGTAAATTCCTGCGGCGTGAAGTGGGAGGAATGCAAGAGGGCCCGTAGGACACCACCAGATTCGAGCTGGGTTCACTAGAGCACGCGTCTTGTACGAATAGAAATTAGAAATCAGATAGGTGGAAAGTTGAGATGGATCTCACAGGGTACGAAAGACCATCCAATATAGGCCTCACCACACGCAGCCAAAGTGCTTCAAGAACACAATGGATGTCACTTTGTTTGTCAGTGCCACAGCGTCCAGGTGGTACTGGTCGCCCGCCACGATCTTCTAGCCGCGTGCGAACCCGATGGGATAAAAGGAAGCCACGAAGGCGGTTTTTTAGCTCGAATGCTTGTCCATAAGTGAGCTTCAGAAGCGGGATGTGGATAGGCGCGTCGGACGTGGGTATGAGAACTAGAGCGTCGCAGCGGTCTTGGTGGACATTGATGAGAATGACGGGGCCATCCATGGGGAGGCGGTTCAAGAGATCTGATGTGCGAGGTGGTCGAAGGAAATCGCGGAACGCGGGTATGCGACGAATTTTCTCGAGGAGTTCGTCCCATTCACCAGCAAGTTTGATGTGCATATGGGCTTCCTCCTGTAAGGTTATTTTCTCAGATATAGGAGTATCTGTTCTGAGGCTTCCAAATTCACGACGAGAGCCAGAAGACTCCAATGCGCTAGAAATAGTCAGAAAACGCTGCGCCAAGTCTGAGTCTTGAGCACGAAGATCATCAACAGGTGTGCGAAGTTGGTTGAGCTGGCTCCAGACAAGGCAACGACCTTGTTCGAGCCATTCGAGAGCTTTTTTAATCTCGCCTTGCGCAAATGCTGCTGAAGCAGCGGCAGTGGTTAAATCGGAGATGTTGGCGAGATTTTTATGACGCTGCTCGACGGTGCGGTGCATGCCCGCTATCTGTGATATGAGATCAATGGCAATATCATACGCATCCATAGCTGAGGATTGATCAAGATTCATGGAGAGTTGTGCCCATGCCCGAGCAGCATTGAGACGAACGGAAGGGGGTCCTGGTGTTCTCGCAGATTTTTCGAAGAGATGTAGAGTGGTGTAGTAGTCGGGGGATTCTCTTGTAATTTCGAAGCGTTCCTGAAATGAGCGCCCAAGGTTGTTAAGCTGTAATGGCATACCTGCGTGGCCATCAGGAGTGAGTTGGATAGCGTGCTGAAGGGCTGAGATGGCTTCCGAGATATCGGAGAGATCTCCCGTGCGTTCAGAGCGAGACAGAAAAGAAGTCCCGAGATTGTTTAGGAATGATGGCAGAGCTGCATGGCCATCAGGAGTGAGTGCAACAGCGCGCAGCTGGACTGAGATGGCTTTCGAGACGTCAGAGAGATCTCCCATCCGCTGGAAGCGATACGAATATGAATTTCCGAGATTGTTCAGCCATCCTGGCATAGATGTGTGGCCATCAGGGGTGAGTTCCACAGCACGCTGCTGGGCCGAGATGGCATTCGATATATCCGTAAGATCCCCTGTGCGTTCAAAACGATCCTGAAGGGAATTCCCTAGGTTATTTAGACGCTTAGGCATATCTGCATGGCCATTGGGAGTGAGCTGAACTGCCCGTTGATGGGATGAAATGGCTGATGAGAGATCAGAGAGGTCTCCCGTGCGTTTTAAGCGAGACTGAAATGAAGTCCCGAGGTTGTTCAACCATGCTGGCATGTCCGCATGGTCATCAGGAGTGAGTTGAACGACACGCTGCTGAACTGAGATGGCTTCCGAAATGTCAGAGAGATCTCCAGTATGCTCAAAGCGCGACCGAAAAGAAATCCCAAGATTGTTCAGGGATGATGGCATATTGGTGTGGATTTTGGGAGTGAGTTGAACGGCGCGCTGCTGAACTGAGATGGCCTCCGAGATGTCTGAAAGATCTCCTGTGCGTTCAAATCGACACTGAAGTGACATCCCCAGGTTGCTCAGCGACCTTGGAAAATCAGCCTGCCCAGTGGGAGTCAGCTGAACAGCACGTCGATGGAATGAGACGGCTTCTGAGAGATCGGATAAATCTCCCGTCTCTGTAAATCGATCAAGAAACGAGTTACCGAGACTGCCCAGTCGAGATGCCAGAGCTACGTCATCAGAGGGAGTGAGGCGAATGGCGCGCTGATGCGATGCGATGGCTTCTGAGAGGTCTGAAAGATCTCCAGTAGATCCAAATCGTGCCCTAAAACAGAGCCCAAGATTGCTCAGCCCCAATGGCATATCTATGTGGCCATTAGGAGTGAGTCGAACGGCACGCAGGTGCGCTGAGATGGCTGCAGAGACATCTAGAAAATCTCCCGTGTGTCTGAAGCGATGGAGAAAAGAGATCCCAACATCGTTCAGCCTCTCTGGCATTTTTTGGTGGCCGTTGGGAGTGAGGTGAACAGCGCGCTGCTGGGTAGAGATGGCCTCAGATATATCCGAGAGATCCCCCATTCGTTCAAAGCGACATTGGAGTGAATTCCCAAGATTTCCCAGCCACGATGGCATATCTGGATGATCACTGGGTGTGAGTTGAATAGCACGTTGCTGGGCTGAGATGGATTCTGACATGTCCGAGAGATCGCCTGTGCGTTTGAATCGCCATAGAAGTGAAATTCCGAGGCTGCTCAGCTGTGATGGCATGGCTTTATCGTGGGTGGGAGTGAGTTGAACGGCTTGTCGATGAGATGAGATGGCCTCTGAAATATCTAGAAGATCTCCCATATGTTCAAAGCGAGACTGAAGCATCAGGAAAACGGCCGGTGCGTCTTTCCACGTCTTTCGCGTCTCTGCGGAGATGTAAAGACACAAAAGACGCGAAGACATGATGTCTCCCGGGAGGCATGTACCTTTCTCCCGGGAGACGTCAACCATCTTTGAAAGATGTTCAGCCGTCTTTGCGGAGACCCTCATACATCTCTTGGAGATGCGAATTCGTCTTTTCGTAGCATCTTTTGGTGTCTTCTCAGTCACGAGTGAGTTGAGGAAAATAGATATATTTGAAAGCTGCATTGTTCATATAACTCTATCGAGCAGCTACGAGTTCTATGTACGTGCAGGCAAGATACATGCACTGTAAAGCGTGCGGGTGCAGCAGGAGGCGTGAGTTGGTGAAGGGCACAGTTGAAGAATAGCTATCTAGTGCAAACGATAAGTATGATACACACCGTTTGAGTACGTAGAGGCCCACTTCCGCACTTGTACACATAACGGCTGGCCTTTCGGGTTGACCACCTACACCAGCCTCAACAGCAAATGTTCTTGATGGACGGACAGTTCCGACCTACAAACCCCCTCATCCACATGTCCCATGCCCACATTGTATTCCGGGTCTGAATCCAACTCGGATTTGAGGACTAAGCCTGGCGGACACAAAGAGTCAGTATTGGTGATGGGGTTACTGGCCAAAGAACTCACGGAAGGGTTGATAAAATTAGTGGTGAGTACATGACGACCCGTGTCGCAAAAAGGGAAGGATTAGTAGTAAAGCAGACCGGGACAAACAGTTCAGCCAACATGAAGAGCAGAGAGCGGCAACAGGCTGCCTCAAACACCACACGGTGAATACATGGATAACACCTGAGTGTTTGAGTTTGAACATCGATCACATGATCAACGGAGAAGTTGAGCGAGGCTCGCGCCGCCATCGGAGTATTCAAGTTGGCTCCGAGACTCAGCGGTGCACCTCCCGAGAAGGTCCAACTGGATGGTCCATAGCTTTGAATAGGTGGGGAGGAAATGTAAATTGTCTGAAATATATTTGAGAGTCTTTTAAACGTCTGAATAATACATGGATTTCAGGAGACGTGAAAGATGTCAAAGATTACCTGCAGAAGACAGAAGATAATATGCAAAAGACGAAGACGTGGACGAGACGGCTTCACAGAGACAGAGACGGGAAAAGATTCATTTCAGGAGACGAAGATGTGAAAGACCAACCCGCCGTTTTCCTGATGAGGGAAACCCCAAGATTGTACAGGAATATCGGCATATTCGTGTGGCCTTTGGGAGTATGCTGCACAGCGCGCTGTTGGTATGAGATGGCCTCCGAGAGGTTTGAAAGACCTCCTATACTTCTGAAACGACATAAAAATGCGTTCCCGAGGTTGCTTAGTAGCCCTGGCATATTTACATGACCGTTGGGAGTAAGTTGAATAGCGCGTCGCTGGGCTGAGATCGCTTCCGAGATATCCGAGGGATCTCCCATACGTTGGAAGCGACACAAAAATGCAGACCCCAAGTTGCTCAGGTGTTCTGGCATATCTGCGTGGTCATCGGGAGTGAATTGGGCGGCGCAATGCAGAAAAGCGAGGGCTTCGGTTATTTCGTTTTCATTGCCAGTGATTTCATAAATTTGCGCCAACTGAAGTCCACGTCGCCTTGATGTCCGAGCTGTATGTATGTAAGCATCGTTTCCCCAGAGTTGAAGTGGTAACATACCAATTTCGAGCTGCTCTTCATCACTGACATATTCACGTATTGCGTCCTTATGAGACATACGTTGGATCGTAAACGACAATTTGAATGAGGGTGCACCCGCATCGGATGTGACGGTTCTGGTGATTTCTTTTGTTTTGAGGAATGAGTGTTCATGCAAAAAAAAAAACGTCGATAGTCAACAACCTACCTGTATGTGTCTCCAATCCCGAAGCCAATTCGTCTTTCGTCAAAGATACATGCGCAAAGTCGTTTGCGTCTTGGGATGTAGCCACAATAGTAAGGTCGTCTATTTCTGCGAGTCTAAGAATTGACTCAGGCCAAAATCGGCGCGAGAAGTAATTGAGCACAAAGGTCTTACATTTCAATGACAGATGTCTGCTTCCACGTATTCGACACTTCTTTTTCCAACAATACGACGAGACCATCCTCGGAGTCTAGTCCAAAAATGACAAGCCTGACAGTATCGAGAGATGGGAAGTCGTCGCCTTCCGTTGTAAATTGAAGGCGGAGGTCTGATAATAATATATGTTGGGCATGAGATTTCAGTTTAAGATATAACCGCACCTGTTATATAAAGAGACCAATTTCTATCGGGTCCTTGTTCGTATATCGCCGCTGAATGAGGCTTCGTCTCAGAAAATTCGTTGGAGGATACCACATCATCAGACACAAGTTGGCCAGTCTCTGTAAGTTCAATGGCCTTGGGAGCCATATCTAAAGCATTCATAAGTATATAACGTTTCAAATGTGAACCCTTTATCCTACCAGTCGCAGCAGATTCACCATAAAATTTCAGAGGAGCTTCTTCAACCCCCTCGGGGGATACAAGGTGAGGAATTGACAAGAGTGGCTGCAAAAGGTATACGTCCCCTGAGGTGGCCGCGTTAATCACGTCTAAGTGAAGTTTTCGGGGAAAATAGCAGGAGACTCAGAGATGTAACTCACCAATTTTACTAACTTCTCCAGCTGGTTCGGTCGATGAACCAGTGAAATAATTTGCCTGATCAGCCATGGTTTTGCCAGGATATATTGCAGACTATTGTCGTAAAACTCTCTAGATGATGATCCAGGGATTCGAGGGTGTAGATTTCCTGTTGAGTCCCCTCTGCACTATATCTTATATCTACGTCTAGATGAAGGCTGTACTGCATATCAATGTTCGTCAGAACATTTTTACTGAGCGCGATGCACTGGATATCGACCCAATGTTATGTTGGCCGCGTGTGGATGCAACAATGTCTAGGCATGAATTTAGCGGTAAGTGTCAGTAACTCAGCAAAAGCTATGCTTTTTGTGGATTTTGAAGGGACTACTAACCAGACTATCCTAGTCACCGTAGTTACTCGTAGTCATAACTTGCATTTATGCAGTGCATAGACGTCATCTTCGTATCCATCTATCTGAGCTATAATTATAAACGCGTTGAGAAGCAGGATGCGGCGATCACGATAGTTACAATCTACAAAAGAGAAGTGGGGGGTGAATTTACCGTTTATGTAACGATATTGGCGAGTGAAGGAGAGTATCAAGCCCAGCCTTAAAACGAAACGGAGTGGGTAACCCAAATGCGGATAACCTATGTGGGCGGTGCTCCGGCCCGGCATGGGAAAATCTTTTCGGAGCCTCAAACCAAGTATAGAAAAGGCGATGTTTGCTGCGCAAATAATCACCGGCAGAAGAGCGGCTTCGAACAAACCTGCAAGTGCCGACTTGTGTACGTTCCACTACTATCCCTGACCCACACATCGACCGGGACCCACCTTTCGACCAGTCACACCCTGTCACAGGCCAAAAAAGGCTTGAGTTCAAACTCAGCACGGGCTGTAGCCTGTAGA
>Ga0247742_10002454_pt1 | contig 12105 bp, 6 predicted proteins | sample UWRJL208509C2_FD_180944 | JGI IMG/M metagenome (GOLD analysis project Ga0247742, IMG submission 180944) | Plant litter microbial communities from Arlington Agricultural Research Station in Wisconsin, United States - UWRJ-L208-509C-2 | ecosystem: Environmental > Terrestrial > Plant litter >... | reverse complement strand
AAAAAGGCATAATCAAGACCAATATTTGAAGTTTCTGTTTCTTCCCATTTAAGATCCCCATAACCTTCAGGTCTTCCTACAGGAACGAAACTATCACCAAACTGGTATTGTGCCTGAGTATTTCCGGTTGTATATCTTGAGATATAAAAGAACCTGCTGTCAATATCCTGCTGCCCTGTAATACCCCAACCTACTCTTAGTTTCAGTTCAGATAATTGTTTAACACCTTTCAGGAAACTTTCTTCAGACATTTTCCATGCTACTGCAGCACCCGGAAAGTTACCCCATCTGTTTTTAGGAGAGAATCTCGATGTCCCGTCTCTTCTGTAGTTTAATGTTACTAAGTATTTTTCGTCAAAATTTAAGTTTACCCTACCAAAGTAAGACTGCAAATTGACATCTCCTTTTGTATCGACATCAGGATTGGCATTTGGATCGAATTTATTACCGCTGCTAAAAGAAGCCTGAGTAAAATTCTGATAGGAATACCCGCCGGTAACATCCAGGTTTAATCTTCCCAGATCTTTAGTATATACCAAATAGCTATCCATTAATTTATTCTCCCTTTTATCCCAAAAATATGTGTTAGCTCCATAATTTATATATGATCCATCGTGCTTGCTATAAGTTCCTACCTGATATCCGGCAGGACTGAAAGGAGCTAATACATTGCTTCCATTACCATCATTTTTGTCAAATCCAAGATTTACGACTGCTCTTAAATCTTCGAAGAAATGAAGTTTATAATCAACAGTAACATTACCATACATTCTACGGTTATCAGTAGAGTTGTTTCTTTGGTTTAAAAGCGATACCGGATTTTGTTGTGCGCCTGTAACTACCCTGTCGCCATCTGCCTCAAACCATTCAAAATACCCGCCTAAATAAGATGTTGGGTCATACACCGATTGTGTAGGATCAAAATGGATCGCATTCCCGATAGCACCTTCATCTGCAAAACGGTTATCCTGCCATGAGATATTGGCATTAAGATTGATTTTCAGGTGATCTTGAAAAAAAGTTGGATTTAACGCTATCGATGTAGTAGTTCTTTTAAATTCACCTGTCTTTAATAGCCCCGGGATCTCAGTGTACCCTACAGATAACCTTGCGGGTAATACTCCAAATAAATTACCACGGAGGGATAAATTATTATCTACAGATATTGAATTAGCAAAAATCTCATCCTGCCAGTCTGTATTTGCGGTACCTAATAATGCTTTCTGGGTATCATCTCCTTTTATATTAACAAGATTTCTAAATTCACCTGCAGATAAAACGTCTACCTTTTTAGCTAAAGTATTTACAGTAGTCAAAGAGTTAAAAGATACTCTTAAATCACCTTTACTTCCTTTTTTGGTAGTAATGATAATAACCCCATTAGAAGCTCTTGACCCATAAATTGCAGTTGCTGACGCATCTTTTAATATTGAGAAAGACTCAATATCATTTGGGTTAATTGATGCAAGCGCGCTGGTTGATCCTCCAGAAGTACCACTATCAACAGGTAAGCCATCAATAACGATTAAAGGATCATTAGTAGCATTTAATGAAGCTCCTCCCCTGATCCTGATCGTTGATCCCGAACCTGGCGCACCACTGGTACTAACGGTTAAACCAGCAACACGGCCGTTTAATAAATTCTCAGCAGTTGCGTTATTACCTCTGTTAAAATCTTTGGCTGTGACAAGTTCTACTGAACCGGTTGCATCTTTCTTCTTAACAGATCCATAACCTACAACTACCACCTCGCTTAATTCAGAAGTATTTTCTTCCAATTGTACTGTTACATCTGCCTGTGCATTATACACAAGAGAGAAATCCTTAAATCCAATATAAGAGAAAAGAATTACATCCCCTTTTTTCAAATTTGACAGTTTATAGTTACCGTCAAAATCACTTGCAGTACCATTTTGGCTACCCTGGACTGTCACATTTACGCCTGGTAATGGCAGGCCGGAAGTTTTTTCCAGTACTTTACCAATTAAAGTGCTCTGAGAAAGCGCACTAAACGGTAGTAGGAGTACTAAAATTAACAACTTTTTATAAATTGTTTTCATACATTTTGTTTGAGTTAAAATTGAGTTAATTTGCTTGAAATATGCTTGTAATTCTGCTTCGAAAGTTAAATTTATGTAAATAACCCGATAAAAAAAATGTCGATTTGCGAAACGTAAACCGAAAACGTTTTCGTGTTGACAACTTTCTCAAAAATGCACGTTTTCAGACCAGAAACTGATATTAATCAAATAAAAATTTATCTTTATTCAGAAAACAACATTATACCTCCTTTTAACATGAAAAGAAAAGTCACTTTAAAGCAAATTGCTAAGGAACTGGATGTATCAATTTCAACTGTTTCAAAAGCACTAAGAGATAGTACAGAAATCAGTGAAGACACCCGTCTAAAGGTTAAAGCTTTTGCCAAATTATACAACTACAAGCCTAATAATATTGCACTTAGCCTCAAGAACAGAAAAACGAAAACCATCGGTATTATTATTCCCGAAATCGTTCACCATTTTTTTGCTACAGTAATCAGCGGTATTGAGCAGATTGCCAATGAAAACGGATATAGTGTAGTAGTATGCCTCTCTAATGAATCTTTTGACAAGGAAGTTATCAACATGGAAATGCTTGCCAATGGCAGTATTGACGGATTCATTATGTCCCTATCCAAGGAAACACAATATAAAGGTGATTTTCACCATATTACAGAAGTTATTAACCAGGGTATGCCCGTGGTGATGTTCGACAGGGTTACGAATGATATCCTTTGTGATAAAGTTATTATCGACGATAAGATGGCGGCCTATGATGCTGTACAGACCCTGATCAATATGGGTAAGAAAAAAATAGCTCTTGTTACAACTGTTGATTATGTGAGTGTTGGAAAATTGCGTACAGACGGTTATGCCAAAGCTTTGCTTGATAACGATATCAGTCTCAATGAAAACCTCATCATTAAAATTGAAGACATCGAGAATTGCGAAATAAAAATCGGAAAACTGATAGAAGATAAAGCGATAGATGCAGTCTTGGCTGTCAACGAATTATTTGCCGTAACGATCATAAAAATGGCCAGTAAACTCGGACTGAAAGTTCCTGAAGATTTATCAGTAATTGCATTTACAGATGGTATTATTTCACAATACTCTACGCCTACGATTACAACTGTTAGCCAAAACGGGATTAAGATGGGCCAGAAAGCGGCAAGAATGCTGATTGACCGTCTTGAAAGTGAAGAATACGATCTCGAAGAAGAGGAAGAGCACTACAGAACAGAGGTCATAGAGACCAATCTGATTGAACGGGAATCGACAAAATAGTTAAATTTAAATTTACGATTAAAAAAAATTATATATTTACCACCGATTATCAAAGCTTGTAATTTTACTTCGAAAAAAAATTAAGTTTTGATAAGCAACGCGCTTATCGTATCCAATCATTAAATTACGATAATGGAAAAGCGTAGATTAAGTTTTTGGGAAATCTGGAACATGAGTTTTGGTTTCCTGGGAATACAAATGGGATTTGCACTGCAAAATGCCAATGCAAGCAGGATCTTACAAATTTTTGGTGCCGACGTCCATGAACTTTCCTGGTTTTGGATTATCGCTCCGTTAATGGGACTGATAGTACAGCCTATCATCGGACATTATAGCGATAATGCCTGGGGCAGGTTCGGCAGAAGAAAACCTTTTTTCCTTTTAGGTGCTATACTGGCATCAATAGGCCTGGTGCTGATGCCACAGGCGAATATTTTCATTTATGTTTTGCCGGCATTATGGGTTGGCGCCGGAATGTTAATGATCATGGATGCTTCCTTCAACATTGCTATGGAACCTTTCCGCGCACTTGTAGGAGATAACCTGCGTACTGATCAACGCACTGCAGGTTTTAGCATACAGACAGCATTAATCGGTTTTGGAGCAGTAATAGGTTCTGCACTCCCGTATGTGCTTACTAATTGGTTTTCTGTACCTAATAAAACAGAAACCGGTAGTGTACCGTTAAACCTGACTTTATCATTTATCATCGGTGCTGCTATCCTGATCCTGTCTATTTTAGTAACATTGTTTACAACTAAGGAATATACTCCCGAGGAACTTTCTAAATTTGAAGACGAACAGGCGCATCTGCGTGAAATAGAAAAAGAAGCAGTAAAGGAATCTAAATTGTCTGATATTTTTACCGACTTCCGTAAAATGCCTGCTACAATGCGGCAATTAAGCTGGGTACAGTTTTTCTCCTGGTTTGGTCTTTTCGGCATGTGGGTCTTCACCACTCCTGCCATTGCACATCACATCTACAAACTTCCATTATCAGATACCTCCAGCCAGCAATATCAGGATGCAGGAGACTGGGTTGGAATTTTGTTTGGCGTTTATAATCTCGTTTCGGCTATTATAGCACTTTTCGTTTTACCGCTGGCAGCCAAAAAATTGGGCAGAAGGACGACCCATTCCCTCGCACTTATAATTGGCGGAATAGGGCTTCTTTCCATTTACTTTATGCCCGATGAAAACTGGGTTGTACTCTCTATGGTATTGGTCGGTATCTCATGGGCGAGTATCCTCTCCATGCCTTATGCCATACTCGCAGGGTCAATCACACCAAAGAAAATGGGTGTTTATATGGGGATTTTTAATTTCTTCATTGTAATTCCCCAAATTATCAATGCTTTAATCGGCGGCCCAATTGTCAAATACCTTTACAACGGTGATGCTATCTACGCTTTAATTACAAGTGGGATAAGCTTTATCATTGCGGCCATTTTGGTTTATAAAGTAAAAGATGTCGATGATGTTAAGATTAAAATCTAACTACAATACAAAACAATGAATAAGAAAGCATTTATATTCGACCTTGACGGCGTTATTGTCGATACAGCAAAATACCATTTTTTAGCATGGCAGAAAATTGCTGCTGTTCTTGGAATCGAATTCACACCCGAACATAACGAACAATTAAAGGGAGTCAGCCGCGTGCGCTCGCTTGATATCATATTAGGCCTTGGTAAAATCGAAGCATCACAGGAAGACAAGAACAAATGGCTAATCCAGAAAAACGAGGATTATTTATCCTATCTGGTCAACATGGATTCAAGTGAATTACTGCCTGGGGTCCTTCAGGTACTGCAGTTTTTAAAAGAAAAGAACCAGGCTGTTGCATTGGGTTCTGCAAGTAAGAACGCGAGGCCAATATTAGAAAAAACCGGAATTATTGGTTATTTCGATGCTATTGTAGATGGTAATGATGTGACCAATGCCAAGCCTGACCCGGAGGTATTCATACAGGCAGCTAAGCTATTAGGAGCCACAAATGAAAACTCCATTGTTTTTGAAGACTCAGTTGCCGGTATACAGGCAGCCAATATTGCGAAAATGATAAGTATTGGAATTGGAGAGGCTTTCGTTTTAAATGAAGCCCAGTATATCTTTCCGGACTTTAACCATATAGATACCAGTTTTCTGGAATCACTAATCAAAAAATAAATCGAGAAACGGATAAGATTGGCCATTACCTGTCTTAACATGAAACAAAATCAAAAGAAATGAATCAGGATTATATTAAACCAGACAATTGGTCCATCATAGAAGAAGGATTTGATGCAGAAAGAGTAAAATCGTCAGAAAGTTTGTTCAGTATAGGTAACGGTGCTATGGGGCAACGTGCCAATTTTGAAGAAACCTATACAGGCCCTACTTTTCAGGGAAGTTATATAGCAGGTATCTATTATCCTGACAAAACCAAAGTGGGTTGGTGGAAAAACGGTTATCCAGAGTATTTCGCAAAAGTATTAAATGCCCCAAACTGGATTGGGATAGATATCGAAATCAATGGCGAAAACTTCGATCTTAATTCGTGTAAGGAAATAAAAAACTTTCGACGCGAACTCAATATGAAAGAAGGCTGGTACCACAGGTCTTTTGAAGCAACATTACAAAACGGGACTGCCATTGCTGTCAATGTACGCCGTTTCGTTTCTATCGAACAGGATGAAGCTGGTTTTATCAATTATGAAATCACTCCACTTAACAAAGAAGCCACAATAGTTTACAAACCTTATATAGATGCCGGCGTACACAATGAAGACGCTAACTGGGAAGAAAAATTCTGGGAACCCTTGGATGTAAAACATTCGGATAATGAGGCTTTTGTAACTGCACGCACATTCAAAACGCATTTTAATGTAACCACATTTATGCATAACAGCATTTGGATCAATGGTAAAAACCAGGATCTTGATACTGAAAGTATAGATAAAAACCATGAAAAAATACAGTTCGCTTATACCGTTACTGTACTTCAGGGTCAAACATCAGCAATCCGAAAAATAGGCGGATATACTGTTTCGTTAAACCATGAAGATACATTTGCAGCGGCTCAGCAGGTCATTGTTTCAACTTTTGCCAAAGGTTACGAGCAATCATTAGAGCAGCAAAGTATCGCCTGGGATAAAATCTGGGAGATGTCGGATATTACCATTGATGGCGATGTAAAAGCCCAGCAGGGAATTCGTTTTAATATCTTCCAGTTAAATCAAACGTATTTAGGTAAAGACTCCCGCCTGAACATCGGTCCAAAAGGATTTACAGGTGAAAAATACGGTGGTTCTACATATTGGGATACCGAAGCATATTGCATTCCTTTTTATATGGCGACCAAAGACCAGCAGGTGGCACGGAACTTATTGACGTACCGTTACAACCAACTGGATAAGGCTATAGAAAATGCAGCAAAATTAGGATTTACCAACGGAGCGGCTTTATACCCGATGGTTACCATGAATGGTGAAGAATGCCATAACGAATGGGAAATTACTTTTGAGGAAATTCACAGGAATGGAGCCATCGCTTTTGCGATTTTTAATTACTACCGCTTTACAGGAGATTACTCTTATATCCCGGAGAAAGGTCTTGAAGTACTTATTGCTATTGCCCGTTTCTGGCACCAGAGGGCTACCTACTCTACCCATAAGAACCAGTTTATGGTTTTAGGGGTTACAGGCCCTAACGAATATGAGAACAATGTCAATAATAATTTTTACACTAATTACCTGGCCAAATGGTGTATCGATTATACCATTGAACAAATAGAAAAAACAAAAAAAGAATACAGTGCAGATCATTCCCGTATCCTTTCAAAAGTAAATCTTGAGGATTCTGAAATCGCACAATGGAAAAATGTAGCAGATAATATGTATTTCCCATATTCAGAAGAGCAGGATGTATACCTGCAACAGGATGGTTTCCTGGATAAAGACTTAGTAAAGGCTTCTGATCTTGACCACTCTCAAAGGCCAATCAACCAAAAATGGTCATGGGACAGGATCCTGCGTTCGCCTTATATCAAACAGGCGGACGTATTACAGTGTTTTTATTTCTTTGAAGATCATTTTACAACTACGCAACTGGAGCGTCATTTTAATTTTTACGAACCTTTTACGGTTCATGAGAGTTCGCTTTCTCCATGTGTACACTCTATACAGGCTGCAGTATTAGGCAAAATGGATATGGCATATACTTTTTACCTGCGGACTTCAAGACTTGATCTTGATGATTACAATAAAGAAGTGGAAGAAGGTTGCCATATTACATCTATGGCCGGAACCTGGATGAGTATTGTAGAAGGTTTTGGCGGGATGCGTATCAAAAATGATACACTGCACTTCGAGCCAAGAATTCCTGAACAATGGGATGCCTACTCATTTAAGATTAACTTCCGCAACCAGATTTTAAAAGTTGCTGTCCACCCCACTGAGACCAGATTCTCTATCGAAGGGGGTAATGAAATCAAAGTTGTGGTAAATGGAAAAGAGATTACCGTAGAACCAAATAGTTTGGTTACTGTGTAATTTAATAGTATCGCTTTTTTAAAATAAAAGCCTGAAAAATAAAGGGCTATAAATTAAATATTGGTTCATTATGAAAAAATCAATCCTGCTTTTCTTATTAGTATCTGTTACTGCATTTGCTCAAATTGATAAGGTAGAGCCACCATTCTGGTATTCCGGCATGCACAATCCTGAATTGCAGATCATGTTCTATGGAAAGAACATTGCACAGTACGAAACTACAGTTTCAAATAACGTGGTCATTAAAAATGTAGTAAAGACCGAAAATCCAAATTACCTCTTTGTTACCATAGATACTAAAAACATTCCTGTCTCTGATTTAGTTTTCTCTTTTAAAGCCAAAAACAAAACAGCGTTTACACAAAAGTATGCCATAAAACAACGCCGTAACAATTCCGCTTTACGTAAAAGTTATGATTCTTCAGACATGATTTACCTCATCATGCCGGATCGTTTTGCAAACGGTAATCCAAAAAATGACAGTAGTACTGCCACAACCGAACAAGCCAACAGAAGCAATCCTAATGGAAGACATGGAGGCGATATTGAAGGTGTCATAAAAAATCTGGACTATATCAACGAACTCGGAGCTACTACTGTATGGAGTACCCCCCTCTGTGAAGACAATGATCCACATGGCTCTTACCATGGTTACGGGCAATCCGACGTCTATAAAATAGATCCGCGTTATGGAACTAATGAAGATTATGTACGCCTTGCTTCAGAATTGCATAAAAAAAACATGAAGCTCATAATGGATTATGTCACTAATCACTGGGGTGCGCAGCACTGGATGGTAAAAGATCTTCCTGCATATGATTTCATCCACCAGTTTCCGGGTTATGCCCAGACAAATTACAGGATGACAACACAGTTTGACCCAAACGCATCAACTGTAGACAGCCAGTTATGTATGGACGGATGGTTTGTCAAATCCATGCCCGACCTGAACCAGTCTAATCCATTAATGCTGACCTATCTTACCCAAAACGCTATCTGGTGGATTGAATATGCAGATCTGGATGGTTACCGTGTAGATACCTATTCTTACAATGATAAAGCCGGAATAGCCAAATGGACAAAAGCAATCACAGATGAATATCCTAATTTTAATATTGTAGGAGAAGTATGGATGCATGACCAGGCACAAATGGCCTACTGGCAGAGAGACAGCAAAATCGCAGCTATACAAAATTACAACTCCTACCTGCCAAGCGTAATGGATTTTACTTTACAGGATGCACTGGGCACCGTATTCAATGAAGACCAGGCCTCATGGGACAATGGGATAATCAAAGTATATGATAATTTTACCAATGATTTCCTGTATCCTAATATCAACAGTATCTTGCTTTTTGCCGAGAATCATGACACCGGACGTTTCAACGAAATTTATAAAAACGATTTAAAAAAATACGAGCTGGCAATGACACTATTAGCCACCGTTCGTGGTATTCCGCAATTGTATTACGGTTCAGAAATCGGAATGGCAGGAAGTAAAGACAAGGGTGATGGCGATATCCGTCATGATTTCCCTGGTGGTTGGGATGGCGATACCAACAATGCCTTTACCAAATCAGGCAGGACTGCCGAACAGCAAAAGTATTTTGATTTCACTTCCAAATTATTCAACTGGAGAAAAACCAGTGAAGCTGTACATACCGGAAAAACCAAACACTACATCCCCGAAAACAACGTATATGTCTATTTCCGCTACAACGATTCACAAAGCGTCATGGTCGTAATCAACAATTCCGACAAAACCCAAAACTTCAAAACCTCCCGCTTCCAGGAAAGTATCGGGAATTTTAAAACCGGAAAAGAAGTCCTTTCCGGAAAAACTATTGATCTCAGTAATGAGGTTACCATTGAGGCTAAATCTTCCTTGATTTTAGAGTTAAACTAATACTGCTTTTTTACTTTTTACAATTAAGCCTCCCTTCCCGATATTTGGAAAAGGGAGGCTTAATTGTAATATTAAAAATCAATTACAGACACAAAGCATAAAAAATAACCAAAAACCTATAACCACTTCATTGCGCAAATAATCAGAAATTTATTACTTTCACAATTACAGTTAGCTTACTTATTCAGCTATTCTCCTACGCAAATGAAAGAAAACAATTCTACTCCACAGGTGCCATTTATATGGGAAGGTGCCAACCTATACTTCCTGATAACCGACCGTTTTTATAACGGTGATACATCCAACGATATCAACTTTGGCAGAAATAAGCCCACTGGTAAACTCAGGGGTTTCGAAGGTGGGGATATTAAAGGGATTATCAAGAAATTAGATGACGGCTATTTTGAAAGCCTCGGTATTAACGTCATCTGGCTTACTCCTATAGTGGAACAAATCCATGGCGGTATCGATGAAGGAACCGGCTTATCCTATGGTTTCCATGGTTACTGGGCCAGGGACTGGACTTCTATAGATCCTAACTTTGGGACTGGAGCAGATTTATCCGAACTGGTAACAAAAGCACATTCCCAGGGAATACGTGTTGTACTCGATGGTGTTATTAACCATACAGGACCAGTAACCGAAATTGACACTATATGGCCAGAAGGATGGGTACGTACAGGGGTTCAATGTGACTATACCGGTTTTAATGGAACTACAGCCTGTACGTTGGTAGAAAATCTTCCCGATGTAAAAACAGAAAGTACAGATAATGTTGAACTTCCTGCTTTTCTGGCTGAAAAATGGAAAGCAGAAGGCAGATATGACAACGAAATCAAAGAACTGGAGGAATTCTTCCAAAGGACCGGTTATCCAAGATCTCCCAAATATTACATTATAAAATGGCTTACCGATTATATTATCGAATTTGGAATAGACGGTTATCGCGCAGATACCGTAAAACATACTGATGTGGAGGTATGGGATGATTTCAAAACAGAATGCCAGTATGCATTCGATACATGGAAGAAAAACAACCCTTCTGAAGTTCTTGATGACAATGCATTTTATACTATCGCAGAGGTTTATGACTATAAAATAAGTGGGGGACAGTTATTTGATTTTGGAGATAAACAGGTTAACTATTTCGAAAACGGATTCAATAATATGATCAATTTCGAATTCAAATCAGATGCCCTGAATGATTATGAATCTTTATTCTCTAAATATTCGGATAAACTCAATAATGATCTTAAAGGATTTAGTGTATTGAATTACATCTCTTCACATGATGACGGAGCACCATTCGATGTCAACCGCGAGAAAAGTATGGAGAGTGCAACAAAGTTATTGCTTACTCCGGGTATTTCACAAACTTATTATGGGGACGAAAGTGCCCGTTCCTTAAATGCTGAAGGTGCTGAAGGTGATGCTCTCTTACGTTCTTTTATGAACTGGGATGACCTGGAGTCCAATCCGGACATACAGCACATTCTATTACATTGGCAGAAATTAGGACGTTTTAGAAGGAACCACCCTGCCGTAGGAGCCGGTATCCATAACCATATATCAGATGCTCCCTATACTTTCAGCAGGTCATTTTCAAAAGAAAACTTTATAGACAATATTGTTGCAGCACTCGACCTGCCAATAGGCCAAAAAGAAATCCCTGTTGGCGATATTTTCCATGATGGCGACAACCTAAAGGATTTCTATTCCGGTGAAATAGTAACCGTAGCAAATGGCACAGTAATTATAAATAGTGAATTTGATCTGGTATTATTGGAATATATCAACTAAAAATAGCTTAAATAATTTACCAAACGTCCTGATAAATCAGGGCGTTTTTTTATGTTTACACTTTATATCAAAAATGAAGAAAACACTTACCATAGGGCATCGCGGTGCCAAAGGCCATGAAGCGGAAAATACACTCGCTTCGTTCCAAAAAGCACTTGACCTTGGAGCAGATGGTATTGAATTCGACGTAAGGCTAAGCGGAGATGGCAAAATAATAGTAATCCACGATGAGACCATTGACCGGACAACTAATGGCACGGGTATCGTAAAAGAGTTTTCATTACAGCAACTAAAAGCTTTCCGTATCAATGAAAATCACCAAATTCCGGAACTTTCAGAAGTATTTGATTTGATTAGCAGCAATTACCTGATTAATATCGAACTTAAAGAATACGAAACCGCCGATCCCGTTGTAGCACTTATACAGAAATACGTTTCTGAAAACAACAGGAAATATACCGACTTTCTTGTTTCCTCTTTTGACTGGACAGCCCTACAGCAGGTTCGCAACCTCGACGCGTCAATCCCGTTGGGTGTA
>Ga0247742_10002450_pt1 | contig 12121 bp, 8 predicted proteins | sample UWRJL208509C2_FD_180944 | JGI IMG/M metagenome (GOLD analysis project Ga0247742, IMG submission 180944) | Plant litter microbial communities from Arlington Agricultural Research Station in Wisconsin, United States - UWRJ-L208-509C-2 | ecosystem: Environmental > Terrestrial > Plant litter >... | reverse complement strand
GTTCGGATCCAATTAGTAAATCCTTCTGCTACGGCAACAGAAATATGGGAAGTGGGCGGTGTGCCATTATCTGCATTAGATGCCTCCACAATTATGACTACTGAAGACTGTGTTGATGCAGCCCTTTCCGGACTGGATAAAGGCGAACTGACTACACATCCATCGGTAAACGACCAGGAATTAATTGATGCTTATGAAGATGCCCGAATTAAATTATTCCAAAGTTCACAGAATGGCAAGCCTGCTGAACGTTATACCCAAAATTAATAGCATAAACGGTTTGGGTTCTACGATAGAGCTGTAGAATAAAGACTGCTCCTAACCGAATTAGGAGCAGTTTTTATTTGTATAATTTAGTAGATACTATTTTCAAGAGATAAAGTTATTCAGCATAAAAGTAATTACTATCATTGAGATCTGCAATGAGTCCGGGTTGCGTAGAAGGCATCAGGATTTAGTTATTAGCGGCCTATAGTAGCGGCATTAAATATTCTGCAAAAATTGCCACCGCCTATTTTACCGATTTCATTTTCGGTAAATCCTGTCTTTAGCAGTGCATCGACGACAGCATAATAGAAACCGACTTTTTGATCCTTCCAGACTTCGTTAGTACTTCCGCCTATTCTGCCGGGAGTAGGGGGCAGCTTAGTATCGGTACCGATGCAGACATGCTCAGTTCCGACAATGTCAACCATAGCCCTGATATTTTGGGCATACTCCAATGGGGTATCTGACAGGTGGGTCCATACACCAATAACACCACCTGCATCTGCAACAATTTTAGCTTGCTCCTTACTGATGAGTCTTGGGCGCATCATCCTGGCCATAGACTCGTTCTGTCCCAGTCGGGTGTCGAGTCCGGTATGAGAAATCAGTATAGGGTGAGTTGCCACTTTTAATGCAGCGTTTACCGTTTCATTGTTGGCATGTGAAAGGTCTACAAGGATACCGAGTCTGTTGCATTCTTTGATAACATCTGCTCCAAATGCAGTTAGTCCGCCGAATTGTGGCGGGTTTGTGAAAACATCACCCAAAGGTACGGATGCATCGTGGTCATGAAGTAGTGTAAGGTGTCGTAAGCCTTTGCTGTAGCCTACTTCGAGCCTATCCAGATGCCCTTCAAGAAAGTGAGCGCCTTCAACTGATTGAACGATCGTTGGCTGGTGTTTATCATGGGCGGAACGGAGATCGGCCAGGTTCATCGCACGTTTCATGTTATTGTTTTCCAGTATTGTGTCCATTGCGGTCAATCCATTCAAGAACCGATCATAGGCTTCGCCCGGATTGTGAAGATCTTGGTAATCAACAGCAAATGTCATACAGATAGCTGATAAACCAGACTTTTTCATCTCATGGAATAGGTTAACTTTTGGGCCGGGTAATTCTGCTGCGTTGAGAGGGAGATCAATATGATTGTGTGTATCAATCCCGATGGTTTTGGCTACAATTTCGGCTATCCTGGGATCGTCCTGGCTGATAGCCCACGACAATTGTGGGGCTATTATAATTGCTGCTCCTGCTCCTGTTACGGAGGTGATAAACTTTCGTCGTGACCATTCTTGTTGGAATTTTTCCATAATTTTTAATTAGGTTAATTACCGGAAAGATTTTATTTTTCCATCCGACTGACTATTAGTACGTATTATTGTAAAGATACATTTTCTGACATAAGTTTATATGGAGGTTATTTTTGAATTAAAGTAAGATTTTTTCGAAAGAAATCCTGTATTGCAGGATCTGCTTTGACAGCTATCGGTTTTTCTAATGCCAGGATATGGGCTGTAACCAACGCATCTCTGATGTTTGTTCAATAATCATCACACGTGTACATAATAAGTTTAAAACACGTATCGTTTTAAAATTCATTATATTGTATATTAAATTTTGCGACATGAATACAAAATTGACATTGACGATAGAAGAAGATATTATTAAAAAAGCGAAAGACTACGCTAAACAAAACAATCGTAGTCTTTCAGATATTATTGAGAATTATCTCAAAGTTATTACCGACAATAATAGAGAGGATAATTCAGAAAAACTTACACCAATTGTGAAATCCTTAAAAGGATCTTTCAAAATGAAATTTGATATGGATTATAAAAAAGAATTACGGAAAAGGTAAGAAGGGATTTATATCTTTTACCTTAATCGTTTAATATTGAATAAAAGTTCGACTCCTTAATAATTTCTAAAATGGTTAATTCACTTCTATAATTTAATTCTTCATTTTGATCATAGAAACAAAAGGTATAATTTATAGGATTGAGATCCAGGCAAATTGGTTTGTATTTAAAATCTTCTCCACGTTGTATTATTTTATCTGGCTGACGTAAAATTAAATCTCTAATTTTTGATTTGCCATATAGTTTTATCAGGCATAATACTTTTAAAGAATCAGCCTCATTACTTTTTTCGTTTGCTGCTCCAGAGTCTATTAGTTCTATACAATTAGAATATTCGGCATTAATATAATAGATTTTAGCATTCAGGTATTCTATTTCACTGAGTGCTGAAAGTTTAGCATTAAGGCAAAAGCCATAATCTGCTTTTTTGGCCCGGGCAAGATATTTTTTAGCTTTTTTTAAATCCGGGTTTTCCGAATTAATTATTTTGTCTGCTTTGTTAATTAATCTGAAGTCTTGAGAGTAGGAAGAAATATAGCTTAAAAACAGTAATAGATATATAAAATGTTTCATGTCTTTATCAATATTAATTTTCCTGTTGTAAGGTTTGGTTACATCACTTTTTTGGAGCTAATTTTACAGCAAATTACGACAAAATTTTGAGGTGGATTAGTTTAGTAAATTTTTTTATAAGAATTTCAAATAAAGAGGTATTTCTATTTTAATGGCACAGCAGATTTTATTTGATTAACTTCGATAATTATTAAAAGCAGAATGAGAGCTATAATTACATTTTTTATATTATTTGCATGTTTGCCGGTCATGGCAGCCCAAAGTGTCGAATCTACAGTAGATAAGCGGGTGGAACTGCTGAGTGTCATATTTCGTCTTGCGGGTAATCCGGAGTACAATATGAAATTTGCGAAGAATTATATAAGTGACATCAATTTGTATTTTGAAAAATATAAAGGGCATCCGGTAATTGGTTTCGCAAAGGAACTTAATAAGGAAAAAGGTATCGGTTTTTCGAAAGTGATGTTCCTTGCGGTAGATTTAGAATATAAAAACAACCGGTTTTCGCTGATCAAACAATCAGAAAACAGTCTGGTGAATATGTGGGATATGGAAGATGCGCTAAAGTTTGTCGATCTTGCCAACGACTTCTACAAAACATCAAAATTTGAAGTTTTTTTTAATAATCATAAATCAATGTATACAGAGGCTACAAAGCGATTTGACGAAGCCGTAGCTGATTTTGACCAGCAATGGTATTTTGATTATTATGGGGACCATGATGCCGAATACAAGATGGTGATAGGGATTGCTAATGGCGGTGCGAATTATGGCCCGCATGTAAAGCCTGTTGGACATAAGAAGCTTATTTATGCAATTATGGGTTCGTGGAGCTTTAATGCACAAGGGAAAGCATTGTTTCCAAAAGAGGAATATTTACCTTATCTGGTACACGAATTTAACCATTCCTTTATCAATCATATCCTGGAGGAGGATGGTAATGAAGCAGCACTTCAAACTGCGGGCGAAATTTTATTAAATGACCAGAGAGAGGCTATGAGGCTTGAAGCTTATGAGGATTGGCAAGGTGTGATCAATGAATCATTAGTCAGGGCTTCTGTAGTGCGCTATATGATTGATCATAAAGATAAAGATGAAGCTGTACAGGAAGAGATTTCGAAACAGGTTAAGAAAGGTTTCTTGTGGACAAAGGAACTGGTTGCGTTATTAGGAGAATATGAGTCTTCCAGGGATAAATACCCAACATTCAAAAGTTTTTACCCGCGTATAATAACGTTTTTTAAAACCACAGCTGATCACATCAAACAATAAGTCTCAGCAAATGCTATGTTGTATTGTTTTCTAAAACCGTGTAATTTATCTCCTCGTCGATTCTCTTTCTATGATTTCTGTGGGTAGTTCGACTGTTCTATGAATAACGGGAAGGTGCTCCTTTATCTGGGAAATTTCATCAATCAAAATAGAAGCTGCCTGAAATCCGATATCATAACCCGGCTGGTCAATCGTTGTAAGCTTTGGCGAAATTACTGTCGACATAAACCAGTTGCTGAATCCAAAAACAGCAATCTGCTCAGGAATCTTAATGTTTACTTCATTAAGATATTTGATGATTCCAATGGCTATCAGATCAGTAATCGCAAAAATAGCATCTACATCAGTATGGTCTTCAGTCAGTTTTTTGGCATTCTCATACCCGTCTTCAAAATCGGTATTGTGGTCACACAGATAAACTAATGACGGATCGTATGGGATTCCGTTATCTTCGAGTGCTTTTTTATAACCAAGAAAACGGTCAATTGAATTTTGTGGTACATAAGAACCGCGGAAATGTGCGATCTTTTTATAGCCTTTCCGGATTAAATAAGTAACGGCATCATAGGCCGCTTTCCGGTCATTGATAACCACTTTGGAGCAGTCAACGATCTTGGCAATCTTATCAAACAAAACAACAGGCGTATTTTTTCTGATTACAGCCTCAATATGTGAAAAGTCATCTGTTTCATTAGAAAGGGACATTAAGATCCCATCAACTCTTTTCTGGACCAAAAGCTCAATCTGCTTTTTCTCCAGTTCGTATTTTTCATTAGATTGTAAGATAATTACCAGATAACCACGATTCTCTGCTTCTTCTAGGATACCATTTAAAACACTGGAAAAAAAGTGATGGACGGTTGTAGGAATAATTACACCAAGCGTTTTTGTTTCATTAGTGCGCAGGTTAACAGCATTGATATTAGGTCTGTAGTTCATGTTTTCGGCCATTTCCAATACTTTGGCTCTTGTGGTTTTACTGATGTCAGTATAGCCTTTAAGTGCCTTTGAGACTGTGGTGACCGAGATTCCTAACGCAAATGCAATGTCTGTAAGTTTGGTGTCATTCATAAAATAAATGTAATAAATTTTACTGTAGGAAGAGTAATTACTTTTTCGAAAACGTTTTCGGTCATTTCGAAAACGTTTTCGGTGTCAAATTCTCGCGTATAAGTTAATTAGTTGTTAAGTTTACTAAAATTTAACAACTAATTAGTAACCTAACAACAATAGTATGAAACAATTTGACTCTTACCTTAAAGTATTCCTTGTGATGCTTGTGGTATTTTTTCTTCCCACCGGAATGTTTTCCCAAACTGACAGTTCTGTATCAGGTAAAATTTATGATGAAACCGGCGCCGGACTTCCCGGTGCTAATGTTACCCTTGATGGTACAGCCCAAATAGCAATAACAAATGAAAATGGAGAATACAAGTTTACAAATCTTGCTGCTGGAAATTATCTTATTGTAGTTTCGAGTGTAGGCTATAAAGGACTCCGTAAAGAAGTGACCGTACTGGCGGGAGCTGCTGTGGTTCAGGATCTGGTACTCGAAACGGAAAACGAAAGTTTAAATGAAGTAGTCGTTACAGGTTCGTCAAATGCGCGTACCAAATTAGAATCCAGTATTGCCATTACCACTTTAAGTGCCAAGGCTATCGAAAACCTTGCACCGATAAGTACAGCTGCTTTATTACAGACAATTCCGGGTTTTGTTGTGGAATCATCGGGTGGAGAAGTAGGTAATAACTTATTCGCAAGAGGTATCCCATCTGCCGGGGCGTATGAATATGTACAAATTCAGGAAGACGGGTTACCGGTTTTTGAAGATGGAGCTTTGCAGTTTGCAAATGCCGATGTTTTTTACAGGCTTGATGAAACAGTAAGTAAAATGGAGGCGGTCCGTGGAGGTTCAGCATCTATTTTTGCATCAAATGCTCCAGGTGGAATTATAAACTTTATATCTAAAACGGGCCAGAATGATTTTCAGGGTAAGGCTAAATTTAGTGTTGGAGATTATGGGTTGTACAGAAATGATATTAACCTGAGCGGTGCTTTGGTACCGGATAAATTGTTTTTCAATGTAGGTGGGTTTTACAGGGTTGATGATGGTGTGCGTGATCCCGGTTTTACTGCCAATAAAGGCGGACAGGTAAAAGTGAACCTGACTTATAAATTTGATGATGGTTATTTACGCGTAAATTATAAAAAACTGGATGACAGGAATACTTTCTATCTTCCAATTCCGCTGACCAGTAAAAATGGGAAAATCGAAGGTTTTCCGGGGTTTGACCCTAATTACGGAACATTGACTTCTGCAAACTTTTCTCATTTGAGTGTTCCTCAATATGGAGGCGGAACTTTCAATGCTGATCTGGAAGACGGTGTTCACCCTGTTGTTGACGCTATAGGCGCAGAATTCAAAAAGAAACTTACCGATAAGATTACGGTTAAGAATGCATTCAAAAACACAAAGATCGACCTGAATTATAATGCAATTTATAGTACCGGAGGTCCATGGACACAAGGGGCTTATGCTACAGAGGTGCAGGGATTGGCACCGGCTGATGCAGGGAATCTAAGCTACTCGTATGTGGATGGTGGCGAAACACTAAATCCAAATTCGCTGATCATGAGAGCTGACCACTGGTACATCCATAAACAAATGGAAAACTTCGCCAATAACCTTTCCTTTAATTTCGACCTTGAACCGGTAAACCTGACTGTAGGTTATTATTTCTCCAATTGGAAGTCAAACCAATATTGGAACTGGAGTAACTATTTAGTTGATGTTACCGATAATCCAAGACTTGTAAATGTTGAAAATACAGCAACCGGAATAGCACATACCTGGAATGGGATCGAAAGAATTACATGGCTGGAAAGAGATGCGCAAACAAAAGGGAAATTAAATGATTTCTTTGCTGATGCCGAAATCAAAGCTACAGACAAACTGACCCTTAATGTTGGTTTCCGTTACGATGACAATACATACTCAGGATATAGAGATAATGCCCGTTTTGGGGCAGAAAACTTAGGTGTCCTGGATAACAATACTGCCGATGATGCTGTGACTACGATTCAGGGGAATCCGTATACGTATTGGACTTATGAGGTAAGCGAAATGTCGTATACTGGTGCGGTAAACTATAAATTCAATGATAAAATGGCTTCTTACCTTCGGTATAGCCATGGTTTCCGTTCCCCGATCGAAGAGTCTTTTTATGACAATGCAAGCAATTTGAGCAAGCTGGAGAATACCTTCGTTAACCAGATTGAGTTAGGGTACAAATATTCAAATTCGTTTCTTTCTGTGAATGCCAACCTGTTTCACATGAATCTTGAGAATGTTGCTTTTACGGATATCCTTGCTGATGGGTCTTCTGAAAACAAGTTTGCCGATATTAACAACATTGGTCTTGAAGTGGAGGCTAATGCCAAATACAATGCTTTTCGTTTAGGTTTTAATTTCACACTTCAAAAACCGGAGTATGATAACTTCACCGGAACAAATGCTGATGGCAGTACGTTTGATTATAATGGAAATGATGCCCGCCGTATTCCTAAGTTTTTCTTCACCTTACGCCCGGAAGTGAACATTACTGAGAAATTTGCAGCTTATGCGCAATGTACATATTTTGATAAAAAATATACCAATCAGGACAACAAACAGGTATTGCCGGCTTATAAAGAGATAGGTGCCGGATTGAGTTATACAGTGAAAAATATTCGTTTTGCTGTTGATGGTTCCAACTTATTCAATGCAATAGGTTTGACGGAAGGTAATCCAAGACAGACTACTTCTGATAGTGATGTGTTTTTGGCAAGACCAATTTTAGGCCGTGCATTCCGTGCTTCGGTAGCCGTCAGTTTCTAATTTTTACTTACGTTTAGTTTAACCAGATGCTATTTATAATAGCATTTGGTTTTTATCCATAAATTGCTTCATGAAAAATACCGGAATCAAAATCGCATTGTATCTCAATTACTTTGTGTTTGCTATTTTACTCAACAGCGTCGGGATTGTGATCTTGAAATCCCAGAAGAACTACGGTGTTGATGAAGTCCAGGCGAGTATCCTTGAAGCATTCAAGGATATGCCAATTGCGATAGTTTCTTTTTTTATAGCTTCCTTCCTTCCAAGGATAGGGTATAAGAAAGCAATGCTGATTGCATTGGCATTAGTATCTGTAGCCTGCATCACTATGTATTTTGGAAATTCTTTTGATACGGCTAAACTGCTTTTTGCAACAGTGGGAGTTTCGTTTGCACTGATAAAAGTTTCTGTCTATTCGCTTATAGGATCGGTTACTGAGAATCAAAAAGATCACAATGCACTGATGAGCAGTATTGAGGGCGTTTTTATGATTGGGATTGCTTTGGCGTATTTCCTTTTTCCGGCTTTTAACCGTGAAAATAATCCGGACGGCTGGCTTAATGTGTATTGGCTTTTAGCCTCACTGACTATACTTTCCTTCGTTTTCCTGTTCTTTACCAAATTCAAAAAGGAAGAGATACCGGGTTCCGATATTGCTGATGACTTTCTACAGATGATCCGGTTAATGGCCAGATTGCTGATTATTGTATTTGTAATCAGTGCGTTTTTATTTGTGATGATCGAGCAGGGGATTATGAGTTGGTTACCAACATTCAATGACAAGGTATTGCACCTGCCGGAAAACATCAGTATTATGATGGCAAGTATCCTGGCAATATCATTGGCTACAGGCAGGATTCTGGCAGGGTTCCTTACCAAAAGGATTAACTGGATCTGGGTTCTGGGAACCTGTATCTGCTGTTCCATGCTGATTGTTGTTTTTGTACTGCCGAAAACGGTTGGGCTTGAAGTCAAAGCCATTAACTCATTGAGCGATATTCCATTGATTGGGTTTGCTTTTCCGTTGATAGGCCTGTTTATTGCACCGATTTATCCATTGCTTAATTCGGTTGTTTTAAGCGCACTTCCTAAAAAACTCCACAGCCAGATGACAGGATTGATTGTCGTATTTTCTGCTTTGGGTGGGACTTTAGGATCCCGTTCGATTGGCTGGCTTTTCAAAAACCAGGGACCAGAAAATGCGTTTTACTTCACCTTAATTCCGATGGTATTACTGCTGATCGCGTTCTTTATATTAAAAAAATTAACTGCAAAAAATGAAATTTAATCTAGATATAGAGCTAACGCTCCGGAAGTTGCTGGCGCAGGAAGATACCGACGGAGATAAGAAAATCACTGTTGATGATAAAGGTCCGAGATGTTTTATTGTGGAAGATGAAAATGGAAATCCCGTGGTAATTGAAGGGACATACCATCTTTCCAATCTGCTTCAGGAATTGGCTCTGGCCAAAAAAAACAATGTGGCTTTTGCCGAGATCAGCCTTGAAGCGATTGTTGAAAAACCCGTACAAAGAATTTCAAGAAAGATTAAAGATTTGTATTGGGCCGGCTTAACACGGACTATTGATGAGGTTGGGATCAGGAAAATTATCGAGGATGATAAGATTGATAATCCGGTTTCCTTTTTGTATGTTCCTGCTACTGATGCACTCGCATTTGATTACTTCAAAAAACTCGAAGCAACTAATCCGAAATTGAAAGTTATTCTTTTACCGGAAGTTATTTCGCCGGAATATGCACTTTCATTAAATAAGCAACCTGGAATCCTGGCGCTGGCATTAAAAGAAGAAAATAATGAGATCAAGGGTGTGCCGTTTGTGGTTCCCGGTGGGCGTTTTAATGAAATGTATGGTTGGGACAGTTACTTTATCGCTTTGGGGTTACTTACGGATGGGAAAATTACCGATGCCAAAAATATTGCCGAGAATTTCAAATACCAGATTGACCATTATGGGAAAATCCTGAATGCCAACAGGAGTTATTACCTGACAAGAACACAGCCGCCTTTGTATACTTCGCTGATTATCGATATTGTGGAAAAGGAAAAAGATCTCAACTGGATTGGGAGGCATTTAAAAACCGCTATAAAGGAATATGAGACGGTCTGGATGCAATCAGGCAAACGACTTACAGATTCCGGATTAAACCGATACAAAGCGGAAGGGATAGGATTGCCATTTGAGGTTGAAGCCGGACATTTTGATGATATCCTTGAACAGTATGCTGAAAAATATAATATCTCATTACGGGATTTTGAGCGCAAATACCTTGAAAGGGAAATTACCGATCCTGAACTGGATGCTTATTTTATCCATGACAGGAGTATGCGGGAAAGTGGGCATGATACTACAAACAGGCTGGTAAATATTTGTGCCGACCTGAATACGGTTGCCGTCAACAGTTTATTGTATAAATATGAAACGGATATTGCCTTTTTGATTGAAACTATTTTTAATAATGAATTTCAATACAGTGAGCATATCAGTTATACAGCAGCTTACTGGAAAATCAAAGCGGATTCCCGTAAACAGAAAATCAATGAATTGTGCTGGAATGAATCTCAGGGAATTTACCTTGATTATAACTTTGTAAAAAAAGAGCAGCCTCATTTTGAGGCGGCGACCACTTTTTACCCGTTATGGGCAAAATTATGCAGTCCGGAGCAGGCAGAGATACTGGTAAAAAAGACATTGCCAAAATTTAAAATGAAAGGTGGGATCGCAGGAAGCACTAAAGAGAGTATAGCCAATATTGAAGATTCTGCACCGCAACGCCAATGGGATTATCCATTTGGATGGTCGCCACACCAGATTTTCTTATGGGAAGGATTACTGAATTACGGTTATGAAAATGAAGCCAGGGAAATGGTATACCGCTGGTTGTGGCTGATTACGAAGAGTGCTGTAGAGTATAACGGAACGATTCCTGAGAAATTCAATCTTGAAACGAGTTCGCATAAGATTTTTGCAGAATACGGGAATGTCGGTACCATATTCGATTACATCACAGAAGAAGGCTTTGGCTGGATGAATGCATCGTATCAGTATGGATTGACTATCTTAAATCAGGATTTGATTGAAAAACTCAATGAGCTGGCTGATCCGGATATATTGTTTGCATAAGCGTAATTTTTTTAAAGTAGTTTTGAGCAGTTTTGAGTGGTTATTGCCTGGGTTTTATTGCACCTTTGTTCGGGTCTTGTTCGCAAAAACGCCTTTTTTGTGGAGCTGATCCGAACAAGACCCGAACGAGACCCGAACAAAACCCCCTAAAAAGTACCTTCAGTGGGTCAAATCGTGTCAGATTGTGTCAAACTGTGTCAAACTGTGTCAAATTGATTCAAATTGATTCAAATTGTGTCACGTTTATTGGATGCCTGAAAAATCTTTATACTTTCGCTAAACAATTGGGCAATAACCGAAATTATAGATTTAACCTGTACAGCAATGAAACAATTTTTAACGATAGTTCTGGTATTTTACACCTGTATCTGCACTTCACAGGTTTTGCATAAAAGAACCGTAAAGCTGATGGGGAGCCGGTTTGATATTACTATCGTAGCCAACGATTCTGTTTCGGCAGAAGGGTATATCGATATGGTGATTGCGGAGGTTAGCCGTATAGAAAACCTGATTTCGGATTGGATTCCTGCTACGCAGATATCGCAGGTAAACAAAAATGCGGGTATAATGCCTGTAAAGGTTGATAAAGAAGTTTTTGAACTAACAGAAAGGGCACTTCATCTTTCTGAAATCACTAAAGGTGCTTTTGACATAAGTTTTGCAGCGATGGACAGGATATGGAAATTTGACGGTTCAATGTCGGAAATGCCCACACCCGACGCTATAAAGAAATCCGTAGAAAAGGTAGGATATAAAAATATAGTGCTTGACAAGGATAACAGCACGATTTTCTTAAAGTTAAAAGGAATGAAGATAGGCTTTGGCGCATTAGGAGAAGGATATGCAGCTGACAAATGTAAAGAAATGATGATTGCCAAAGGTGTTCAGGCGGGTATTATTAACGGATCCGGAGATATGAATACGTGGGGTAAACAACCGGATGGCAGTGACTGGAATATAGGTATTACTAACCCGATGCACAAAGAAGAACTTTTTGCAGTTGTACCGTTGCATGCAGGTGCTGTAGTAACATCAGGCAGTTATGAAAAATTCGTGGAATTTAAAGGCAAACGGTATTCCCATATTATTAATCCGGTTACCGGTTACCCGGCTACAGGGCTGTGTAGTGT
>Ga0247742_10002449_pt1 | contig 12124 bp, 7 predicted proteins | sample UWRJL208509C2_FD_180944 | JGI IMG/M metagenome (GOLD analysis project Ga0247742, IMG submission 180944) | Plant litter microbial communities from Arlington Agricultural Research Station in Wisconsin, United States - UWRJ-L208-509C-2 | ecosystem: Environmental > Terrestrial > Plant litter >... | reverse complement strand
CTGAAGACAGAGAGCAAGAACACCGTTTTCGTTCTGATTTATATTTCCGGTTAAATATTTTTGGAATTAATATACCCCCTTTACGGGAAAGGGTAAAAGATATAGCTCCTTTAGTTAATTATTTTACGGAGCAGTTTTCGGCTAAGACGAATAAGAAAACACTAACAATAGATCCTGAATTCATGGATAAGCTGGGCAGTTATCAATGGCCAGGGAATGTACGCGAACTCAAAAATGTAATCGAGCGTTCGGTCATACTTGCAAATGGGGACATATTGACTGTCGATGAATTGCCTTATGAAATACAAAACCAGACTGATAAGACTGTAAGTAAAGGAGTTTCCGCTTTTTCGCTGGCAAGTGTTGAAAAGTTACAGATACAAAAGGTTTTTAATTATGCTAAGGGCAATAAGGCAGAGACAGCGAGATTACTGGAAATAGGGATAGCAACTTTGTATAGGAAGTTGGAGGAATACGGGATAAATTAGGAAAACCAAGAACCAAGAGTCAAGAACATAATTAAATATCCAGGAAGTTAAGAATCTAAAAAAGTCTAAAAATCTAATAAAACCTATTGTTTTGAGAAAAGCCTATCATTTTGATAGGCTTTTTTTATACCTATTTTTTGATATAAATCCGTTTGTTGTTGAAAAACAGTGTTTTAAGACTGTATCCCTTTTTATGGAATACCTTTTGGCATATGCGCAGAAGAAAAATAAAATTTCATCCTTATGCGTAACCAGGTAACTACCATTTACAGACAGGCAGAACGTTTTGCCGAAATCACCAAAACCGCAATTATTACGGGTAACATTAACAGGGCAAGAAAATGCCTGGCGTTGGCTGAACGACTATTAGTCAACGGTAACAATGAAACCAGAATAGCCATTACAAATGTATATGTGTTTTCGGTTTCTTCTTTTATGGAACTGCGTCATTGCAGTATCTCAAATCTGTTTCCGATTTCATTGAAGGCAGAATACATCAGACAGATTAATTCAACAAGTGTGTAACTCAATATTTAAGAAATGATAGCCATTATACTTCTAATTGTACTTGCAGTATTGCTGTTTACAATTTGTTTTAAAACAGTTGACTTTTTTGAAAAAATCTAAATTATGATACTACTATTTATTGTTGCACTGCTCGTTTTCGCCTATTTGATTTATGTGTTGATCAAGCCGGAGAAGTTTTAGAGGCCAGAAGCAAAAGACGAGAAGCAGGAAATAAGAAATGTGAGAGATAAGACGAGAAACTAATAGGTAAGAATTTAAAGAGGCAGTATATAAGTCCTGACTCTTACTTCTTGACTCTTTTTCCTCTCCTAAAAATTAACTAAAAAATGAATACAGAAATAACCGGTGTCGCAGTAATTTTTATCCTTTCGCTACTTTTGGCGATTCCTTTAGGAAGATATATCGCTAAGATTTATATAGGAGAGAAAACACTACTTGACGCTATTTTTAACCCGATTGAAAAACTTATATTTAAGATAAGTGGAATCAATCCAACAGAAGAGATGAACTGGAAACAGCATCTGAAAGCTTTATTAAGCATAAATATGGTCTGGTTCTTCCTGTGCTTTTTTGTACTCCTGACACAGGGAATGCTGCCACTAAACCCAGATAATAATCCATCCATGTCCCCGGATCTTGCATTTAATACTGCAATCTCTTTTCTGGTCAATTGTGATTTACAGCATTATTCTGGTGAATCAGGAGTGTCTTATTTATCACAAATGGTACTGATGTTCCTGCAGTTTGTATCTGCGGGTGTTGGTATGGCTGCCGCTGCAATGGTTTTTACAGCCATGAAGGAAAGGACTACAGACAAGCTGGGCAATTTTTATAATTATTTTGTAAAGAGCTGTATTAGAGTGTTGTTGCCGCTTGCTGCGGTCGTTGCTGTGACATTATTATTTAGCGGTACACCGATGACTTTTGAAGGAAAAGATACAATTACCACATTACAGGGCGATACAGTTGCTGTTTCAAGAGGACCGGCAGCAGCCTTTGTTGCGATTAAGCATATAGGCACAAATGGCGGAGGATTTTTTGGAGCTAACTCGGCACATCCACTTGAGAACCCCACTTATTTTACAGATGCTGTCGAATTGATGGCGCAGTTAATGATTCCGTTTGGGATGATCTTCGCCTTGGGTTTCTATCTTAAAAAACGAAGATTCTCTTATATCATTTTCGGCGTAATGACGGTAGGTTTCCTATTATTGCTGATCCCTACTGTAATCTCTGAAATTAACGGAAACCCTGCCATAGAAAAGATGGGAGTATCACAGTTAACAGGTGCTATGGAGGGTAAAGAAGTACGTTTTGGGCCAGCGGCTTCAGGGTTCTGGAGTATTGCCACTACGGTAATTTCTACAGGATCGGTCAACAGTATGCATGACAGTTCGATGCCCGTTTCTGGAGCCATGCAATTACTCGGAATGATGATAAATGCATTCTACGGTGGCTGTGGAGTAGGCTACCTGAACTTCTATATTTTTATAATCCTCGCAGTGTTTATTTCCGGACTGATGGTAGGACGTACGCCTGAATTCCTCGGAAAAAAGATAGAGGCACGTGAAGTTAAGATTGCGGCATTCATTGCTATTTTACACCCTTTATTAATATTATCAGGAACAGCACTGGCTTCTTATTTTGCTGCTAATAATACGGATATGGGGTATTGGTTTAGTGGTAATGCTACGGGCTGGCTAAATAATCCTGGACACCATGGATTCTCAGAAATGTTATATGAATTTACTTCCAGTGCTGCCAATAATGGAAGCGGATTTGAAGGATTAGGAGATAACAACCCGTTCTGGAATATTACTACAGGTATAGTCTTGTTACTTGCCAGATTCCTGCCGATCATAGGCCCTTTGGCTATAGCAGGATTATTGGCCAATAAAAAATACATTCCCGAAAGCGCGGGTACTTTAAAAACGGATACTTCCATATTCGGGGTAATGGTTTTTGCAGTGATTGCCATAATAGCAGCATTATCCTTCTTTCCCGCGTTGGCATTAGGGCCTTTAGCTGAATACTTTACTTTAAAATAATATATAAAATGTCTCAAGATAAATCCAATTCATTGTTTGAAAGTAAGCAAATGAAAGAAGCGTTAATGCAGTCTTTTGTTAAGCTGAACCCAAAGGTGATGTTTAAAAACCCGGTTATGTTTACCGTAGAAATCGGGACTGCTATTATGCTGGTTGTGTGTATTGCCATATTATTTGGCGCGCAGGAGCAGGGCAGTTTTGCCTACAATTTTATAGTGTTCTTAATTTTACTGGCTACACTGTTGTTTGCCAATTTTGCAGAAGCTATAGCAGAGGCGAGAGGAAAAGCTCAGGCCGACAGTTTAAGAAAAACACGTGAAGAAACTCCGGCAAGACAGGTACTTGCAAATGGCGAAATCAAATCTGTAAGTTCGTCAGAACTAAAAAAAGGCGATGTATTTGTATGTGAAGCCGGAGACCTGATCGCAACTGACGGTGATATCATTGAAGGGCTTGCTACCATTGATGAGAGTGCAATTACTGGAGAAAGTGCTCCCGTTATCCGGGAATCTGGTGGAGACAAGAGCAGTGTTACCGGAGGAACCAAAGTTTTGTCTGACAAGATTAAGGTTATGGTAACCTCTGAACCCGGGGAAAGTTTCCTTGATAAAATGATTGCACTGGTTGAAGGTGCGAGCCGCCAGAAAACTCCTAATGAAATAGCACTGACGATACTTCTTGCAGCCTTTACACTGATTTTCGTAATTGTTTGTGTCACGCTTAAACCTTTTGCTGATTATGCAAACGCACCTATAACCATCGCCGCTTTTATTTCCTTGTTTGTTTGTTTGATTCCGACAACTATTGGTGGTTTGCTTTCAGCTATTGGTATTGCAGGTATGGACAGGGCACTGCGTGCCAATGTGATTACCAAATCCGGTAAGGCTGTTGAAACTGCCGGGGATATTGATGTATTGCTTTTGGACAAGACCGGGACAATAACTATCGGTAACAGAAAGGCAACCAATTTTTACCCAACCAAAGGAATTGCATTCTCCGATTTTGTACAATCGGCTGTTTTGAGTTCACTTGCAGATGATACACCCGAAGGTAAAAGTATCATAGAGCTCAGTGAAACCCTGGATGTAAAAGGAGACCTTAAACTACATCTGGCATCCCATGCCGCTGATATAGCTGAGATTATAAAGTTTACTGCAGAAACCCGTACTAGTGGTGTCATAATGAAAGACGGAACCAATATTCGCAAAGGTGCTCAGGACGCTGCTAAAAATATCGCAGAGCAATCAGGTAATGCTTATCCACAGGATACTGCCAATAAAGTGATCGAGATCTCATCTAATGGAGGTACACCTCTTGTAGTAATCAAAAACGGTCAGATCCAGGGTGTGGTGGAATTACAGGATATCATCAAAACAGGTATGAAGGAACGTTTTGACCGTCTAAGAAAAATGGGAGTCAAAACGGTAATGGTTACAGGAGATAATCCTTTAACGGCCAAATTCATTGCAGAAAAAGCCGGGGTGGATGATTTCATAGCTGAAGCCAAACCGGAAGATAAGATGAACTATATCAAAAACGAACAACTTAGCGGTAAGCTTGTTGCGATGATGGGTGACGGTACCAATGATGCACCGGCACTTGCCCAGGCAGATGTGGGCGTTGCAATGAACAGTGGAACCCAGGCAGCGAAAGAAGCGGGTAATATGGTCGATCTTGACAATGATCCAACTAAACTGATTGAAATTGTTGAAATAGGGAAACAGTTATTAATGACAAGGGGGACACTGACAACTTTCTCAATTGCTAATGACGTAGCTAAATATTTCGCTATTGTTCCCGCTCTTTTTATTACTGCTATCCCGGCATTGGAAGGATTGAATATAATGCACCTGCACAGTCCTGAAAGCGCCATTCTATCAGCAGTGATATTCAATGCCATCATTATTCCAATACTAATTCCGTTGGCGTTAAGAGGTGTGGATTATAAACCAATCGGAGCAAGTGCAATACTGAAAAGAAACCTGTTGATTTATGGACTTGGAGGTTTAATAGTACCATTTATAGGAATCAAATTAATAGACTTAGTTGTCGCTTTATTTATGTAATCATGAAAAATATATTTTCAATAATAAAATTAACGATAGTAACACTGGTATTATTTGCAGTAATCTATCCTCTTGCAATCTATGCGATTGCACAGGCAGCGCCTAATAAAGGAAAAGGGGAGACCATTACCCTAAATGAAAAAACTGTTGGATATCGAAAGATAGGCCAGAAGTTTAACCAGGCGAATTATTTCTGGGGAAGGCCGTCGGCAGTGGATTATAATGCCGCAGGAAGTGCCGGTAGTAATAAAGGGCCATCAAATGCAGAATACCTGGCATTGGTTCAGAAAAGGGTTGACACTTTCCTGATTGCGCATCCTTATCTTAAAAAATCAGATATCCCTTCGGATATGGTTACTGCCTCAGGCAGCGGACTTGATCCTGATATTTCTGCCGAAGGAGCACTGGTACAGGTAAAAAGGGTAGCTGATGCAAGAAAGCTTTCTGAGGCTGATTTAAGGGTTTTGGTAAAATCTAAAATCAACAGGCCGCTTTTTGGGCCGGTTACTGTAAATGTTTTGGAACTTAATATGGCAATCGGGAAGATGTAGGAGTTTATTTTACAATCTATAACACACAATCTACAACACATAATAAACACACTTTTATGAAACACTTAAGCACTTTAGTATTGCTATTTATCGGTATGTTCAATATGAACGCACAGACCGATACTACTTCAACCTCAAAAGTTCCGTTTGATGGAATGGATCTTAGCTGGATCAATGGGCAAAACCGCCAGAAGAATTTCCCACTGACATTAAAAGACGCTAAGGGAGAAACGATACTTACCGGCGTTACTTACCTAGATACTTATTACAATTATAACTTCGCCAAGCCAACAGACAATACCCAGACTAATTCCTCAACTATAGGCCGTCACAATGAGTTTACATTAAACCTTGCAAGTATTGGTATTGAAACCAATTATAAGAATATAATAGGGCGCATCTGGTTACAATACGGACAGATGGGATCTATTGTAAATGACCTGGACGGTTCCGTTAATCGAGGCCGTAATACAAGTATCAACAACCTGAAATATGTACGTGAAGCTGCAGCAGGGTACCATTTTGATGTAATGCACGGGCTTAATGTTGAAATGGGAATCTTTATGAGTTATATTGGACTTGAAAGTTATGTAACACAGGAAAACTGGAGTTACCAGAGAAGTATGGTATGTGACTTTACACCCTTTTATTTCTCAGGAGCAAGGTTACAGCTGTATCCATCGGCTAAATTCAAAACAGAATTATGGTTGTTGAATGGATGGCAGTCGTATAACAGTTATAGTAAAGGACCTGGAATAGGAAATTCCAACTATTACCGTCCGAACGAAAACCTACAGTTGGTTGCTAATTTCTACTACGGAAAAGATACCCAGAATCCGGATGCATTTGGTAATCAGTCTAACAGGATCCGTTTCCACCATGATAATAGTATCGTAGCCCGTTATTTTAAGAATCCGGAAAGCAAAGGCATTTCACAGGCTGCATTCAGTATCAACTCCCACTATGGTTTTCAAAGCAATGATGCCGCTGATGATAAGGTTAAAGCTTCCCAGAATTTTATGATAGGAACTTCTATAGCGAACAGGGTTTGGTTCAATAAAAATAAGATGGCTGTCACTTTAAGAGGTGATTATCTTACAAATCAGTCTGTAGTAAACGGGGTTAATGTATCGCCTTACCTTGCTTTTACACCTGCTGCCGCAGGAGATGTTCCAAATAATTATGATAATGCTATTGCAAATGGCGATAAACTTAGATTATTCCAGTTTACGACTACTTTTGATATTATGCCCAGTGATTTTGTAACTTTCCGTTTTGAATATGGTTATAGAAATGCATCAGTACCTTATTTTACTGGATCTGGAGGTACAACATCACCAAGCGGATATACGAATGGTCCTACGGGAGATTTACCATGGGCTGCTAAACTGGAGAAAAACGAACACAGGTTTACTGTAGCAGTTAACTTCAGGTTATAAAAATACTTTAAGAAATACTAATGGATAAAGAACAGAATGTACAGCATTTTCTTGATTTAATCCAGAAATCCCGTAAAGGGAAGTTTAAAGTCTACATCGGTATGAGTGCCGGTGTAGGCAAAACTTACAGGATGCTGCAGGAAGCACATACGCTGCTTAAGAATGGCATTGATGTGAAGATTGGTTATATAGAGACCCATTTCCGCAAAGAAACCCACGAGTTGCTCGAGGGTTTGCCTGTTATACCAAGGCGTACGCTTTTTTATAAAGGAAAACATCTGGAAGAACTGGATTTACAGGCTATCATTAATCTGCGTCCCGAAGTTGTGATTGTAGATGAACTTGCACATACCAATATTGAAGGCAGCAAGAATGAAAAACGCTGGCAGGATGTACTTGAAATACTGGATGCCGGCATTAATGTTATTTCTGCTGTCAATATACAGCATATTGAAAGCCTGAATGAGGATGTGAAGCGGATCACTAATGTGGATGTACAGGAACGTATTCCCGATAATGTATTGAGGCTGGCAGATGAAGTGGTTAATATTGACCTCACTTCGGATGAGCTTATAGCACGCTTAAAGGAAGGTAAGATTTATACCCAGGATAAAATAGCTACAGCATTACAGAACTTCTTTAAGTCGGACCAGATATTACAGTTACGCGAACTCGCATTAAAAGAAGTAGCCAGCCAGGTAGTACGAAAAGTAGAGAATGAAGTGCCCAAAAATATAGCATTAAAGCACGAACGGTTATTGGCATGCATCAGCAGTAATGACAGGACTGCTAAAATTGTGATACGCAAGGCAGCACGCCTTTCCAGTTATTACAATAGCAAATGGTATGTGCTGTATGTGGAAACACCAAAAGAAAGCAGTGATAAAATAGCTTTGGATAAGCAGAGGCACCTTATCAATAATTTTAAGCTGGCTACACAACTGGGAGCAGAGGTCATTAAACTGGAACACAGATACGTGACTGATGCTATTCTTGAAATCACCGAACAAAAACATATTACAACTGTGTGTATCGGAAAACCGCATTTGAATTTATTTAAAGTAATTTTGTCAACAACAGTTTTCAATAAACTATTGAACAATCTGTCATCATCAAATATTGACCTTGTAATATTGTCATAAATAGAACTGTATATGAAAATTAAAACCAAACTGAATCTTGGGGTAGGATTGTTATTTAGTATGATAATCATACTGTCGCTCGTTGGTGCCTTTTATATCTTTTTAATAAAAAAGGATACCCAAAATATTTTAAAGGCTAACTATAACACACTGGAATATTCCCGTAACATGTTGCTTTCACTTGATAAGATAGCGACAGACAGCGAACAGTCGATTAATGCTTTCGAAAGCAATCTTAAAAAGCAAAAAGCCAACATTACCGAAGCAGGTGAAGATAAAGTGACTGGTAACTTACAGCAGAATTTCAATATTTTAAAAACAAACAGAACGGATATACTGATTAAAAACCAAATCAGGCAGGACATATTTGAGATCATGAAACTCAATATGAAGGCAATCAAACAAAAAAGTGATATTGCCAATAAAACCGCCGAAACCGCGAACCTATGGATAGCTGTCACGGGTACATTGTGTTTTCTGATCGCATTCAATTTGCTGATCAATCTACCTAATAATATTGCAAATCCTATTAAGGAACTAACGGGAAGTATCAGGCAAATTGCCAATAAAAATTATTCCGAGCGCGTCAATTTCATGAATCATAACGAATACGGAGATCTTGCAAAGTCGTTTAATACAATGGCGGAAAAGCTGGAGGAATACAATAACAGTAATCTGTATAAGTTGTCTTTTGAAAAGAAAAGACTCGAGACGCTGATCAACAATATGCACGATCCTATCATAGGATTGGATAATGAAGGGATTATATTATTTATAAATAATGAGGCACTCAAAATAATGGGGTTAAAATCTGAAGACGCTATTGGTAAACAAGCTTCTGTTTTGGCAATGACTAATGATCTGTTGAAATCGCTGATCATTAATGAACTGGAAAGCGAAAAGCCACATCCGATGAAAATCTTTGCTGATGGTAAAGAAAGTTATTTTGAGAAGGAAACGGTAGGTATTACAATCAAGCCTACCGGAGAAGATAAAAGCATCGCTATTGGAAATGTTATCATACTTCGGAATATTACTATTTTTAAAGAACTTGATTTTGCCAAAACCAATTTTATAGCTACTGTTTCCCATGAATTGAAAACTCCTATAGCTTCTATTAAAATGAGCCTGCAATTATTAGAAAAGGAGCAGACTGGGAATATTAATGGAGAACAGCAATTACTGATAGACAGTATTAAAGATGATAGCCAAAGATTACTGAAAATCACAGGAGAACTACTGGAATTATCTCAATTAGAAACAGGTAAGATACAGTTAGAAATAGACAGGACGAATCCATATGAGATGATCAACTATGCTATTGAAGCTGTAAAAGTACAGGCTGAACAGAAACAGATTGTATTGGCTATAGAAGCAGGTGATAAGCTACCGGAGGTAAAGGCAGACAGCGAAAAAACATCATGGGTACTGATTAATTTCCTAACCAATGCAATTCGTTATTCTTCTGAAAACAGTACGATAACAGTAAAGTTAAAAAGAGAAGACGATCAATTAGTATTTGAAGTAGCAGATACAGGAAAAGGTATTGATAATCGTTATAAGACAAAAGTATTTGATAAATATTTCCAGGTACCGGGAAGTGCCAAGTCGGGCACTGGTTTAGGGCTTGCCATCAGTAAGGAGTTTATTGAAGCGCAGTCAGGAAGTATAGGAGTAGAAAGCCAGTTAGGGCTTGGAAGCACTTTTTATTTTAAATTACCCGTTGGTTAAAATAAAACAGAGTATTGTAAACCAATTTTGCTTATATTTACTATAATAACTTCATATTCAAGCCCAACATATTCCGGCGGCGATTCTACATTTCTACACATCTTAAAAACTAATTGCTTCCTGAAAAAGGAATAGCTATACCGTATCCATACCACTACCATACCACTACCATACCGCTACCATACCGCATTTTAGTGCAGTGTTGTTCGGGTTTTGTTCGGGTCTTGTTCGCAAAAATCGCATTTTTGCGAACAAGACCCGAACAAGACTGCACCAGAACCCAACCAAATATAAAAAAAGCTGCCTTTTGGGGCAGCTTTGATTTTTATAAAAAAATAATTATTATTTTTTCAAAAACTTTTGGGAGTATTGTTTACCATCCATTGTTCTTAATAGAAGTATATATGTTCCGGTTGACAGATTTTTTACGGATATGGTATTATTTAAAATTGTTGGATTTAAAACCAATCTTCCGCTAAGGTCAAATACCTCGACATTTTTTAATTCTGACATTGTATTGCCCAGTTTGATGTTCAAAATGTTATCTGTAGGATTTGGATAAATACTAAAATTACTGCTGTTTACCTGGTTTGTATTTAAGGTAGTACCTTCTACAACCAGTACACTTTGGTTAACAGCAGGATTTAAGATGGTATCAATAACTCCTGATGGCCATTTTATCACTAATTTGTCTATAGCAGTTGCAGCACCAATCCCAAAGTGGGCATTTAAGGAACTCATAAATTCAAAACCTTCCCCACTTCTGATGTCCCTGATTTGTTTTCCCCATGCGCCATAAATTTCCACTCTGGTACCAATTCCGTTACGATTACTTTGGATTCCTTTTAATTCTACAGTGATCCACTTGTTTGTATTAGGGACAGCATAACGGATCGTATTTCCATTTAGAATATCAAGAAAACCATCGCCGTTTAGATCTCCGATCGCACCAACACCTATACCTGGGTAATTTGAAGGTTCAAAGGTTCCATTTCCTTTGTTGAACATAATTTTATCGGTACCGCCTAAAACATCAACAAACCCGTCATTATCAAAATCATAGGCAATATAATCCCTGTTAACCGAATTGTTTGTATCCCAGCCTGAGCCCTCAGTAATATCGGTAAAAGCCTCTTCAACATCGTTTGATGTATCCAAATTATTTCTGAAAAATTTAGTTCCCACATTACCATTTGATCCAATTAAAATATCCATATCCCCGTCATTATCAAAATCAGCTATAGCAGAAGACCATGATTGTATCGGTGTAATATTAATTCCGGCTTGTGCAGATACATCTGTAAAAACGCCATTTCCATCATTTCTATGAAGCTCGCAGGGAGGCCCTGAGCATTTTGAAATGAATAAATCCACATCTCCATCATTGTCATAATCTGTCCATAGTGAAGCGTAATTTCCCCCACCTTGTGTAATACCTAATGAATAGGCACCACTTGTACCGGATTGATGATAGATCAAGGCATTATCAGCATCACCGCTGTTCATATAATATACGTTAGGGTTAATGTCATGGCAGGAAAAAGCGTCAAGATTTCCATCATTGTCAATGTCTATAAAATTTGTTCTTTGGCAAAAAATATAGTCTCCTGGTGTTATACTCGTATAGGCAGTTCCGGTATCGTTGGATTTCCAAAAAGTTAGACCACTACTATCACCAAGCACTAAATCAGTATATCCGTCTTTATTATAATCTCCTGCTGCAATGCTCCAATAGGGCATTTGGCTAAGTCCGGTTATTGGAAAATCAGTAAATGCCAATGCTCCGTTATTTCCCTGATAATGTACTCTTAGATTATTTGGGTTGACACCCGCAATGTCATCCTTCCCATCCCCATTCATATCAACGACACAGCTATTATGCTGGCTATTGATAGTTCCAATAGTTTCGGAGTTGTAAATAATGGGATAAACAATCAGTTCTTCAGAAAGTTCAAAATCAAAACCGTCCGTACTCCATTTATTATCCCAAACGATGTAATAAGTAATTCCCGGAGTGACTTCAAAAGTCTTCTTAGAAAGATTAGAAGCTGTATTACCGGAATTGCAGGTTATAATACCAGAGTTGTCATCGCTTGTAACACATGTCAATCCCCCTGTACACGATCCTGTA
>Ga0247742_10002448_pt1 | contig 12124 bp, 14 predicted proteins | sample UWRJL208509C2_FD_180944 | JGI IMG/M metagenome (GOLD analysis project Ga0247742, IMG submission 180944) | Plant litter microbial communities from Arlington Agricultural Research Station in Wisconsin, United States - UWRJ-L208-509C-2 | ecosystem: Environmental > Terrestrial > Plant litter >... | reverse complement strand
CGATCAGGACCCCAACCCAGCTCTTCTTGAAGGTTATATCCTCCTCTACTGATGCAGCCGGCTTGGCCCTTCGGCTTTGGAACCAGGTGTCGGCCGTTTGTACAAATAGGAAACAAGACTTTTCAAGATATGAGCTTTTTCAAAGCGATGACCAACGAATTAGGAATATTAACTCACCTCTTTCAGCATTTAGTCCGTTCAGTCTTGAAGGCTGCAGAGTTGGTACGTTGATACCTATAGTAGGCTGGAGAGGCTGCCCTTCCGAGTCATTGTCGAAGAGAATGCGCATTCTTGCAGGGTCCACTTTCTGTTTTGGGAGAGGATATACGGTATTAAAGTCATAAGACATCGAGGAGGTCATGGAAGTTGGGGTATGAGGTGAACAAGACTCGGAATTGCACATTGCTCATTTATTGTTACCAGGCTTATTGTAGGCCCATTGAGAGCTGCAACCCTGGGAAGAATAATGACGAAGCTTGGATGTGGTAAGTATGGCTTTTTGTTCTGCTCCCTATTTATTCAATGGTATACAGGACGATGTACCTACATACACTGATTTCCTTCGTCCCCGCTGCTTACCCTCATGTGGTCATATATTCTCTCATCGCTCTCTTGGACCGCTATCAAGAAGAATGTAAGCCAACCCGACCGTCCTTTGTGTTCCTAGTCAGCTAATTTGGTTTCTCACTGTCAGGAACTGGAGCTGGCTCTCCAGGCCGAGTTTCAGACCACAGCTTTCTCTCTCCGTTCCCTTAAATTACAACCTGGGGGTACTTGGCTGGTCGCAGGCAGTGAGTTTGATTTGCTATTCATGATTGAAGTGAGGTGATCACCCTAGGATTTCAGATGAATGCGGGGACATTCTATTCTATGACACCTCCAAGAAAGCTACTATGCAAAGTCGTCGATTGAAGTTGGAGTATGGTGGTGTTTCTGAGCTTTGCTGGATATCGCCAGACCTAGTCGCAGTGGGCACCACTCGCGGATACATCGTAACTTTCTCAATACATAATGAAGCACTGAGGTTGGTCATGGATCACAATGTTCTACCTTGCTGGACTCACGCTTAAGAGCAGGTTTGTAGAGATCTGCAGCATTGAAGCCCACGGCGATGGTGCCGCTGAGATCGCTGTTGAAGCCTTAGCATACCACAGCCCAAGAAAACTTCTTGCATCTGTTGCAGAGGGTAAAGGTTATGTGAAACTCTGGACTGTGGCAGATGACGGTGCGTTCTCGAATTTACCCAATGAGTCCCTGACCAATGTTCCTCAGGGAATTTGACCCACCGCAGCACGACATCGTCCAACAATTTACCCACTACTTATTGCCTTCCCCGTTTTGTGGCATTCATTGATAATGGATCCAAATTAGCCGTAGGCTTCCTCCAGAGGAGCATGCTGTACATGCGATATTTTTACCCAGTCACTGCCATCATTAAGCTAGTCGTGTTCACAGGAAAATCTTTTCCATCGAGCCATGGAACTTGGTAGCGGAGCACCTTCTAGGAGAATCAGGGCTGTCCCGGCACAACATGTCAGTAGCACGGTCCAGTAGTACCCACTCTAACTAACTACTTATTTAGGGGTAATGCACTGTATCTTGATGATAACAACCGCTTGGCCATCTTCGATCTTGAAGATGGATTTCGACTGTATGAAACGCCTGGTTATTCACCAAGAGAGTCAGGCAGGCATGATGTAGACGATAAATGTTCTCAAGGAATGGCCGCACTGAAAGGTGGTGCATACATCTTGACACCGAGGAAAAGAGGCTCGATCAGGGTATCGAGAGGCGCAGACGCTGCCGCCATCTTCGATCTGCGACTCCAAGGTTAGAAGCCTAGCATTTCAGATGTCTGACATGTTGTAACTCGCTTTGATTAGGGAGAAGGAATGCGACAATCGAGGCCATTCACGTATGTATCTCCTCATTCGGTTCCATACGGATGCTAATGCTCAGAAATAGGCCTTGAGCATGCCTGGATGCGACATAGTTGTAGCATCCTCATTCACAGAGGGCAAACCCAGTCACATTTCAGTTTGGACAAATAAGGTAAGGCACTTCCGATCCAGCCACATCATTGAATGACATTTTCTTGGGGTTTCATGGATAGAATGATAGGAAGCCCATAGCCTCCAAAGAAATTTCTGAAAGATCGACTCTTCGCCTTGTGCTTTTGTGCGCATTTGTTTCATTTTTATGCCATTTTTTGGCGTCTCTTTCCCGTCAGGATCTCGTCCAACTTGTGCGATTTAATGCAGCCCCTGGAATACCTATGCAGATGGAGCCGCTACCTGGCCAAGATTCAAGTCTGCAGGCTACTTTCTACCATGGCCACGGTCAACGTCGAGAACACACACAGGTGCAGGTGCAATCACATCAGAATCTCAATGAAATGCCACATCCCCCCCTTGAATGTAATCGGAACTGGCCCCAAGAAAATAGCCCTCAGACTGTTGCGCACCCTCGCCCTGCGCACGACAATGCCCCGCGGCTCCCACCTCAGCTTGTTAGTCTCCCCCCTGAACGTGTCGATCCAGCCCCGCACCCCGCGCACGACAATGCCTTGTGGCCCCCGCCCCAGCTTGGCAATCTTCCCCTTGAACGTGTCAATCCAGCCCCGCACCCTACGTACAACAACGGCCCGCAGCCCCCACCCCAGCTTAGCGATCTCCCCCCTGAACGTGTCGATCCAGCCCCGCAACCCAAGTCTATCCATGCAAAACCACCTTCCATTTTTGAGGCCCAAGGTCAAGACAATGTACAGGCTCTTTATCCCATCGATCCTGCCGCTGTGGACTCGCGTCCTTCTGGGTTTGATCCACCCAAGTCTCAAAGAGGAATTCTTGCCGGCACAGTGAAGGCAGTCGACATCATCAGGCGTGATAACCCACATTTATGCCAACCACAGCCTTTGAACGTTGCAATGTAAAGTTTAGTGTACTTAGTCTATCACATGCATATCATAGGCAGATCCAGACCTTAGTTTGCGGCTATGCCCATATCAAATATTCAATGAGCCTGAATTTGTTACAAGTCCCCCCTAGGGAGTCGTTCTTTTCCCTAGGGTTTTTGCTACGTAGTTCCCACTAATAAGGACCCGTTGATGCTAATGTTTGGCTGAACAGTTGAAATACGTGGAAAGATTCTCAATAAATTTACGAACCTATTCCAGCTGCATGCAAACCGTAGGCCTACTCCAAGATTTCTCACTTGAACCTGAATTTGGTGGTGTGGTGGGGCATTGGACTCGAATCGGAAGAGCGAAGGGGAGAAAATCGCGGTCTGGCCACCCACTTCAGCCGCAATTGGGCTGCGAACCCCGTCGTTTGGAGATTCGCTCCAAGGTACACCCTGGGGTCCCCACGAGAGTCGTCAAGAAGCGCATGGACTTTTTGACCATTCGCCAAAGCCTAACGTGGCGAGTGTGGCAATCAGCAGGAATTCTGTGATGAGTTCACACTGGCGATCTACACCTGTTTCGCCTTCAAACTTCGGCGCTCCCGTAAACCTCGTTCATCAGGAACTACAAAGGGTATTCGACGATCGATGACTCCAACATACGTACGTACTTTTTTTTGTCTTCCATGTTCATTTCAAGCCAAGTTTCTCCGTATGAGAGTGACAAGGCTGCGGTCCAGATCAAAATGGACGCTCTCAAAGCTAAACCGTCCAAGGAGGAGGAGAAGGAAAGAGGCCGGTTGCGTCAACCCGGAAAGCTCCTAAGCAGCTCAAAGCCGCCTGGACCTCAACCGATTTCCCCAACGGTGTTCAAAACCTTGCACTCCTGTTGCTCTCTCTATCCATGAACGTGGAGTTGGACAGGTCGTCCTATGGCCCAGGCATGACTGCCAACACCGCCTCTGGTACCCTCAAGGAGATCCGCCGGCTATACGTTTAAGGTGGCAAGGATGTGGTAACGTCTATGGTTGGTTCATGGACAACGATATTGCTAGTATTCCGCAAGCTCTGCAAAAGTCTGGTCGCCAGTAAGAGCCATCCGCGCATGGCTAAAGGACAAGGAGGGTAGACTTTCCTCGAGAGAGGTAGGTGTTCTCTGTTCCAGGTAGCATCGGTTGCCCACCTCTGGTCGTGCCATACAACATCACCTACCTCCAGGAACTCGTTCGAAACAGACCAACAACCTATCCCGGGGCATGTTGTACGTGACACGGGCGAACGCATCGATCTTCGGTATAGCAAATACGCTAATACTTTTCTGCAATATGAGTGGATCGTTGAGCGTCATATGGAGAGTAAGTCGTACTGTTTCTTTAGCTCACTAGCCGGTACTAACGCGATCAGTCTTACTCTCCCAAAGGGTGTCAACATCTATTGCTCTCAGGATCCCAAGTCCTAAAATCCTGTCTTCGACGACGGCGACCTCATCTCTTGTATCGTGGAGAAGAAGACTCGTAGAGTGGTTTAGTGCATGTCGTTTTCCGCGAAAAGAGACCTCGTCGAGCTTCTACAATGGCCTCGGTATCGGCATCAGTGACACAATCGCCGACTCAAAGACCATGACCTACATTACTCAGGGCATTAACAAGCTCAAAGCGAAATTACTGAGGATGCCACTCACGATCGCCTGAAGGCCGCACCTGGTATGACCACCCATCGTTCGAGAGTTTTGTAGCGGAGTCGAAATTTTGCATCTGCATCGTCGGTTGTCCCCAACCACGTAACTCTGCACCATCGTCCTCTGGACGTTCCACACAACCCGTCAGCATCGCGCGTCGTGGTCAGCAAGATTAATTGGTCTCAAGTTACCCTTGTCTCCCCTGAAGCAGTTTCGCGCTCGTTTCCTGCCTCGCCGAACGCTCTTGGTTTCTCTGGTCTCAGCAACCAGATTATCGCGCAAAGCGACTGAAACCCCCCACGATTCATCTCTGATACATCTTTCTAATTCTCTTGATTCCTCTTTTGGACCCTTCTTCGGCTAGACTACAGCCCCTCTTACCTATTTCCGTTCATATTGCTATACCTCTTTTCTCCTTCAAGTCAATATGCTCGGCCATCAGTTTGCCTACTCTGTGGCTCCTATTCGCAAAGTGAAGGAGGTTCAGTTTGGAATTATCTCCCCTGACGAAATCGTACGTTGTTACTCTTGGGTCTCGAATTGCGCTGTGCTGATGAATCCGATATTACATCACAGAAAGCTGTCTATGTTGCCAATCGAACATCCGGAGGTCATGGATAAGGGAACTCACAAGCCTAAGATAGGCGGACTGGTGGACCCTCGTATGGGCACAATCAACCGGAACTTCACGCTTCAAATGGCAAACCTGCGGTGAAGGAATTTCGGAATGTCCTGGGCATTTTAGTCATATTGAGCTGGCACGGCCTGTCTTTCATCCTGGTGCGTGGTGCGTAATCTCATTGCAAGAAGATGTTGAACGCTTGGTCTTCGTGCTGTAGGTTTCATTAGTGAAAGTGAAGAAGGTTTTGGAGAGTATATGTGTTAATTGTGGCAAGCTTTAAAGCCTATATCGTGAGTTGAGCCGTTTACATTCCTCTACAGTGAAGACCCATACTGACTGAGGAGACATCCGGATGAGAGACATATTTTTTGGTCGGTATGCACGTCGTCCATTCGTTATTATCTATCGCCTGTATAGCTTACCTTAGACTTGTTCCAGGCTAGAACGTTATCGGCAATATAAACCTTGCGGTCAAACTGGTGCAGAAATGCATGACCTCAGATCGCATACGAGTGGGCCGTGCGTCTGCACTGCCAGAGCGAGACTTTCCCAAACGCAATCAGGAAACCTGAAGGCCAGGTTACCGATTCCATGGCTCTGTCAGGATCACAAGTGTAATTGAGGCTCCCGCTGTGCACCGCATTTGTTCATGGAACAAAATCTGTACCCAACCTGGACGGCAAACGGGGATTCCATTTATCGTTCTGACTCCCTGCTACCTGTACAGCAGCATAATTACATTGGCTGCAACGACCTGTATCGCCCTCTCAGTCTAATACACTTTGTATGACTACAGACAAAATATAAATACAGCCCACTCTCGAAACCAACCAAAAAAAAAATGAAAAAAGAAGGAACTCATACATGGCCTCACAAATGGTTATGCGGTGCTATGCCGTTTGTGCAGGGCGTACTACGGATGGCAAGATCAGGCTTCTGATAGGCCGCCATACGCATTGTCTAGAAATTGATCATAAAGCTGCCTGGCAACGCCATCAAAGTGTATGTTGGTCCAACAGTTACATTAATCAACTTATCAAACCATTGTCCGTCTGCCCGCCTGATCACGTCATCAGATAGGTCACATCGTACATACACTCTCGACTAGTACGGTTATCGTTTGTTAGTTGTCTTTTGCCTTTGTACCACGTACTTGTCTCATCGCCCCCAACAGAGCTCAGACTCATTCTGTTCTGCGTGACCTAGCCCAGTATTTCCTGCCCCCCTCTGCTTCCAGTCAGACGGATGTTCGCGGTCAAGCCACAATGTTTTGATATAAGTATGATGCAAGGCAAAGGACAAGACTGTTGGAGTGATGATTGATGATCGACGATCCTTTATCTACTTTGTTCCACCACGGTGAACATAGGTGAAGGTACACGGATGGCGTGCTGCTTTGTACAAAGTTATGGGCTAGTTGATACAGCAGCGGCTTGACGACCTTAACGACTTTGTCTCAATTTATGGGTTACCCTGTGCATTCATCCCTTTTGATACAAGCAGCAGCGGGTTCCTTAGGTGACGATGTAGCTGTACCGCTCGTGGCCAAGTTCTAACATAAAGGCAAAGAATAAAGCTGGCCCTCGAAAGACTTCCAAGGAAAAAATCCACATATAACTCTAGGATACAGGAGGCATCGGGGCCCAAACCTATTCCACCTTTCGAACCCTCGGGGATTACAACTTGAATGGCAGCCTCACGCGCAAAACCGCAAATTGTGATGATTGGCAGCAGAGGTAGTGGTGAGTAATTCGGTATCGAACTGTACTTCCCCATTTGCTCATCTTAACCCACAGGAAAGTCGGTGCTGTTAAAATGCTTAACTGGCGTATGCTGTCTACCTCCCATACCGTGGATTGAACGCTCAATGCCTCATTTCAGGTCTCAACAGGCAGGAACACCACCTGCCCAATTGAATGGCGTATCCGCCCTTCCAACACATGGTCTGCATCTGTATCCATTGCGGCCATATACCCTGTCTTTTTATCGACCTCAGGATCTATGATTCTGGACGATCGATCTCCTTCCAAAGTTGGGAATGCTACATCCCCAAAGGAACTTATGATACTTCTTAAGCGCGCGGAGCTCACGGCGTTTTATGCACCTACCGTGAGCGATGCGAAAGAAGCAGCTGAATACCAAGATATTCTGCTTGCGGAGAAGCCTTCCAGAGGAGTTATCATTGTCAACTTGGAATCGCCAACATTGCGAGCATACGAAGGGGACTACACAATCATTGATTTACCCGGCCTCACGAATCACGGATACGACAGCAAGATCAAGTATTACCGGTCTCTTGCCCGCCACTATATTCTGCAAGACACCATTGTTGCTGTGCTTGTCCACATCTCGGGTATGAAAACTCACCTATCCCCAAAATTCTTCTCCACTCATATGCTTGCCTCGCATGACAGAAGCTGAAGACGAGTCTTTTAGTCTGAGGTATGCCAGAATGCTAGTGGAAGACGCTCGAATTTCAGGTATGTGCAATTTACTGCCGGAAAGGGTGATTCTAACCCTCAAACTACTTAGTCATTTTGACTTATCCTGAACTTGCCAGCACCCAGCCACGGCCTGCGTGGTTAGACGACGCGAAGCGGCCATATATGCTGTTCAGTTTCAAGATGCCTGATGCCACTCCCAATGGCGTTTTTGAAGCTCAAGATGTCCAGCTACTTCGACAAGAAGAGGCAGCTTACTTCCTTTTCTCGCCAGTTTGGTCAAAATACCACCATCAACTCGGCCTTGGGGTCCCTAAGATTCTTCAAGGATGGATGACATTGTGGAAACAAGCCAGCTCAGAGAAAGCAAGGAGCGGCCCTAGGCTATATCATTGGATTTTCTCTGCGCTTCTCGTTCTTGCCTCCATGTAAGCACCTTTCACCCTTGATAAAAAATGCCTGACTGAAGTACCCAACTGGTCATGGACCTAACTAGGACTGTTGTATATGCCCTGTACAGCTATGCAATAAACTAGGCTCTCCTTCCTATGCCCAGTCCATTCAGTGTTTGGTGCGGCTGCGCCGCCCAAGTTGGTCCGTATAGTATCGCTGCTTAGCCAGTTTCTTCCATATGCCGGCCAAAAAAAAATTCACACAAGGCCAATGAGAAATCTGAGTGCCAGATCAGTGTGGAGATCCGATGAAGCGACATCTTGGATACGAGAGATTACTTTTGCCGGTTACTTCAAACCTCGATTATAAGGTACGAGATGAGAAGTCGCGAGCAATAATTGAGATCAAGTGGAAAGGGAAATAATAATGTTCCCAACGGTCACTCCAGAAATGGATGAGCAAGGGCTCAGGCCTCAGGGCCTATGTATACTAATTACTGTACTTTTCAAGTTATTCATCAAAACAGCGGTATGGCCGGCCAGAGTGCGACGGATACAGCTCTTATTTGTCCGCCCCTAGGCGAATGACTCATGGTAAACAATTGGGCTCGACAGCGACACTATTGTCCCTTCGCCTGTTTTGTTTGCAGAATGAGTGATAAAACTAGCACATTAGTTCACTACCATACAATCCCCCTTCTTCAATCCAAGTTACAATGCCAAAGACCCCGTCCTTTCGTCGGTCAGATCGCTCATCTATGAGGGCCGACATTCTTCGTAGCCTTAAACACCAGGATCACCAAACTCGCATTCAATTGGGTAGCTTACCTTGCTTGGACGCTGGTGAGAGTGACTAACATTTCACTTTTACTCTATATGCTGACTCGGTGAAGATCTGGACAGTCCAAAACTTCCTGTACCCCAGCTCTCCGGAGCCCCTATTCCAATGCCAGTGGTGGTCATCCAGCCGGGATCTTCTTCCATCACCAAACCACCAAATCTCACCCAGCGGTGCTTATCCTCATTGCTTGGATGGGACGAGTTGAACTACGGTGCTGTGCAGGTCAGTGCTGACGCTCTTGTTTAATGTCTATCTGCTGAAATTCCTTCCAAGGACGGCATTCGAGAGTTAGCTAAAGGAAAACTTGACTTGTCGAAACCTTTGGGGAAACAAAAGCTATGCGATGTGAATGCAGTGGAACATTTGGTTAGTTTGAAGTGCCTTCTTGTGGATCTCTACTCATAATAATCTTTGACCTGCAGGCTGCGGATAGGTATCCAATTCTCTTAAACTATAGGGACCATTGGGCAACAAAAGAATTCCTTAGGAGGCTTCTGAAGAACTCCTCTAGTCGAGCAGCTGGGGGCACAAATTCTAACGTCAGCGGTGACCATCATTGGCGGGTTGTTCACGGCGGTCGCGCATAGTGTCTGTCCAATTACCTCTGGCTGATACCTTCCTATATCAAGCATGACAATGCTGATCTGAGCAATTGTGACAGAAAACTGGGGGAAACCAGACTATGAACGAGATGAACCGAAGGGCGATCAGTGGATTTCGAAGACAATAAAGACTGAAGCCTGATCTCACCAGGATGGAGTTGGAGAGAATCAAAGAATAATCGCAATTGTTAGCTTTTATCCCCATCTAACGTCACCGTGACTATGCTCGGTGTAAACATGTAGCGGGCAACAAAACTTCTGACATTGATGGATCCACGCATTGAGCCGCAAGCCGAGCGCATAGTGTTCAACTTACGCCCATGTCCTTAGAAGTATGAACGTATAGTATTCCCTGTCTGCCTATGTTATCAACTCCAATTTATGCTCCCTGAGCACGACATCAGAATTTTAGAATTTACATCATACCAAGAGCCTCACACACAACCTACAAATGTACCATGCTCGAGTCAAAGAAAAAGGGCCGTGGTCCAAGGCATCAATCTACTATCCAGACGGTTCTTTTAACTTCGTCAAGCGTCTATACGCCCGTATAGGAGAGTGCCTCTTTTAATTTATAGAGTTAAAAGCTTAAGGTGTCCAGGAAGCCAAGATTCTCCGCGGAGGCGTTTCAGATGCCTCTGGTGACGCAAGGCAACTGAAGGTCGTACCACCCAACTTCACCGACGAGTTAATTGAGGCGCTGCTTGTGGATATAGAAGCGATCAGATCTGGCGCGAAGGAAAAAAATTATAGTACTAGTCGCAGCTCCAGAGTTCTCTGCGCCTTGTTCGCGTGCTGTTCTAGTTCAAAGCTGGGTAGATCTAGTGCTCGAGAACCGTGGGAAGGAGTCAGCTGTCCTCAGAATATTATGTCTCACGATCATCTTCACTGAGGTTCAATCGGATTCCAGTGATTCGCGTATACCATCCATATTGCAGGGCCTTAGGTTGGGGAAAGAGTTAGGCGGCAGGGATTCGGGAGAAAAAATGCGTAGGATAGAAAGCGCGGACTACTACAACACGGCTACACCAGTAATTTAATCTGCACCATGGATCTCATAGGTGAGAAACCAGTCCCGTTGAGAAATCGGTTCGTGACCGTCCAAATTTTGTCGGAAAATTCCCCGTTGGCGTATAAGTACTTGTGGCAGCTGACGGATTTATAGGAATTTATCAGTTTCCGCGGGAAGATATATCAGTGATTTATCAAGCCATCTTGCGCTAAGCACTTGTCCCAATGGCAAGTCGACGTTATCAGGTTACTTAATCTCATGCTCGATGACGGTGTTCTAACAGAGAACGGAGAGCTTATCTTTGGTATTGTGGAGAAGAAGACTGTTGGTGCCTCTCAAGATGATCTAGTCCATGTCGTTTTCCGCGAGAAGGGAGCTGAAACCACTCATCAACTCTTCACTGGCAAATGGTGGTCAACTACTGGCTCTTCCACAATGGCTTCAGTATAATTGACGACATAATCGCTGACTCGAAGAGCATGGCCTACATCATTCAGAACACTGCCGAGCACAAAACGAACGTATCCCAGATTATCGAGGATGCCACTCATGATCGCCTGAAGGCCGCACATCCGTGACTTGTTCGAGAGCTTGGTCAAACACCAGTTGAACTTATCTTGTGACACCTCTAGTCAATATGCGCAGAAGCACTTGAAAGAAATCAACAACGTCAAGCAGGTGGTGGTTGTTGGATCGAGGGGCTCGTTCATCAAAATTTCGCAGATCTCTGTCTGTGTCGGTCAACAGTCCGTGGTGGAGGGTCGTCGCATTCCATTTGGCTTCTGTTATCGCACCCTACCTCACTTCACGAAAGACGACTTCAGCCCAGAATCACGGGGTTTCGTCGAGAACTCCTACCTTCGTGGCCTGACACCTCAGGAATTTTTCTTCCACGCCATGGTGGTCGAGAGGGTCTCATCGATACCGCCGTGAAAACCGCCGAGACCGGTTACATTCAACGACGTTTGATCAAGGCCCTCGAAGACGTTATGGTGTGCTACTTACCCGTTACACTTACCAATATTGTTCAGTTCACGACTCCCCGTTACCCGTTACGTGAACTTGAGGTTGTAATGGTACAATAGTGCAGCTCTGGTTAAATTTGGGCAAAGCCCTGGCCTGTAATCAAGTAGCCAGAATATCAGTGGGAGCGAGTCAGCACCAGACTGCACAACAGTCCGCACGAGACCAGACTGCACAACAGTTCGCACGAGATTCATACTGCCTATGTTCGGGTTGGCGACGAGGTGGAAGAGGCAAGCGGGACATCGCCTTGTCTTCCTCCTTATGCTGGTGCTTTGTGCTCGACAATGTCGCCAACCCTCTGCCCATCGATTCTTGACGCCAGCTGCTCAGGCGGCCAGGTATACCTTTCCCCTCATCAGGAAAAAGCCTTTGATCCCAGGATGTCCTTGATGTGATGGCATCATCTGAAGTTCTCACAGGGTGTCATACTTATCCTGAGGACACCCTGAGATATCCTTATGCATCCCAGAATGTCCCAGCTAGTCCTGGGATGCTCTAGCATGTCCTCTTTCTCAATAGAATAGTTCTATTTTTGTCATATTTCAGTAACAACACATCACATTAACTGGATTTTAATTGAAACCTTTTAGGATGATAGAGTACTTCTAT
>Ga0247742_10002446_pt1 | contig 12125 bp, 13 predicted proteins | sample UWRJL208509C2_FD_180944 | JGI IMG/M metagenome (GOLD analysis project Ga0247742, IMG submission 180944) | Plant litter microbial communities from Arlington Agricultural Research Station in Wisconsin, United States - UWRJ-L208-509C-2 | ecosystem: Environmental > Terrestrial > Plant litter >... | reverse complement strand
CATGTCGGGCGGCATGCACCGGCTCTGGAAGGACCGCTTCGTCCGCCGCGTGAAGCCGCGCGAGGGCGAGCAGATCCTCGACATGGCGGGCGGCACCGGCGACATCGCGTTCCGGCTGGAAACGTCGGGCGCGTCGGTGACGGTCGCCGACATCAATCCCGAGATGCTCGCGGTCGGCATGGAACGCGCCGCCAAACGCGGCATCGACGGCCTCGTCTGGACCGAAGCCAATGCCGAGACGCTGCAATTCCCCGACCGCTTCTTCGACGCCTATACGATCGCGTTCGGCATCCGCAACGTGACCGACATCCCCAAGGCGTTGCGCGAGGCGCACCGCGTGCTGCGGCGCGGCGGGCGTTTCTTCTGCCTCGAATTCTCGACGACGGTCTGGCCCGGTTTCGCCGAAGCTTATGACGCCTATTCGCACAAGATGGTGCCCCAGCTCGGCAAGCTGCTGGCGGGCGACGCCGACAGCTATCGCTACCTGATCGAATCGATTCGCCGCTTCCCCGACATGCCGACCTTCGAGGCGATGATCGGTGACGCCGGCTTCGTGAACACGAAGGTCGAGCCGATGCTCGGCGGGCTGGTCGCAATCCACAGCGGCTGGAAGATTTGATGCGGACGCTGAACCCCTCTCCCACCGGGAGAGGGTGGCCGAGCGCAGCGAGGTCGGGTGAGGGCAGTCGCCTTGCCGCCCTCACCCTTCCGTCGCTTCGCTCCTCCCTCCCTCTCCCGATGGGAGAGGGAATGCGATGACAGCCCCCACCGTCCACCTCTGGCGGCTGCTGAAATGGGGCCGCATCCTCGCGCGCCACGGCGCGCTCCAGGGCATCGAGCGCGATCCCAACACCCCCACGCCGATCCGCCGACTGGTGCGAATCGCGCGGCTCGGTGCGCGCGTGCCGGCAACGCCGCGCTATGCCGATGCCTTCCACGCGATCGGCCCGGCCGCGGTCAAGCTCGGCCAGACGCTCGCGACCCGGCCCGATATCGTCGGGGACGAAGCCGCGCACGATCTGCTGCGCTTGCAGGATGCGCTGCCGCCGCTCCCTATGAGACGATCCACGCCGCGATGGCGAAGGCGTTCCAGCGCGATCCCGCCACCTTGTTCGCTTCGATCGATCCGGTGCCGGTCGGTGCCGCCTCGATCGCGCAAGTCCACCGCGCCGTCACCACCGATGGCCGTCACGTCGCGGTGAAAGTGCTGCGCCCCGGCGTCGAGGACGATTTCGCCCGCGCGATCGACACCTATGAATGGGCGGCAGCGCAGATCGAGGCGATGGGCGGCGAACTCGCCCGGCTGCGCCCGCGTCTCGTCATCGCCACCTTCAAGCGCTGGACCGCGCGCGAACTCGATTTCCGCCGCGAGGGCGCCTCCGCGTCCGAACTCGCCGATGCGATGACGGCCGAACCCGATTTCGTCGTCCCCAAGATCGACTGGCAGCGCACCACCGGCAAGGTGCTGACGCTCGAATGGATCGATGGAATCAAGCTGTCGAACCGCGCGGCGCTGGTCGAGGCGGGCTATGATCTGCCCAAGCTCGCCAACACGCTCGTCCACGCCTTCTTGCGGCAGGCGATTGCGGAGGGCTTCTTCCACGCCGACATGCACCAGGGCAATCTGTTCGCGTTGCCGGGCGCCAATGGGCAAGGGCAGATCGCGGCGATCGACTTCGGCATCATGGGGCGGATCGATCGCCGCGCGCGCGTCTGGCTCGCCGAGATTCTCTACGGGCTCATCACCGGCAATTACAAACGCGTCGCCGAAATCCACTTCGAGGCGGGCTACGTCCCCGCGCACCACAATGTCGCCGAATTCGCGACGGCATTGCGCGCGGTCGGCGAGCCGATGCGCGGCCTCGCGGTGAAAGACATGTCGATCGGCATGATGCTCGACAGCCTGTTCAACATCACCCGCGATTTCGACATGCGCACGCAACCGCATTTGTTGCTGCTGCAAAAGACGATGGTGATGGTCGAAGGCGTCGCGACCAGCCTCGATCCCGATATCAATCTGTGGGACACCGCCGCGCCGTTCGTGCGCGAATGGATTCGCACCGAACTCGGCCCCGAGGCCGCCGTCGCCGACCGGCTCATCACCGATCTGCGCACGCTCGCGCGAATCCCCGAACTGGTCCGCAATATCGAGCGGCACTTCCCCACCCCCGGCGGCGCGCCGCCCGAGCCGCCGATGAAGCCGATCGCGGTGCTCGGCTCGGGGCGGCATGTCGCGCTGCGCTACGTGCTGGTCGCGGTGGTGAGCGCGAGCGCGAGCTTCGCCGCCGCTTGGCTGGCGCTGCACTGACCCGGTGCCGCGCCCGGTCGCCCCGCTCTGGCTTGCCGCGCCCAGCCGCTTCACGCGGCTGAGCCGGGCGCAGGCGCGGCTGGTGCTGGCCGGGCTGGTTCTGCTGATCGTGGCCAGCCTGTTCGCGCTGTCGGTGCCCGCCACCGATGCGGCGTCCGATCCGGCGCAGACCGATCTCAATCTCTACCAGACGATCGTCGAGGGCATTCGCGCCGGCGGCGACTATTACAGCGTAGCGGCGCGGTCGCTTCGCTCGGGCGATTTCCCGCTCAAGCCGTTCGTCACCTTCCGCCTGCCCACGCTCGCGGTGATCGAGGCGGCGCTGCCGCACGGCGCGATCGTGACGTTGCTCGACGTGCTCGCGCTCGGCGTGTTCGTGGCGTGGGGGTTCCGGCTGCGCGACGCCTTCGCGCGGCGGCTGCCGCTGGTGGTCGCGCTGATGCTGCTCGCGGGCGGGATGCTCGGCTCCGTACAAAGCGATCTCGCCGCGTTCCATGAGATCTGGGCCGGTCTGCTGATCGCGCTGTCGCTCGCGGTGCGCAAACCCGATCGCTGGGTCGAGGCGGTAGCGTTCGGGATGATGGCGATGCTGATCCGCGAAACGGCGGCGTTATATGTCGCGATCATGGCGGTGCTGGCGTTGGTGCAGGGTCAACGGCGCGAGGCGATCGGTTGGGGCACGACGCTCGGCGTGTTCGCGTTCGTGGTCGCGCTGCACGCGCATGCCGTCGGGCAAGTCGTTCATGCCACCGATCCCGCCTCGCCGGGCTGGGCCGGGCTACTCGGCTTCGGCTTCTTCGCCGAGGCGATCGCGGTCTCGACCGTCCTCACTTTGTTTCCACTGGTCGTGGCGACGCCGCTGGTCGTGCTCGCGCTGGCCGGCTGGGCGGCGTGGGAGAGCGATCTCTCCTTGCGCGTCACCGTCACGTTGGTCGCTTACGCCGTGCTGATCGCACTGTTCGCGCGCGCCGACACCTTCTATTGGGGGCTGATGATCGCGCCCACGCTCCTCGTCGGCCTCGCCTTCGCGCCCGATGGCGTGCGCGATCTGGTTCGCGTCGCGGCACAGCGGCGGCGGATCACGGTGACTCGGGTGGTGCGATGAAGATCCTGCTCGTCATCGCCGGCGGCATCGCCGCGTACAAGGCGTGCGAGCTGATCCGGCTGTGCCGTAAGGCCGGCATATCGGTGCGCTGCGTGCCGACCGCCGCCGCGCACCATTTCGTCACGCCGATGACGCTGGCGGCTTTGTCCGAGAATCCGGTGTTCACTTCGTTGTGGGATCTCAAGGACGAGGCCGAGATGGGCCATATCCAATTGAGCCGCGAAGCCGACCTGATCGTCGTCGCCCCCGCCACCGCCGATCTGATGGCGAAGATGGCCGCCGGCATGGCCGACGATCTCGCGACGACGGTGCTGCTCGCCACCGACAAACCCGTGCTGGTCGCCCCCGCGATGAACGTGCGGATGTGGCACCACCCCGCGACTCGCCGCAACGTCGCGACGCTGCGCGGGGATGGGCTGACCGTGCTGGAGCCGGACGAAGGACCGATGGCGTGCGGCGAGTTCGGCGCGGGGCGGTTGCCCGAGCCGGAAGCGATTCTGGCGGCGATCCAGGCGGCGCTGGGCGCGTGACAATCACCCTCACCCTTCCCACCCGGCTGCGCCGGGCGGGCCCCTTCCCTCTCCCATTGGGAGAGGGAGGGAGGAGCGAAGCGACGGAAGGGTGAGGGTGACGAAAACGCCACACATTCTCATCACCGCCGGCCCCACCCACGAGCCGATCGACCCGGTCCGCTACATTGCCAACCGCTCCTCCGGCAAACAGGGCTTCGCCATCGCCGGCGCGCTTGCCGAACGCGGCGCGCGCGTGACCCTCATCGCCGGCCCGGTAACGCTCCCCACCCCGCCGAACGTCCACCGCATCCATGTCGAAACCGCGCGCGAGATGGCCGCAGCCGTCGAGGCCGCGCTCCCTGCCGACGCCGCTATACTGGTCGCCGCCGTCGCCGACTGGCGCGTCGAGAGCACCGCCCAGAAGATCAAGAAAGGCGCCGGCACGCCAGTCCTCCACCTCGTCGAGAATCCCGATATCCTCGCCGGTCTTGCCGTCAGTCCCAAGCGCCCGCGCCTGCTGATCGGCTTCGCTGCCGAGACCGAACGCGTCATCGAACATGCCACCGCCAAGCGGGAGCGCAAGGCGGTCGACTGGATCGTCGCCAACGACGTATCCGGGGACGTGATGGGCGGCGCGGACAATGCCGTCCACATCGTCACCGCATCGGGCGTCGAGAGTTGGCCGCGTATGTCCAAGCAGGCGGTCGCCGAGGCGCTCGCCGACCGAATCCTCGCGGCGCTCGCAACGGGCGCATGAGCGCGCGCCCTTAGACAAATCCGCCACAGCCGTTAAGATGGCGCCCATGAGTCCACCGCCGATCACCATCAGCATCAAGCGCCTCGATCATGGCAAGGGCCTGCCCCTGCCCGCGTATGCGACCGAGGGCGCCGCCGGCATGGACGTGGTCGCCGCCGAGGCGCTGACGCTCGCGCCCGGCGCGCGCGCGGCGGTGGCGACCGGCTTCGCGATCGCGATCCCCCACGGGTTCGAGGTGCAGGTCCGCCCCCGCTCGGGCCTCGCGCTCAAATACGGTGTCACCTGTCTCAACACGCCCGGCACGATCGACAGCGATTATCGCGGTGAAGTGAAGGTGATCCTCGCCAACCTCGGCGACGAACCCTTCGAGATCGCGCGCGGCGACCGTATCGCGCAGCTCATCCCCGCCCCCGTCCAGCGCGCGACGCTCGGCGAAGTCGACGATCTCGACGAGACGGTGCGCGGCACCGGCGGGTTCGGATCGACCGGACGGTGATGCTCGCGCTCGCCTTGCTGCTTCAGGCGACCACCGACGTGCCGCCGCTGCCGACCGATTGGTCGGCGCTCGCGCCGATCCCCTATGTCGACGCGCCGACCATCACCGCGCCGCTGGTCACGTTCGTCGCCGGAGAGGTCGCAGCCGGGCGTTGCGCGGTGCCGAAGCCGGCCGATGGCCATTATGTCGTCAGGGTCGATGTCGCCGCCTTGGTCGATCAGGACGGTATTCTGCGCCGCGCGGTGCCGCGCGCGATCGATTGTCCTACGGTCGAACAATATAGTGCGGGGCTTGTCAGCAGCTTCGCGCGCGCCAATCTCAACGAGGGCACGACGACGATGTGGTATCGCGCGACCCTGGTTTATGATTGGCATGGATGACGCTGACCGACGCTGAGCTCGAACGCTACGCCCGCCACATCGTCCTGCGCGAAGTCGGCGGCGCGGGGCAGATGAAGCTGCGCGCCGCCCGCGTGGCGGTGATCGGCGCTGGCGGGATCGGATCGCCGGCGATCCAGTATCTCGCAGCGGCGGGCGTCCGCGAGTTGATCCTGATCGACGACGACCAGGTCGATCTCTCCAACCTTCAGCGCCAGACGATCTTCGACGGTGACGATGTCGGCGCGCCCAAGGTCGCGGCGGCGGCGGCGGCGGTGGCGCGGCTCAACCCGGCGGTGCGCGTCACGCAGCGCTCGGCGCGGCTCGATGCCGACAACGCCGCCGATCTCATTGCCGGCGCCGACGTTGTGCTCGACGGCACCGACAGTTTCGCCGCGCGACTCGCGGTGGCAGATGCGGCGCTGGCGGCGCGTATCCCGCTCGTCTCGGCAGCAGTCGCGCAGTTCGAGGGGCAGCTCGCGGTGTTCCGTGGCTGGGAGGCAGACAAGCCCTGCTACCGCTGCTTCGTCGGCGACGATCCCGATCGCCCCGACACGAGCTGTGCGGAGGCCGGCGTGCTCGGCGCGATGGCCGGCGTGATGGGCAGCCTCGCCGCGCTGGAGGTGCTACGCGCGATCACCGCATTCGGGGACGACAGCGCCGGCAAGCTGCTGCTGGTCGATGCACTCGCCTTCCGCTTCCGCACGATCGGCCTCCCCAAAGACCCTGGCTGTCGGGGCTGTAGCGGCCGAACCGACTAGGAAGCCGATTTCGCCACCGTCTCCTCTTCCTTGCCAAGCACGTGCCAGCCGTGGAAATCGCGCACCATCGGCACGCGGCATCCCTTGCAGACGCCGCGAAACGACGTTCCGTCATGCCAGACCGAGTGGCGATTGCGATGATGTTTCCCGAACACACAGGAAATACGCTGCACGATGTTCATGCGGTTGGCTCCGTCAGTAACACCCCCGGCCGCTTGCGACCCAAACTCCGGCGGCAGTTCCAAAAGCGAGTGGCGGTCGCATACTCCCGGCCGCCGTGGCATGGTCATGAATTCTTCGTCACGAAGGTGCAGTTAGCCCGTCCTTAACGCTCGATCGGCAAAGGCTTCGCCATGCAGACCTCCACGCCGCGCACCGTTCTCGTCATCTTCGGCACACGGCCCGAGGCGATCAAATTGTTCCCCGTCGTCGCGGCACTCAAGCAGGTGCCCGGCCTCGTCGTGCGGACCTGTGTCACCGCCCAGCATCGCGGTCTGCTCGATCAGGTGCTCGATATCGCCGGTCTTACGCCGGACATCGACCTCGACCTGATGGAGCCGGGCCAGTCGCTCGACCGGCTTACCGCGCGTCTCCTGACCGGGCTGGGTGGCGTCATGGACGCCGAAAAGCCCGATCGTGTCATCGTACAGGGCGATACCGCGACCGCGATGGTCGGCGCGCTCGCCGCCTATTACAGGAAAGTGCCCGTCAGCCATGTCGAGGCGGGCCTACGCTCGGGCGATATATACCAGCCCTGGCCCGAGGAAGTAAACCGCCGGATCGTCGCGCCGATCGCCGATCAGCATTTCGCACCGACCGAAACCGCCGCCGAAGCTCTCCGCCGCGAGAACATCGCGCCCGCGACGATCCACGTCACCGGCAACACCGTGATCGATGCGCTTCACGCCACCCGCGCCAAGCTCGAAGCCGATCCCTCGCTCGGCGCCGGTCTCGACGAGATCGCCGCGCGCTTCGCCGGCAAACGCCTGATCCTCGTCACCACGCACCGCCGCGAGAATTTCGGCGGCGGCATGGAAAGCATCGCCCGCGCGATCGGGCGGATCGCCGACCGGCCCGATACGGCGGTGCTGTTCCCGGTCCACCCCAACCCCAATGTCGTCTCGGTGATGGATGCGCTGCTCGGCGACCGCGCCAACGTCGCGCGAATCGAACCGCTCGATTACCCGCACTTCATTCGCGCGCTCGGCATGTGCGAGATCGCGCTGACCGATTCGGGCGGCGTGCAGGAGGAAGCGCCCGCGCTCGCCAAGCCCGTTCTCGTCATGCGCGAGACGACAGAGCGCCCCGAAGGCGTTATCGCGGGCACGGCGAAGCTGATCGGCACCGATTCCGACCGCATCGTTACCGAAATATCAACCCTCCTCGACGACAAACGGGCCTATTCGGTCATGGCCCGCGCCCACAACCCGTTCGGGGACGGTCATGCTGCTGAGCGGATTGCAAGGATCGTCGCTGATGGTTTCGAATGCTGAACTCAAGGTCGTCGTCGTTGGTCTGGGCTATATCGGGCTACCGACTGCGGCGGTGATCGCGCGCACGGGCGCCAGAGTGCTCGGCATCGACGTCAGCGCGCACGTCGTCGAGACGGTCAATTCGGGCAAGGTCCATATCGAGGAAGTCGATCTCGACGGCCTCGTCTCGGGCGTGGTCGCGCGCGGCACGCTGCGCGCCGCGACCGAGGTCGAACCCGCCGACGTGTTCGTCATCGCGGTGCCGACGCCGTTCGCGGACGATCACGCCCCCAACATCGGCTACGTGCTGCGCGCCGCCACCACGATCGCGGCGGTGCTGAAAGCCGGCGACGTGGTGATCCTCGAATCGACCTCGCCGGTCGGCACCACCGAGAAGGTCCGCGATCTGCTCGCGCAGCTCCGCCCCGATCTCAAGGTGCCGGGCAAAACCGGAGAAGTCGCCGACATCGCCATCGCCTATTGCCCCGAACGCGTGCTGCCCGGCCGCATCCTCGTCGAGCTGATCGACAACGACCGCGTGATCGGCGGCATCACCCCACGCTGCGCGCGGAAAGCGCTGACCTTCTACCGCCGCTTCGTGCGCGGCGCCTGCGTGACCACGACGAGCCGCGCGGCGGAAATGACCAAGCTCACCGAGAACGCGTTCCGCGACGTCAACATCGCTTTTGCCAACGAACTGAGCCGGCTCGCCGATACGATGGAGGTCGATGTCTGGGAGGTGATCCGCCTCGCCAACCGCCATCCACGCGTCAACATCCTGTCGCCCGGCCCCGGCGTCGGCGGGCATTGCATTGCGGTCGATCCGTGGTTCCTCGTCCATGCCGATCCGGCCAATTCGCCGCTGATCCGCACCGCGCGCGAAGTCAACGACGCCAAGATCGACTATGTCGTGGCGCGCGCCGCCGCGATGATCGAGGCGCATCCGGGAGTGCGAGTTGCGTGCCTCGGCCTCGCCTTCAAGGCGAACATCGACGATTTCCGCGAAAGCCCCGCGCTCAAGGTTTCCACCGAACTCGCGCGCCGCTTCGGCAAGCGCATCGCCGTGGTCGAACCCTATACCAACGCCTTGCCCGACGCGTTCACGGGCACGGGGGCCGGCCTGATCGACATCGACTCCGCGATCGAGCAATGCGGCATCATGATCGTGCTCGTCGATCACGATATGTTCAAATCGGTCCCGCTCGACGAGCGTGCGGACAAGCAAGTCTACGACACACGCGGCATCTGGCCCGACCAGCCGACGCCCAAGCCGTGGGGTGAACCCGAGCCGCTCCGGCTTGTAAGCTGACGGCACGCTCGCATCTGTCGAGCCAGCGCACCGGACATTCCATGAGACCGTATCACCGCCACGGCGGATGATGGTCATTGCGCAAGCGTATCGCGATGTGCCATTGCGCCCACGTTTCCGATCGCATGCGACCAGGGACCGATGCTGGCCGTTGCGGCCAAAAGGGGAGCGCGATGGACAGTGCGTTGGGGAACGCAACCGAGTGCGTGGTGGCCACGCCATACGCGGCGCACGTCAGCGCCGATCCGCTATCGATGTTCGAGCATCGGCACGGTCGCCGATTGCATCGCTTCACTCGCAAATGACCATGCCGAACATCACGCGACGAAAGCGCGGGATTAAAGTCACAGCGTCGCGATTTCATGCTGCACTGCAAAAATGCGCTTTATAACTCAGGTGAATTCCTTTACTTTTATGGACACGCAACGAGTGCATCACGGCGCGGGACATCATGATGAACCTGGAACTCGGACGATCCGGTTGGGCGCAAGAGCATGGGTCTCATAAATCGATGACCTCAGTCGGTACCCCCTCATGGCGTCCGCGCGCCTCCGCACTGCGCAGCCGCGCCTTTACCGGCCTCGTCCTGGTCGATTTCCTGTGCATCACGCTGTCGTTCTTCGCAGCGGCGCTGGTCCATGCCCGGTTCGGCAGCGACAAGAACTGGATCGTGCTGCTCGCGGTGCTGCTGCCGATGTATCTGGTCATCGCGCTCAACGCGCACGCTTATGCCTCGACCAACCTCCAGGACCCGTTCCGCGCGGTCGCCAAGGGCGCTCAGGCACTCGTCATCGCGATCAGCGCGGTGATCTTCGTGGCGTTCTTCGTGCGCGCGTCCGACGGGTTTCCGCGCATGCTGGTGACGCTCGGGTCGATCTTCTCGCTCGGGTCGCTGGTCGCGGCGCGCTATCTGTTCGTGAAGCATATGGCGTCGATCATCGGCGGCAATCCGTTCAGCGTGATCCTGATCTGCGAGAACGACCAGCGCGTGCCCCCGGGCAAATTCTCGGTGGTGATCTCGCCCGAGGCGTTCTTCGATCCCGAACAGCATGATCCGGTGATGTACGACCGGCTCGCCAAATCACTCGAAAGCGCCGACCGCGTCGTCGTCGCGTGCAGCCCCGAACGCCGCACCGCCTGGGCGCATGCGCTGAAAGGCGCGAACATCCAGAGCGAGATCGTCGCGCCTGAACTGCGCGATCTGGCACCACTCGGCATGGGCAATCACGGCAGCGAACCCACCATCGTCATCGCCAACGGCCCGCTCGGACTGTTCGACCGATTCATGAAGCGCGCGTTCGATTTCACGCTCGCGCTCGGCGCGGTGCTGGCGCTGCTGCCGATCCTCGCGGTGATCGCGGTGCTGGTGAAGATCGACAGCCCCGGCCCGGTGTTCTTCAAACAGACTCGCATCGGCCGCGGCAACCAGATGTTCAAGATGCTCAAGTTCCGCAGCATGCGCGTTCTGGAATCCGACCTGGCGGGCGCGCGCTCCGCCTCGCGCGACGATGATCGCGTCACGCGCGTCGGCAAGTTCATCCGCCGCACCAGCATGGACGAGCTGCCGCAGCTCCTCAACGTGCTCAAGGGCGACATGAGCATCGTCGGGCCGCGGCCGCATGCGCTCGGCTCGCGCGCCGCCGACAAATTGTTCTGGGAAGTCGACACCCGCTACTGGCACCGCCACGCCGCCAAGCCGGGCCTGACCGGACTCGCTCAGGTGCGCGGGTATCGCGGTGCGACGATCTACGAATCGGATCTGCGCAACCGGCTCCAGGCCGATCTCGAATATCTCGATACCTGGTCGATCTGGCGCGATCTGCTCATCATCGCGATGACCTTCCGCGTGCTGCTCCACCGGAATGCGTTCTGATCCTGCGGTGGCGCGCTGCGGCTGAAGCGCGTATCGAAGGCTGACGATGTTCCGCTTACCCTTCCAGAAACGCGTGCCGCCGCCCCCGCCGCCGATGATCCCGCCCGGCACGCGGGCCTATGCGATCGGCGACGTTCATGGCCGCGCCGACTTGCTCGAGGCCTTGCTCGCCGATGTGTTCGCGGATCACGCCCGCCGCGCCCCCGCCGCGCTTCGGCTCGTCTTCCTCGGCGACCTGATCGATCGCGGCCCCGGCTCGCGCGAAGTGGTCGAACGAGTCCGCAATCTCGTCGCCACGGACGATCGCGTGTCCTGCATCACCGGCAACCATGAGGAAGTCTTCCTCCTCGCGCTCGACGGCGATGTCGACGCGCTCGGCATGTTCCTACGAATCGGCGGCGATACGACGCTCGCCAGCTACGGCATCGTCGATGAAATCTACGCTTCGGGCAGCGATGCCGAACTGATCGACGTGATGCGCGCGCGCGTTCCTGCCGACCATATCGCATTTCTCGCCGGCCTTAGCGACCGCATCGAGATCGGCGACTATCTCTGCGTCCATGCCGGGGTGCGCCCCGGCGTCCCGCTCGACGCGCAGCAAACCGCCGACCTGCGCTGGATTCGCCAGCCGTTCCTCGATCATCGTGGCGCCTTCGGCAAATTCATCATCCACGGCCATACGCCGATGGGCGAGGTGGACGTCCAGCCCAACCGGATCGGCATCGATACCGGCGCAGCCTATGGCGGCAAGCTTACCGCGATCGGGCTGGAAAGCATGCAGCGCTGGTTCCTCAGCGTCGGCTGACCCGCACCGGATTTTGTGCAATTGCGTTGTAAGGCGATTTGCGCCAGATCGACGCCGCATTCGCAAGGGAAGACAGCATGGACCGCGAAGAGATCACCGGCATCGTCACCGAGATCATGTGCGACGTCTTCGACCTCGACGAACTCGCATATTCCGACGATCTTTCCGCCGAGGTGATCGAGGAATGGGATAGCCTCAGCCACATCCGCTTCATCGTCGCGGTCGAGAAGCGGTTCGGTTTCCGCTTCTCCAGCGCCGAGATCGAGGGCTTTTCGAAGGTCGGCGATCTCGTCGACAGCATCGCCGCGCATATCGGCTGATGCGCGGCTGACGATGCAGCCATGAGCGAT
>Ga0247742_10002442_pt1 | contig 12137 bp, 11 predicted proteins | sample UWRJL208509C2_FD_180944 | JGI IMG/M metagenome (GOLD analysis project Ga0247742, IMG submission 180944) | Plant litter microbial communities from Arlington Agricultural Research Station in Wisconsin, United States - UWRJ-L208-509C-2 | ecosystem: Environmental > Terrestrial > Plant litter >... | reverse complement strand
GAAAGGGCCAGCAGGAGGGCGAACGCGGGGCGAAGGGTCATGTAGTCGAAGCCTCGGATTGCTTTGGGGCGTTTATTCGACGACGCCGGCGGCGTGAGCCATCAGGTCGGCATGGTAGGAGGATCGCACCAACGGGCCGGAAGCGACATGGCCGAAGCCCATCTCTTCACCGGCGACGCGCAGCGCCTCGAATTCGTCCGGCGTCCAGTAACGGACCACCGGATGGTGATGCGCCGTCGGCTGCAGGTACTGGCCGATGGTGATCATGTCGACGTCATGGGCGCGTAGATCCCGCATCGTCTCGAGCACCTGCTCCAGGGTCTCGCCCAGGCCCAGCATGATGCCGGACTTGGTCGGGACTTCCGGGTGCTGCGCCTTGAAGCGCTTGAGCAGGTCCAGCGACCACTGGTAGTCGGCGCCCGGACGGACTTCGCGGTACAGGTGCGGCACCGTCTCGAGATTGTGGTTGAACACGTCCGGCGGGAAGTCCTTCATGACTTCCAGCGCGCGCTCCATACGGCCCTTGCCGCGGAAATCCGGGGTGAGGATCTCGATGCGGATGTTCGGACTGGCGTGGCGCACCGCGCGGATGCACGAGGCGAAATGCTCGGCACCGCCATCGCGCAGGTCGTCGCGGTCCACCGAGGTGATCACCACGTACTTCAGGCGCATGTCGCGGATGGTCTCGGCCAGACGCGCCGGCTCCATCGGATCCGGCGGCTGCGGGCGGCCATGGGCCACGTCGCAGAACGAGCAACGGCGGGTGCAGACCTCGCCGAGGATCATGAAGGTGGCGGTGCCCTTGGAGAAGCACTCATGGATGTTCGGGCAGGACGCTTCTTCGCACACCGTGACCAGCGAGTTCTCGCGCAGGCGCGCCTTCAGCTGCTGCACGGCGTTGCCCTGGGGCAGGCGCACGCGGATCCAGCTGGGCTTGCGCAGCGTGGGCACGTCGGTATCGAAGTTCGCGCGGTTGAGCGCGATCTTGTCGTTACCAAGCATCTTCTCGCCGGGTTTGTCCACGACGGCGATGGGGATGCTGCGGGAGGGGGAAGTGGAGGTTTGGCTCATAACGGCTACGACCTCAGACCGCAATGCGGGCGGGGAGTTCGGGGAGGGAGGGTTCGGCTGGCACGGCGTGGAAGCCAAACTGCTTACAGAATTCCTGTACCAGGACGTCTTCCACGTCCGCCAACCGTGACGGACCGCCCAAGTCTAACACCTGGGTGACCTCCAAACCCTTGTAGCCGCAGGGATTGATGCGGTGATAGGGCTCGAGGTCCATGTCCACGTTGAAGGCCAGCCCGTGGAAGCTGCAGCCCCGGCGGATGCGCAGCCCGAGGGCCGCGACCTTGGCCCCGGCCACGTAGACGCCCGGGGCGCCTTCCAGGCGCTCGGCGCCGATATTCCATTCGCCCATGGTGTCGATGATGGCCTGCTCGATGCGACTGACCAGCTCGCGCACGCCAACGCCCACGCGGCGCAGGTCGATCATCGGGTAGGCCACGATCTGGCCGGGACCGTGGTAGGTCACCTGACCGCCGCGGTCCACGCGCACCACGGGGATATCCCCCGCCGCCAGCACGTGCTCCTCCTTGCCTGCCTGCCCCAGGGTGAACACCGGGTCATGTTCCAGCAGCCACAGCTCGTCGACGGTATCGTCGGTGCGGTTGTCGGTGAAGGCGCTCATGGCCTTCCAGGTGGATTCGTAGGGGACGCGCCCCAGCCGGCGGACGTTGAGGGGGAGGGTCATCGGGGTCGGGTCGGAGGGGATGTCGAGGAGTTGTGGGCGCCGGCCAATCTATACAAGTAGGAGCCGGTTCATCGGCGATTTGGGCGCTTGCGACACCCTGGCCCGCTGTCGCGGGATCGCCGATGAATCGGCTCCTGCCAGGCCCAGGCCTCGATCACATCGTAAAGCGGATGTTCTCGTCAGCCCGCAGCGTGCTGTGCGCCTCGAGATACTTCTCACGGCTCGGTGCGACGAAGCTCACGGTGACCGACTGGTAATTACCCGCCGGGGTGAGCTTGGTCGACAGGGTCTCGTGGAGCACTTCCAGGCCGATAGCGTGGAGCAGCGCCGGGATGTGCTTGTCGAGGCCGGCCGCGGCGTTGCCGATGGCCGTTATCTCGAACTCGCCCGGGAACTGGAAGCCTTTGCCGTCTTTCTGCGCATCGCTGAAGTCGATTTCACGCATGGTGCCGCCCTCTTACTTTTTGTCGCCGTCGCTGTGGAACCACAGCATGATCGTGTCCCACAGGCGCGAGAAGAAACCGCCTTCCGGTGCATCGTTCAGAGCCACCAACGGGGTGGTAAGCACGGGCTGGCCGTCGAGCGTCACGCGCAGCGTGCCGACCTGCTGGCCCTTCTTGAACGGGGCGATCAGGGTAGCCGGGATGTCGAGGTTGGCCTTGAGCTTGTCGTAGTCGCCACGCTTGACCGACACCAGCGCGTCCTCGGCGACACCGAGCGGAACGGTGTTCTCTGCGCCCTTCCACAGCTTGGGCGTGGCGAGCGGCTTGTTGGCTTCGTAGAGCTTGTGCGATTCGTAGAAACGGAAGCCGTAGTTGAGCAGTGCCAGCGCGGCGTCGGCGCGGCCCTTCTCGCTATTGGCACCCATGATGATGGCGATCATGCGGGCATCGCCCTGCTTGGCCGAAGCGGCAAGGCAGTAGCCGGCGGCCGCGGTATGGCCGGTCTTGATGCCGTCGACAGTGTTGTCGCGCCACAGCAGCAGGTTACGGTTGTGCTGCTTGATACCGTTCCACTCGAACTCCTTCACGGCCGAGATCGCGTAATCCTCGGGGAAGTCGTGGATCAGGGCCCGCGACAGGATCGCGATGTCGCGGGCCGTCGTGTAGTGGTTGGCCACCGGGTAACCGGAAGCGTTCTGGAACTGCGAATGCGTCATGCCCAGCTGCTTGGCGTACGCGTTCATCAGGTTGGCGAACGCCGGCTCGGAGCCCGCGGTGTGCTCGGCCAGCGCGATGGCGGCGTCGTTACCGGACTGGATGATCATGCCGTAGAGCAGGTCTTTCAGCGGCACCTGACTGTTGAGCTTGAGGAAGCTGGTCGAGCCGTCGGTGCTCGCACCGCCACCGCGCCACGCGTTCTCGCTGATCGTGACCGGATCGGAGTTGTGGATCTTGCCGTTGCCCAGCTCGGCCGAGACGACGTAGTCGGTCATGATCTTGGTGATCGAGGCCGGCTCCAGCTGCACGTCCGGATCCTTCGAGGCGATGATCTGCCCGGTGTTGTAATCCATCAGCACCCAACTTTTGCCTTCCACGTCCGGCGGCGGCGGCACCGGCGCTTCGGGAACGACCGGGCGCGGAACGGGTGCGGGATGCGGCGGGGTCTGCTGCGCCACGGTGACGCCAGCGACGAGCGCAGCGGCGGCGAAAGCGAACAGGGAACGGGGGAAGAGCTTCATCGTTTCAGCGATCCAGTCAAAGCAACAAAAAAGGAGGTCAGTCTACCGCGACCGACGGGCGAGGCAGGCCCATGCCTGATATCTGGTCGGTCACGCGGTCCGCGGTGTCCACATCGGCCAGGGGGCCCACGCGCACGCGGCGTACGCTGCGACCACCCACGGCGGTCTCGATAACACTGACAGGGCCAAGACCCGCTTTGTTCAGCTGGTCGGCCACGCGGTTGGCATTGGCCACGTCGGAAAACGCGCCGACCTGGAGATAAATCGTGGGTTTGCCTGGGACGGAGGCGACCGTCGGGCCTTGCGCAGGCGTTGCCAGGCGCGGCGCCGACCCGGAAGCCGGGGGCACGCTTGCTGACGACGTTATGGGACCGGACGACGCCTTCGCACCGGGCAGCGGCGGCAAGGCCTCGGCGGCGGAAACGCCGGTCATGCCCGGCACCGGGCCGTCGTTCTCGTCGCCAGCCGCCGCGGCGGCGATCGGCGCCGAACCGGCCTGTGTGGAACCACGGACGGGCACGGTGCCCACGGGCGCGGAAATCGCCGCGCTCGGCGCACGCGCAGCGGACCCGACGACTGGCGTCGCAGCGACCGGGGCAGCCCCGATGAAGCGAGACGACGACGGGGACGTCGCCATATCCGGGGTCGGCGCCGTGCGCGCGGCTGGCGGCGCGGCCGCATAGGCCGGTCGCGGCGGCGGCGTCGGTGCAGTCACCGGCGATGGCTTGGGCGCGGTATTCACGTACGGCGCGCCACGGTCGCTGTTCGCTTCGCTCGGATCGATGGCGCGCACTTCGACCAGTCCGGTGCCCTTAGGCCACACGCCCAGTTTCACTGCCGCCGCGAACGACAGGTCGATGATGCGGTTCTCGTGAAACGGGCCGCGGTCGTTGATGCGGACGATGACGCTCTTGCCATTCTCGAGGTTGGTGACACGCGCGTAGCTCGGCAGGGGCAAGGTCTTGTGCGCCGCCGAGAACTGGTACATGTCGTATTCCTCGAGGCTCGAGGTCTTGTAGCCATGGAACTTGTTGCCATAGAACGACGCGATGCCGCGCTCGACGTAGCCGCGCGGGGTGGGCAGCACGTTATAGGTCTGACCGAGCACGGAATACGGCGACTTGTTGCCGTAGAGCGCGCGCGGTTCCACCTTCGGCACGGGCTCCGGGAGCTTGCTCACATCCGGAATCTCGGTCGGCACGCTGTCCGAGCTGGAGCGATAGCGCGAGGATTGCGACCGGCTGATGTCGTCGCGGCCACCACCGCCGCGCGGTGACGAGGACGACGAGCCGCCGCCGCTACGCGACGAAGGGCGCGCGTTCTTCGAACCACCGCAGGCGGCGAGGAACATCGCCAGCAGGCAGATGACGGTCAACCGCGAGGCCAGCACCCATCGCCGCTGAAGTGGCTCCCACACGGAGCCGGCGGTGTGTGGGAGCCGGCTATACCGGCGATTCCCGCGAAGCGCGGACTCCCCGGCCAGCGACGTCATCGGCCGGCGGACCCATGCGTCCGCTCGCGAATCGCCTGCGCCAGCTGGTTAACCGCCATCGCATACATCGGGCTGCGGTTGTACGTGGTGATGACGTAGAAATTCTGGAAGACGAACCAGTATTCCGGACCGGACGGCCCATCCAGGCGAACCAGCTGCGCGTCACGCCCTGGATTCAGATGCTGCAGCGGCGCGAAACCCTCGGCGACGAAGGATTCCACCGGTGCCACGGGGCGCCAGTCTTTCGGCACGTCAGGATCGCGAACGCGTGCATCCGGCTGGGCGCGCACGGCGAGCGGACCGCCGGTTTCCCAGCCATGCTCGGAAAAATAGTTGGCTACGCTGGCGAAGATGTCGCCCATCGAGCCCTTCATGTCGATCTTGCCGTCACCGTCGTAATCCACGCCCCAGTCGCGGATGGACGAGGGCATGAACTGGCCCCAGCCCTGCGCACCGGCATACGAACCGGTGAGCGTGTCCAGTGGACCGGCGAGGTGATTCGGCGGCAGTTCCAGCAGGGTTTTCAGCTGCTCACGGAAAAACGGCGCGCGCTTGGGGTAGTAGAACGCCAGCGTGGTCAGCGCATCGAGCACCTTGTACTTGCCGGTGTTCTTCCCGTAGAAGGTCTCGACGCCGACGATCGCCACGATGTATTCGGGCGGCACGCCGTACCTCTTGCCAATCGCGTCGAGCAGCGCGCGATGCGTCTGGTAGAAGTCGGCACCCGCCTGGATGCGCTGCTCAGTCAGGAAGATCGGCCGGTAGTCGCGCCACGGCTTGCCTTCCGCCGGGCGGTTCATCGCGTCGATGATCGACTGCTGCATCTTCGCGCCGTCGAGGATCGCATTGAGCGACGCCTTGCTCTTTCCGGTGTCCTTCGCGACTTCGCGCACGAGCTCTGCCTGACCCGGATGGGTCTCGGCGAACACCGCGGGGGCGAACATCAGGGGGAAGGCGATCATCGCGCTGGCGAGGCGCGGGAATAAACGAGCGATACGTGCGCGGTGCGCGGCGAGAACTTCATCCATGCGCCGAAGCGTAGCACGCAGGAAAGGCCCGTCAGGGGCGGGCTTCGGGAAGCGTTCAGGCATCAATCGTGGAGCTTTCGATTCGCATGGATCGACATCAGCACACCGAAGCCCGTGAGCAGCGATACGGCGGAGGTGCCGCCGTAACTGATCAGCGGCATCGGCACGCCCACCACCGGCAGGATGCCCGCGACCATGCCGCCATTCACGGCCACGTAGACGAAGAAGCTCATGCCGATGGCACCGGCAAGCAGGCGCGAGTACGTGTCGCGCGCGTTCATCGCGATCCACAGGCAACGACCGATGATGAAGGCGTACAGCAGCATGATCGCGATGACGCCGACCAGCCCGAACTCTTCCGAGAACACGGCGAAAATGAAGTCGGTGGTGTGCTCGGGCAGGAATTCCAGGCGCGACTGCGTCCCGTGCTGCCAGCCCTTGCCGAACACACCGCCCGAACCCACGGCGATCTTCGACTGGATGATGTGCCAGCCATTGCCCAGCGGATCCGACTCGGGGTCGAGCAGGGTGCGCACGCGGTTGCGCTGGTATTCGTGGAGGAACTGCCACGCCACCGGGATCACCGCGCCGACGCCACCGACGAGCAGGCCGATGCGCCACCAGGCCATGCCCGAAAGAAACAGGGCGAAGGCACCGGCAGCGGCGACCAGCAAGGCTGTGCCGAGGTCGGGCTGCTCGGCGATGAGTGCCGCCGGCACGGCGATCATCAGGCCGACCACGATGATGTCCTTCCAGCCCGGCGGCAACTGCCGCGGATGCAGGTACCAGGCCACCATCATCGGCATGGTGAGCTTGAGCAGCTCCGACGGCTGGAAGCGCATGAACCCCAGGTCGAGCCAGCGATACGCGCCGCGCCCTTCACCCAGCGCCGCGACCACCACGAGCAAGGCGGTGCTGCCCATGTAGAGCCATGGCGTCCACGAGCGCAGCACCGGCGGCGGAATGCGCGAGATCACCACCAGCAGCACGGCGCCGAGCACGAAGCGCGCCGCCTGCCCGCCGACCAGCGACAGGTTCGCGTTGCCAGCGCTGTAGAGCGTGGCCAGGCCCGCGCAAGCGAGCAGGAACAGCGCCAGCAGCAGCGGCAGGTCCAGGCGCGGCCGCGTGAGCAGGCGCATGCCGAAGCGTTTTAGGCGGACGGAAAAGTTGGCGAACATGGTTACTGGTCCTCGCCGTTGTCTTCCGGAGGCAGCTCGCTGCTGGACGGCGCGGCAGGCTGCGCGCCCTGGACGGAGCTTGCAGGCGCCGGTGCAGCCTCGGCCGGTGCGTCGGACAAGGTAATCGGGCCAGGCGGCAACGCGGTCGGGCGCGTCCCACCCTCGTCGACTACCCACTGGTCGAGGATCTTCCGGGCGATCGGGCCGGAATCCGCCGCACCCCACGCACCCGCCTCGAGCACCACGGTCACGGCGACCCTGGGATCCTCCGCCGGCGTGTACGCGATGAATAATGCGCGGTGGCGCGTCGCCAGGTAGGCAGTGTTCTTGTTGGTGTCGTAGGCGTCGGACTTGCGCGAGAAGCGCTCTGCTGTACCGCTTTTGCCAGCGATCACAAAGGGAAACCCCATGCCCAGCTTTGCCTTGTTGCCGGTGCCGCCGGTCGAGTTGATCACCGCGATCATGCCCTCGTTCACGGTGTCCCAATCCGCTGTTTTGCGGATCACCGACGGGCCGGTAGGCGGAAACGGTTGTGGCACGCGCGCGCTGTCGACGCCGTCCTGCGTATCCATCAGCAAATGCGGTGCGTAAGGCACGCCGTGGCCCGCGAAGGTGGCGAGGGCGTGGGCCAGCTGAATCGGCGTCACCGCCCAGTAGCCCTGGCCGATGCCGGAAATGATCGTCTCGCCTGGATACCACCCCGCCTTGCTGCGCGTGGCTTTCCATTCGCGCGAGGGCAGCACGCCTTCCACTTCGCCGATCAGGTCGATGCCGGTCTTCTTGCCGAAGCCCAGGCCGCCCATCCACGAGGCAAGGCGGTCGATACCCATGTCGAGTGCGAGGCGGTAGAAATAGGTGTTGGTGGACATCTGGATGGCGCGAACCATGTTCACCGTGCCGTCGCCGCCGCGCTTGTCATCGCGGTAGCAGCGGCTCTGTCCCGGAATGCAGAACTCACCCGTGGACAGCACCGTATCCGATGGCCGGCGGATACCCATGGTGAGGCCGCCGAGCGCGAGGAACGGCTTCACCGTGGAGCCCGGCGGGTAGACGCCGCGCAACGCGCGGTTGTACAGCGGCTTGTCCGGCGCCGTCATCAGGTTCTTGTAGTCGACCGAGCTGATGCCATTGACGAACAGGTTGGGGTCGAAGTCGGGAACGCTGGCGAAGGCGAGCACCTGGCCATTGCGCGGATCGATGGCGATAGCCGCGCCGGAGCGGCCAGCCATCGCGTCCAGCGCCGCCTTCTGCAGACGCACGTCGATGCTGAGATAGATGTTCTTGCCCGGCGTCGGCGGCGTAGTGTCGAGCACGGCCTGGGTGCGTCCGTCGGCGTTCACCTCGACCAGCTCGTAGCCCGGCTCGCCGTGCAGGAGCTTTTCGTAGGACTTCTCGATGCCGATGCGGCCGATGTGCGTGGTGCCCTTATAGGTGGCCTCCTCGTCATCGTCCATGTTGTCCAGGTCGTCCACGTCGATGCGGCTCACGTAGCCGATGACATGCGCGAGCGAGGGGCCCAGCGGATAGCGCCGGGTGAGGTACGGCACCACGTCCACGCCGGGAAAACGCCAGCGATTCACGGCGAAGCGGCCGATCTCGTCCTCGGTGAGCTTGAGCTTGAGCGGAATGCCTTCGAAGCGGCGACCGAGCTTCACCTGCTTCTTGAACGTCACGATGTCGTCGTCGCTGATCGGCACCACCGCGCTGAGGTCCTGCAGCATCTGGTCCATGTTGGCGACCTGCTCGGGGGTCACTTCCAGACGGAACGCGGGAACGTTGTCGGCCAGCAACACGCCGTTGCGATCGTAGATGAGCCCACGCGCAGGCGGGATCGAACGCGGCTTCACGCGGTTCTGCTCGGAGCGCGTCGCGAACTCGTCGTGGTGGAACACCTGCAGGTAAACGTAGCGGCTGCACACGGCGATAAGGCCGAGCAGGAGCAGGAAGAACCCGGCCAGGGCGCGCCGACGGAACAGCGCCACCTCGCCGCGGACCTCCTTGATCGAGGCGCGCCGCCGGCTCATGTGTCGTGGATGCGCAGGCGTGCGCGCAGGTCGTCGAGGATCAGGAAGACGAACGGCCACAGCACCGCGCCGACCAGCGGCGAGATCCAGTACTCCGGCGGCGGCAGCGGATCGCCGCCGAACACCCGGATAAGCAGCAGGAGCACGCGGTCGTTCAGCAGCAGGCCGAGCACGGCCAGCGACTGTTGCCACATCGGGAAAAAGCGCAGCCGCGAGCGAAACCGCAGCGCGATGAAGACCATCGCCGTGAGGCGCAGCGCCTGCTCACCCAGCAGCACGCCGTCGAACAGGTCGGCGCCCACGCCCAGGCAGAACGCCATGCCGAGGGTGACGCGGTCGCCCGATTGCAGGCACCAGTACAACAGGATCAGCGCCGGCCAGTACGGCTTGAACGGCGTAAGCGGACCCGGCAGCGGAATCAGCATCAGGAACAGCGACAGCAACAGCGTCGCGGCGAACCACAGCTGGCGGACACGAAGTTTGTTCACGGCGTCGTCCCCGCGGCTGGCGCCGACGAGGTGGCGCGTGCGGGCACCTGCGTCGCGGTCGGCGAGGTCACCTTCGGCAGCGTCGGGGTGGCGGGCACCGCCGGTGCGTTCGGATCCGGTGCCAGGCTGGCCGGGGGTCCCGCGTTCGGCGCGAGAGGCGGAGGGCCGTCCTGCTCGGCGAGATCGTGCAGGAGCAGCACGTCCTCGCTGCGATCGAGATCGGCGGCGGGTTTGGCCTGTGCGGACAGGAAGGTGCCCGACGGCGTCTGCGCCACATCGCGAACCTCACCCACGGGGAAGCCCGGCGGGAACCGACCGCCCAGGCCCGAAGTGACGAGTTTGTCGCCCGCCTGCACGTCGGCGGAAACAGGAATATTGGGTAGCACGAGCATGTCGCCGGCACGCGAGCCATAGGCCACCGTGCGCAGGCCGGTGCGTTCCACCGTCACCGGGATGGCATGGTTCGGGTCGGTGATCAGCATGGCTACCGAGGTGGTCGGCATCACTTCGACGATCTGGCCCATCACGCCACGTGCGTCGATCACCACCTGGCCCGCCTGCACCTTGTCGCGCGCGCCGACGTTGAGCACGATCCGGTGGCGGAAGGTGCCCAGGTCCACGCCGATGAGGCGCGCGAGCTGCACGTTGAGCGAGAGGCTGTGCTGGGTGTCGAGCAGTTCCTTGAGGCGCTGGTTCTGCTCGGCCACCGAGGCCATGCGGTTGAGCTTGGCGTTGGCCAGCAGCAGGTCTTCACGCAGGCGCTGGTTGGACTCGGTGAGTCGCTGGCGATCGGCGAACGCCACCGTCGCCGCCTGGAAACCCTGCGACGGCAGGCCGGCGATCCGGTAGATCGGTTCGACCACGATGGACAGCCCGTAGCGGACGTTACTGAGCCAGCCGCCGCGGTGATCGAGCACCATGAGCACGCAGGCGAGCGCGAGATAGACGATAAGGCGCAGGGTCCCCGCCACACCGGGCGCGAACAGCGGCGACTGCTCGTCGCGATTGAGGGCCATGGCTCAGCGCGTTCCGGCCAGCGCGCCGTAGCGCGCGGCCATCATTCGAACGCGAAGAAGTCGCTGCCGTGCTGGTCGATCATCTCCAGCGCCTTGCCGCCGCCACGGGCGACGCAGGTGAGCGGGTCATCGGCCACCTGGACGTGCAGGCCGGTTTCCTCGGAGATGAGACGATCCAGATCGCGCAGCAACGCGCCGCCACCGGTAAGTACGATGCCGCGCTCGGCCACGTCGGAGCAGAGCTCCGGCGGGGTCTGCTCCAGCGCGGCCTTGACCGCTGCCACGATGCCCGAGAGCGGCTCGTGGAGGGCTTCCAGCACTTCGTTGGAGTTGATCGTGAACATGCGCGGCACGCCCTCGGCGAGGTTACGTCCGGAGATTTCCATCTCGCGGACTTCGCTCTGCGGGAAGGCGCAGCCGACTTCGATCTTGATGCGCTCGGCGGTGGATTCGCCGATCAGCGTGCCGTGGTTGCGGCGCACGTAGTTGATGATGGCTTCGTCGAAGCGATCGCCGCCCACGCGGACCGACTGCGAATAAACGATGCCGTTCAACGAGATGACCGCGACCTCGGAGGTACCGCCGCCGATATCCAGGACCATGGAACCGCGGGCCTCATGCACCGGAATACCGGCGCCGATGGCTGCTGCCATGGGTTCTTCAATCAGGAAGACGTCGCGCGCGCCTGCGCCCTCGGCCGATTCCTTGATGGCGCGACGTTCCACCTGGGTGGAGCCGCACGGCACGCAGACCAGCACGCGCGGGCTCGGACGGAGCATGCGCGAGCGGTGCACCTGCTTGATGAAGTGCTGCAGCATCGCTTCGGTCATGGTGAAGTCGGCGATGACGCCGTCCTTCATCGGGCGCACCGTGGCGATGTTGCCCGGGGTACGACCCAGCATGCGCTTGGCGTCGGTACCGACGGCGGCAACGGCGCGCGGGCCGCCCGGGCCACGATCCTGGCGGATCGCGACGACCGACGGTTCATTGAGGACGATTCCCTGCCCGCGCACATAAATGAGCGTGTTGGCCGTGCCGAGATCGATGGAAATGTCGTTCGAAAAGAGACCGCGGAACTTCTTAAACATGATGCGGCGGACGCCATTAGCAAGAAAAAGTTAGCGTGCGAGTCTAGATTGGCCTCATCCCCCACGCAAGGGCAGAGAAGTTAAGAAAGCCTTGTAAGTCCAGATGATGCGGAGGGATTCTGTTGCGTTCCCGTAATTCTGTACGACTCCGGTAGTCGCCTCCGGGCCCGATTTTGGGTACGATCCGTCGGTTTGCCGGACCCGTCGCGTTCGGCGCCCGCTGCGGCCGGGTCACGGTCGCGCCACACTTCTTCCAGGGTTACCTAAGCCATGACTGCCGTTATCTGCGGATCGCTCGCCTACGACACCATCATGGTGTTCCAGGACCAGTTCAAGAACCACATCATTCCGGACCAGGTCCATATCCTGAATGTGTCGTTCCTGGTGCC
>Ga0247742_10002441_pt1 | contig 12146 bp, 12 predicted proteins | sample UWRJL208509C2_FD_180944 | JGI IMG/M metagenome (GOLD analysis project Ga0247742, IMG submission 180944) | Plant litter microbial communities from Arlington Agricultural Research Station in Wisconsin, United States - UWRJ-L208-509C-2 | ecosystem: Environmental > Terrestrial > Plant litter >... | reverse complement strand
CCCTGAAATCGATCGCGACGTCGCAATCTATGTTGACGGCTTAGCCAACTGGATTGTTGGCTCCCTTCACTGGTCATTCGAATCTGAACGGTACTTCGGAAAGTCTGGTCGACATGTGAAAGCGACTCGCGTCGTTGATCTCCTTCCCCGACGGAAACTATGAAGAGTTTCAGCTGATTTCGTATGTCAAATCTCTTATCTACCGTCCGAGGTTCAAGGCTGACCTCGCTGCAGATATATTTATCTCGTTTCTTCGTTCTTGAATACGCTAACCTGCAACTCGTCGTCTCCTTTCATCATCATTAAAGTCGGGCACTCGTGGATCGAATAACCTTCCCGCATTCCACCGCTGCCTCTAGCTCTCGTACAGCTCTGCATTCGATCCGACTTGAAGTTTTTGGCTCGAGATCTTCCGAATCTCCACATCCACTAGAATTTTACACGTGCACGCGCTTGCCTCCCTGAAGGATCTCCTGCAATTGCTCGGACGACTTCGCCACCTTACCAACTACTACTCAGTCTGTATTTCGGCATATCCCCACCTCTCATTGCACTATCGGTTTCCTTCTCGTGCCATTCCGCTCATCACACTCATTGTTATTAGTACTTTGTGCATTGACCTGTGCATTGTCTCCAGTCCGCATCTATCTATCTTACCAGCCACCTACACTCTTTATGCTCATCTACTACACTCGTTTCTTATTACTTCGATCGTTGTATGCAATATAGCCAACCTGATTACAAGGTAAACTATTTTCTCAAAGAAATTGAATCGCATCTATGTAGCTTGGTGGACGTGATACTCGGTCTCAGGACCAAGGTGACCAATACGAAAATGTCTAGTGAGGCACAAGGAGAGTAGAAAGACATGCTGTCGAGGAGTCTCAGAGGTGACGACAAGATCATGAAAGTATATCTATTACTGTAACGTATATGGGTTTAACAGATTAATTTATAGGCTGCTAGACTGCAAGTCTCAAACCACTTATCTAACCCTGCGACTCGGAAGTTATTGTCAACTAAGTTTTCTGAGTAGGCAGATTCCACGTAGGCCAAATCTGTTGTTTGAATTGCCAGGGTCCATCTATCCACATCCTCTTCTCCAGGACGAGGTACTCAGTGACCCTCCGTCGAGCTGCAGGTCGCCGCCATTGCTTCTCCTTTTCGTCATAGAAGGTACCTTGGTCGTTAGATGCAGGTTTGTGGACAGCAACACCACGGTCGTTGTACATCTCCAAGCTCTGCCAAAAATTAGTACAGGAAATTAGGATATGAGGGATGGGAGCATAAGTTCACCTGTTCCGTGTCAAACTTGACGAGTACATGAGCAAGGATTCTGTTGCCGAATTTAGGCTTAACAACGCCTTGATGACCCTCTTGCGCGCGTATAGATAAGACCTGCACCGGAGAGAGGACTTCATGGAGCTGCCAGATGAGGCGACCTTTAGCAGAGAGATGCTTCTTGGAGTCATTGGATCGTGCTAGAGCATCTTCCTGATAATTGGCGGACGTATACTTTTTAATAGTTTGATCATGTCGGCTAAAGGTTATTCTTGAGGTAAAGTAGGTAGGGAGTCAAAACAATCACGAACCTTGCGATGGCCAAGTTCATCTGCTGGTAGGTTTCAAGTGCTATTGCGCGAAATGGTGCAATGAGTGCATCGGGTTTGAGTGATTTCGCTCCCAACAGCTTGAACCTCAGTTTGGTCTTCTCTCTGAAGCCAATGGGGCGCGTATCTGCGCCAGGAATACCATTTTCTGCCGCAAGTTGGTTCATGCTAGCACACTGTGAGCGATCGTGGTTGTGGCGATACTGCTAAGTTCTACTCACGCAACGTAGTTCTTGAAGTTATTATTTGCGCTCGCCTTCGCAAGTCGAATGGCTTCTGAGGTATTGCTATGAACCATACGAAGGATATCCTTGAGGGGTGCAGGTATTTGGACATCTTTCTTGGATGAGAAGAGAGTCAGCCATTCAGCTTGAGAAGCCCTCAGTCGTAGGATGACTTGTACGCACCGAGAATTTCCGGATTGTCTTGCGACCAGATGTCGATAGTTGGCATCAAATGGGAGAGCGCCATTATCCGGTCCAGCTCTTGGACCTTCTCCTCTTCTGACATCTCCGCATACTTTGCCCGTTGAGTGGCCTGAATGTCCTGGGCCTTGGTTTTCTGAGTCGCGCGTTTGGAAACCTGTTGAGCGGTGGCCATTTCGTTCGACGTCGACTTTGAGCCAGTCTTTCGAGTAGAGGCCTTTTTTGAAGGCGAGGGAGACTCAATATGCGAGGCTTTCGCTGTAGCTTTCGCGGTTGTTGGCCCCTTCTTCATCATCGAGGCAGTCGTGGACGCATTCCGGCGCGTCATAGGGGACGAACCGGGGTGAAGACAGGAACCCGCCACAAGCCTGGACGACGATGCGAGAAGTCCACTCCGGCCATTGGCAAGAATGCTGCCTAGATATGTCCTCGAGACACCAAGAGCCATGCTGGAGGGCAGCTGAATAGCTGAAAGAGTCCAAGGTCAGGATTTCTGATACAATTATTTTTGTTACGGTCACGTGGTTCTTTCGGCAGCTTTCGGCGCGTGGCCACGGCAGCTGTCGAAATTTCTTGAAGGATTCGTCAGTTTCTTCTTGACACCCAACCACCACCTGTGTCTCTTTATTACCCTATAACTATGCCTGTACGTGTTATCTATTCATGGTCTGGTAGGCGAAACTAACTTTATTGTACAGCGTCAATCTCGCGGTCGTTCAGCGCCTGCTCCTCGAGCTGCTGCACCAGCCCCAGCTCAATCCCGAGGTGCACACACCGCAGCTGCACCCGCTGGATATGCCCCGGCCCATGCGCCTGCACCACCAGCGGCTGCTGCTTCCCATGCTGCACCCCAACAGCCTGGAATGATGGCACAAATGGCTGCCACTGCTGGATCCGTGGCCATTGGTTCAACCATTGGTCATGGGCTTTCGAGCATGTTGTTCGGAGGATCAAGCTCTACACCGGCCGAGTCTCAAGCGGCTCCTGTCCAGCACCAGCAACAGTCCATAAGCTGCGAAGTTCAGGCCAAAGGTGTGTGGAACTCTTAGTCGGAACTCGGCTGCGTTTGCTGATTCTATATCCAAGACTTCACAAGGTGCCTTGAGAAAGCCGACCTCCCCTCTTGCACCTGGTATCTGGAGCAACTAAAGGCTGTAAGTGATACATCTTTGGACCAGATTTACGAACCTCACCCTTGACCAGTGCCAAGCCGCCGCTGCTCCTTACTAATACTCCGGGTATGATTGGACAGGATGTATTTTATGAGGTCCCGATCCTAGAGTGTCTGGAATGCATCAATACCCCAACTGATCATATTTGTGTGGACAGCCATATTTGGAGTGTGCCAAAATAAAAACACCTCTTGCCCGACTAGCCTTCCTCGTGCTCAGCAAGGCAGCCGTCTTTGACTTTGCCGACAACACCGTGATTTTTAAATTGGTATTGAGTCTTGCACTGGCGTGAAGAATCACCTGCCAGCAATTTTGCTTACCGAAGACTAGAAGCTCTTCCCATTGGCGTTGTGAGTGGTCCTTATGGCACGCATCGTGTCAAGTGTTGAGTAGGGCGCCTATTTAATCGACCCTATATTGAACCGTTGGAGCAATCTCTTGGGGTGGTATAAGTAAGCAGGCTGTAGCGATGTCGTCTGCTTGTTGGGTTCCATGGACAAGAGAATGTTGCCTCTGGTTCAGTGAAGGCTTTCAATTAAACGTTGAGTGATGCCTTCAAGGCTTCAGAAAAATAGGAAAGTGCGCGTATGAATGCTCGTTCTCGTGGCAGCATATTCTGGATGATTCAAGGGGAAAGCAATGGCTATTTGCCAGAGACTGTTTCTAGGAGGGCGTCTAGTAAATAAATTACGTACAAAAACCTCTATGCTATAAATGCGCTCGCCATCGCCCTCATTCCGTCGTCTCCGATAAAGGGTCCTGCGAAAGAAGTAACATCAGTTCTCTTTGAATCCGATCCATAGTGGGACGCAGAGACGGTTCGGTTCTCCAGCATTTCCTCATCATATCCCATAAATCGTTGGTCAAGTTGGCTTCGTTCGGGCGAGGAGGGGGATGACCCTTTGAGAGCTCGTTGCAGATGAAGAAGATACTATTCACTCCGTGGTACGGTGGTTGGCCTGATATCACCTAGAGACGTTGTCAGCTCGAGTGATGATAAAAACAGTGATTCGCACATGAAGTGAAACACTACCAAAGGCGTACACATCTGTCTCCTTGTTGACTGAGGTTGCGTGCGCTCTATCGTCGGAGCGGATGAGCTCTGGAGCCATCCACCGGACAGAGCCCGCTATCGTCGAACTGATGAATGCACTGCTCCTAAACTCTGCCTTGACGGTGGAGAGGCCAAAGTCGATGAGGAGAGCTTTCCCGTTCTCCATTAGGATATTACTCTGTTGGCTGATATCAGCATTAGACATTATCAGCGCGACACTAAGAGTTCACCGTCGTCAAATCACCGTGAATGATGGAGAGAGAATGAACTAGTTAAAGGGATCAAAACACAACCTCATTAAGGGGACCAGTGACGAACGATATTGCAATCCATCGCCAACGTCTTTGAGCTACGAGGGAGTGAATGTCAGATAATATCCCCTCTTATGCCTGCTGGTTTGCTCACAATCGAATATCGGTCATGCATGCTCAGTGCATTTCCCCTCTTCAGATATTCGCCGAGGTTGCCATCCTCCATCCAAGGGCAGACCATGGCCATGTACTTTCCAAAGCTCGTCGTCGTCCCGAGAAGTGGAATGATGTTGGGATGTTGTAGACATGACCAGATCGATACTTCTCGTCGAAGGCGCTGAGATTGAAATCTGTAATTCATGAAAACGGTGTGACAGACTACACATACCTTAGCGATCTTTGAGCCGTCCTTTGAGCCAAGGGTGTGAGAACGTATGACCTTGATGCCCACCTGACGATCACCATGACGAATGCGAGTTGGAGTGCTACTTTTATCCTCTTTTCTCCGCACTCTAACGTCCCCACATAAATGTCTGCGAATCCCCCTCCATTGATAGGATATAATTTCTCCGTTGATATCTTCCCGGTTAGATCTTCAGGAGTGTTTCCTTCGAAGAAGTAAGGGGAAGAAGATGCTGATACATCACGACTATCATCGACCGAAAGTAACTTGGTAGGGTCTCTGCATGACTCGGATGCGTTAACCTTGGAGTTGTTTAGAGGGCCAACTGGTGGTGAGTCAGTGACTCGTATTTGAGGGACATCAAGTAGCTCTGGAAGTCGAGGTGGTGGTGTAAGCGCCGTTGAAGGAGGGGGAAATTTTCTACCAATTCTGTGTCCAGGGGGGCGAGTTGGATTGGCAGAATGTGTCACAAAACGCCGAAACGGTCCCGCGTATTTTTTGAAGAGGTATAAATGGATTTTCTTCGTAGGTGAAGGAGGAGCAGATGGAAGTAATCTGGATGAGACAGCGGAGTCTATTGAAAGAGAACATATGTCAATCGCGGTTGTATGTGAAGCAAGTTACCCAGACCTTCATATTCTGACGGTTGAATAATTTCGAAGCCGGGAGAGTATGGAGGTGAGTCAACTGTAGGTAGGAATAAGGTCAATCATTTCTCGCAGTGAATTTCTGAACTCACGGGATTTTTCACTCTCTGCAGAGAGCAGATCGTGGAAGAGTTCCTCTAGGCCTTCAGTCCCTTTCTCGCCGGACACGGAACCCAAGGAAGTTATGAATTCAGGGACATATGTCTCTGTCAACCCATCCGCTTCACTGGACATTCCAGTAAGCGAGTTGAAGTAATTGCCACATGCTAGTGCATCCTCTAATGGGTCAAAAGCGGGTTCTGCACAAATAGATGTAGGGCGGATATATTGCTACTGTGCTGGATGAACGAACCTCCTAAGAAAAGGCTGCGCAAGAAGTCAGCGCAAGAATTCCTATCTGGCACGGGTTCCGTGATTGCAGGAGAGGGAGAAAAGTAGACGCCTTGAGGTTTGAGGGGAGATTCCATAGTAATAGGGGGAGGGGGTCTGCGTCTCCAACGACATCCGGTTTTTATGTTCAGAGCGATTGCAAGAGCCTTCCGTATTGCTCCATTTCTTTCCCGAGAGAGTGGGTCTGCAAGTCAACGAATCATAGCCTTTTGTCCATGTCAAGACGGGAAGAGACCTGGACGGCAGTCTATCTTCACAGGTTAGCACCACTTGTCGTATTTGAAGCATATCAGTGTGGATTTTCGGATCCTGGCGTCTTAACATATTGCCAGATGACAGCTATATGTGGGCCACTTCTCGAAAGGCGACTCTAACGGTGAGTTTGGAACAGTCAATTAACGTTCGAAGAGGAACAATTGAATGAGACTGCACACCATTTGTCATGATCCTCGTGATGTGAAGTCACGTTCAGGGTGTGCACACTGGAAGGGAACTTCAACTTGGAACGGGGATCAACTGTACGGTATGCAAGATGCTTCTTTATAAAGAGGTTGTAGGAATGCTTGGTTGATTCCACAAGCCCACCAATCGGATAAAGCACGAGAACCGCAATGCCCCAGATACACTTATCTCAGTGTCTAGTGGCGCGGCTCCTTCGATCTTCTACCCAATGACCAGAGGGGCACTACGAAATGACTTGACAGGGATAGCTGTGGTGAAGTATGGTAGATGACGTCGATTCCGTTCGGAAAACCGATGTGATAACTAGCCCCGAATCAATACAAAGCAGGATAAGGACTCCATCCAATTCCGGATCGTCTAGGAGCTCCGTGAGACCGGCATTCATAGATTCGAGTGACAGAAAACTGATCGCCGATTCTGAATCCCAATGAAAAGTCCATTGAGCGAATTGATTTTGAATATGGTTGGGTGCGTGGACTCGCAATGATCTTTTCGGTGAGATCTGAATGATTACGATGCCAACGGCAAGCAACATAAAAACCATAGCCACGAGAGGAGGTAGTATACACTGTCTACACGCAATCATCCTTCAATAGCCGCTCCCGAAATCAAGCTCAACGTCACCGCACTCCAGATCTGCATCGCAGTCATCCATGATACCCTCTATCCTACTACACACTCTTCGTGGCATAGCTTCCAGATCGTGAACAAGCTTGTCTGTGAAGTGCGCTAATGATCGTGCTTTGCCCAGCTTCGAGTCCATGGCAGCCCGTACACCTGAAACCCGTGAGGTGGAAAATAAACCGGGAAATGACACGGTGAGGTGAAATTCGGGAGGACCACGATCGCACAACCCAGATGATGGGCGGGCCACCAGCCGAGAACTGACTAAACCAGCATATCCTTGAGCATGCGTCTGAATATCCTGTACACAGCATGGGTCGTGGAGATGAAGTAGCTTTAAGCGCGGCAGAAGCGTCTCTTCACCATGTTGGACTGGGGATCCCGAAACCAGGGTTTCGTATTTTGTTGGGGTTAAAAGTCGAAGAATTTCTGAATTTTCGGGAGTCCAGTGAGGCTGCCGTTGTCCGTTGCTGACCTCGAAGCCCTCTTCGTGCGTGGGGCATCGCGAAACATTGAGTAAATGTAAGTGGACAAGGGAAATTGTTGTCTCGAAAATGGGACGAAAGTCGGAGTCTGCAATGCATACTCGAAGTAGGATGAGGTGAGTGAGATGGGAGAAGGAATCTTTTAATTCGCCGATGTCCAGATACATGTCCATTGATGGGGGCTTGGACGAGTCTATGGTCACCTGGCAAGGCGTTACGGCTTCAAAAGTAAAGTCTTCGAGTGCCGGTAATGCGAGTTCATGAAATAGCGATGCGACATTTCCATCGAGATCGTTCGTCACCGAGAACCTCTTCAGGTTTGCAAGAGTGACTGGAAATGTGCCATTAATAGGGCTCAACGAGCTGCGGCCATTTAAAGAATTGATCACTAGAAAGGTGACCTCCATGGATTCTAGCCTTGTATGTAACGCGAGACGCATATGCCAGACACCACGACTGTGATTACCCCCATGTCTTCCAACGCCACTTTCGAGGTAAAAGTGGTATGAGACGTTCAGGAGGCTCGGCCAAGGGAACTCCATGTCCATTAGGGTGAGAGGGTTCCGTACCGAAATCGAAGCGCGAGTGAGCGAAGGAGCCAGTCGGGACCAATTAAGAAAACTTCGTTGAAGTTTCTGGACAGCGACGACGATTGAAAGGCTGTCGAGAGTGGAGAAATTTCCCTCGAATTGGTCACAATTCGCCAGCCACTCCCAAAATGTAGCTGAAACAATAAGAGAAAGGGAAGAGACCTTACGCAGAATCATGTCCGACAGAGCTTGGCAATTCTGCATGTATAATCGTCCAAATTCGTTAGGTCGCAATCTAAGAGAGTCTCGTATTTCGAGCGCCATTGAATTTGAACGGTTGCGTTCAACGACGGTATCCACGAGGCTGGCAAAGGTTGCAGGGGGCAACGTCTCAAGACGAGTGTAGTTGATGTATGCGGATGTCCAAAGAGCCGGGGTGTGGGTCGCAACCTCCCGCCAGAATTTACACACCTGGCTGAGACGGAAAGCCATGCGCATGGAGCGCCTGGTGTCCCATTCTTCGTTCGACAAGCACATTTCGAAGATGACGCCAAGAATCTCAGCCGGCAAGCCTGAAAGATCCAGAATACCCTTTGGATATACTAAATCGTGGACATATGCAGCATCCGAGCTTGAGGTAAACTTCGCATGACTGTATGCATCACAAATTTTCTTCGAACCATCCTGGCGTCAGATCAGTGCCAAAATACCCATGCAACTCGGAATAAATCTTACACACCTCTACACTCCAAAGCGACTCAAAGGAAAAAGTGTCCTCTGTGTTCTTTCCTTCCACATTTGATGACAGTTCGAGTCTTTCCACTTCAGATCCAATGGATGTGAGAGTGCATGCCTCTGTCCAACTCACTGTTAGCATGGGTGAGTCAAGGTAAAAATATACACACCAGACTGAGTGAAGGAATGTTGAGGCACTCCGGAGTCCATAGTGGCACGTTGGAAGAGAGCGATGTTTGTTTGCTCGCCAAAGATGTCGCGCCACGTTGAACTGGTTTCGAGACTATTTTGTAGCGCCAAGTTCGTTATAAGTCGAATTCGATTAGAGGACCTTAATTTATTGTCTTGAACTTCTGCAGTTAAAGTTCGCTTCTTCCTTATAAAAGGGTGGAAAGTTTGAATCTAATCAATATAGTCTAGCAACTCTGCCTTCAGTGCGCCAAAGATCTGGAGCCAGAATGGAAAACATTACAAGCATGGGGATATTTACAGCCCCGTCGACGGGTCTACGATCACTTCTGTAGAAACAGAAAATAGGTATGTACGTAACCTCATTCAGTCCAGAATCCGATGTCCAAAGTCAGAAGCTTTTGATTATGAGTACTAAATATTTCGGTTGTGGCAGCTCGCTAATCGATTACCACGTCTCAACCTCCGTTGACATCCAGTTGCATTTATCATCTGAGATGGTGAATTCAAATGCAATGTGGGATAATTCTGGCCAATCCATGACCCCCTGTCTCAAGGTTCCAACATCAAAGGCGCAATGATGCTCTCCGCTGTCCTCGGCACAGAAGAAGACTTCCTCAAGAGGGCATGGGACAACCTCGTATCCATCGCTGGTGGTGTCCTCCAATATCAGCTTGCCACGAGACCGAAGCATCGAAATGAATTGCGAGTTGGTGAAAGGGTGACCTGGGTCTGAAGGGCCATCTTCCGGTGGAAATTCAACATATAGTTTGAGAATTTGAAGCACTGGGACGATCGAAATTTGCAAATCTTGCGAACTATATGTGAGGGCCTCAAGGAAGGCGGGATACGAATCGAGTTTCACATCCAAAGCTAGCTCATTAATGGCTGAGGCATGGAGCAGAAGTTCCGTTAGCAATGTACTCTGGATAGTTTGATATCCAAGCGAGAGCGATCGCAGTTTACCGAGCTGGGAAAAGAGATGATCGTGTGCGGCTTTCCCGGTACCAGAGAGCCAGTGGAAGGATCGCTCTGGGTAGTCGGTGTCGCTCTGCAGCGATAAGGTTCGAAGGTTCGGCATGGATATACCTAGAAAGATGTCGGGCGTCACGTAGCCAGAGCAGATGATGTGAAGATGTCGAAGGTGGTGCTTCGTTGTTTGCTCTGACCATGAACGTGGGGGATGTCCACCGAAAAGCTTAATCTGCAGCGATTCAAGGATTCGGCAGTTTTGAATGACGAACTTGAACACTGCATCGGGTTGATGCTTGACCAGGATCAGGTGGGTCATTCGTGACCATGGAAGGTCCAGACGGCACTGGACGATGTAGCACGGGTCCAGGTCCAGAATAACTTTTTGGAGTTCTGGCGTCACCGCGAAGAGTCGAATCTTCGAGTCATCCGCCGCAGGGAGGGTGAAACGTAAGTGTAGAGTCTCAAGCAATGAGAAGCATTCACCACGAAGGTGAAAAAGGGGGTGGTCTACATCCTCGCTGCTTTCTTCGAGGTTCAAGTAAAGTTTGCGTAAGCGATCTGTACCAACATCGAAGACCCTCATGAGCAATAATTCCCAGTAGAAGGGGTCCCAATTTCCTCTTCTACCTTCCACAAGTGGAGCCAAGAGTGCGATTTTGAGGTCCAAGGGTTGGTTCTTGGAGGACTCAGCCCACGAGAGGAATCTTTCTTCGAACCTTGGCCGCGCCGTATTGATCGACAGGAAAGAAGATGCCACAAGGCTTAGACTTTTCCAAAGCTGTGGAATATCAAGAGCGAAGCGCCTCCACGAGGAGCATATATGTGTCAAGAGGATGGGTGCTTTATGAGGATCGAAAGATTGGTACTTTACTTGCGGAAGGCAAAGCACAAATATTTCGGCAAGGATTTCATTGGGAATGTGAGCGAACCTGTCCATGAGCGGTCGTTGAGGAATATGGAATGTCGACGAACGGAGGAATCTTGTCGACGTCCAAGTGGTGTGCGGAAGCGAGGGTTTGACTTACTATGTATTAGGAGTAAAGTCGCGGTCACGTGATTAATTACCCAAATTAATTTAGTCGAGTCGTAACCTACACTTCAAAGTTCATTATCCCAATATCTCTCATCTGCTCCTGAGTTCTCATTCTGCCTCTGCGTTACAGGAAAATTCACAAAATTTAGCCTGAAAGTGTAAGAGAGATGGAATGGCAAAAGACTTACGCAGAGGATACCAAAGACAGAGTAAAAACGGGAGCCGAGGTCGATGGGTACGTTCAAGACTTGAAACAGGTACGTGGCGTTTGTAGGCAGCACTTGCTGTATTCACAGTCCTTTATAGATAGTTGTCCTGGATAATGATGAGGGCCCCATCTTCCCATCCCCAATATTCGATATTCCTACTGAAACTCTTACTCAAATATTTCGCTATGTTGTCGACCACATATCTGACGCTGAGGAAGACCTGTACGACCCTTACGCGTATCCTCCAAGTACAGCACCGTACACGCCCTCACATCTCTCTGTCGCGAGTCCATTCTCGATCTCTCATGTCTGTATGCGGTGGCGAAACCTTTCGTTGCATATGCCGGAGCTATGGACCAATTTACGCATTGTATGGCCAAGGAAGGAGAAGTTGGTACTTCTTCTCTCCAAATGGATGAGCAGAGCCCCTAGCAGCTCACCGACACGATCAGGCGGTCTCTCGCTATCTCTTTACGAAGGTTGTGACAAACGAAATGTCGCACCTACACGGGCCATCCTTCATCTCCTCCTAGACCACTCGCGAGGATATCGTACTCTTGAACTTGACCTCAATACACCTGTTCGAAAACTGGTACCCAGGGCGCTTCTTGAGGACCGAGGACCTCCAGATGTCAATCCAAGTCCCTTCTACCCCCCTGCTGGACTCGAGTCATTGAAAATCGTTCTGCGGAATTTCGCACCAATTCCCAACGGGCAACCTGGTGACGATTCTGGGTATTTTATCAGGTTCCTGCATGCGTCCCCGCATCTCAAGGATGCAATGTACGACAACTCCATCGTCCCACTACCTCTTGACCGAGTATGCGAGACCTGGCAAAATCTCAGGTCCTTGAAGCTCTATCTCTCCCAGCCGCTTCCTGAGCTGTTGCACGCCCTCACCAGGTGCGTGTCGCTCGAAAAGTTGAAGATATATACGCAGAGCGACTTCGCA
>Ga0247742_10002439_pt1 | contig 12155 bp, 10 predicted proteins | sample UWRJL208509C2_FD_180944 | JGI IMG/M metagenome (GOLD analysis project Ga0247742, IMG submission 180944) | Plant litter microbial communities from Arlington Agricultural Research Station in Wisconsin, United States - UWRJ-L208-509C-2 | ecosystem: Environmental > Terrestrial > Plant litter >... | reverse complement strand
GTTCCCAAATGCTGACCCCCCGAGAGGACAACGAATGACGATTCCCCCCGAGCAGGCGACCTGGTTCGCCGAGACGTTCTCGCTGCTGGCCGACAACGTCGAGCAGGCGATCCTCGGCAAGCGCAAGGTGGTCGAGCTGGTGCTCGCGACGGCGATCAGCGAGGGCCACGTGCTCCTCGAGGACTTCCCGGGCACCGGCAAGACCGCGCTCGCGCGGACCATCGCCCAGACCATCAAGGGCGTCAACACGCGCATCCAGTTCACCCCTGACCTGCTCCCGGGCGACGTGACCGGCATCACCGTCTACGACCAGAAGAAGGGCGAGTTCCAGTTCCACTCCGGCCCGATCTTCGCCAACGTCGTGCTCGCCGACGAGATCAACCGGGCAAGCCCGAAGACGCAGTCGGCACTGCTCGAGGTCATGGAGGAGGGCCAGGTCACGGTCGACGGCGTCACCCGCCCGGTCGGCACGCCGTTCCTCGTCATCGCCACCCAGAACCCGGTCGAGCAGGCCGGCACCTACCGGCTCCCCGAGGCGCAGCTCGACCGCTTCATGATCAAGACGTCGATCGGCTACCCCGACGAGGCCGCGACCATGCGCATCCTGCAGGGCGTCGCGACCGGCAAGCGGGAGGTGCCCGGCATCGTCGACCCCGCGACCCTCGTCACCATGACCGACATTGCGCGAGGCGCGTACGTGAACCCTCTGCTCTTCGACTACATCATGCGCATCGTGGATGCCACCCGCCGCGCCTCCGAGGTCAAGCTCGGCGTGAGCGTGCGCGGCGCCCTCGCGCTGTCGAAGCTCGTCATGACGTGGGCGGTGGCCCACGGCCGCACCTTCGTCACGCCGGACGACGTGCGCGACCTGGCCGTCCCGGCCCTCGCGCACCGACTCATCCTCATCCCCGAGGCCGAGTTCGACGGCGTCACCGCAGTCGGCGTCATCGGCCAGATCCTGCTCGACGTTCCTGCCCCCGCGGAGAACGGCGCTGCGTGAAGTCTGAAACCGAAGTCGGGCTGAGCCGCTCCGCGGTCGGCACCCGAACCCGCGCGGAGACGATTACCCGGTACACCAGTACCCGGGCCGGAGTCGTCGGCTCGAGCGTGTTCTGGGGGCGGAGGGCCCTGCGGGGCGTCCGCACGACGGCGGGCTCGGTCGCCACGTGGCTGGGCGACACAGTGACGAGCGCCGGATGGCTCCTGCTCGCCGTCCTCGCCATCGGAGTGGTCGGCGGTCTCGCCCTGGGCTGGGTCGAGGCGTGGGTCGTGGCGGGCATCGCCCTGCTGCTGCTGTTGTTCTGCATCCCGTTCCTGTTCGGCGGGCACGACTACCGCGTGCACCTCGCGCTCGACAAGGACCGGGTGGTGGCCGGCACCGACGTGAGCGGGCACCTGGAGATCCGCAATCAGTCGCACCGGCTCTCCCTGCCGGGCATCGTCGACATCCCGGTGGGGGAGGGCCTCGTCGAGGCGCACGTTCCGCTCCTGCTCGCGGGCGCCGAGCACCGGGAGAATCTCGTCATCGGCGCTCACAAGCGCGGCGTCATCACGGTCGGCCCGATGACGATCGCGCGGGGCGACCCGATCGGCATCCTGCGGCGCGAGGTCGCCTGGCCCCAGGTGGAGCAGGTGTTCGTGCATCCGATCACCGTGCCGATCCCGTCGACCAGCGCGGGCAACATCAAAGACCTCGAGGGCTCGCCCACGAAGGACATCGTGAGCGCGGACCTGTCGTTCCACGCCATCCGCCAGTACGCGCCGGGCGACTCGCGCCGCCACGTGCACTGGAAGTCGACCGCCAAGACCGGCGTGCTCATGGTGCGCCAGTACGAGGAGACCCGCCGCGCCCGCGTCGCCGTCGTGCTCGACCTCAACGTCGAGGAGTACGCGGACGACGACGAGTTCGAGATGGCAGTCAGCGCCGCCGCCTCCCTCGGCGTCCAGGGGGTGCGCGACGGCCGCGAGGTGCTCGTCGCCATGAGCAACGAGATCCCGGAGCTCACCCGCACCACCGTGCTGTCGATCCGCACGCTGCCGACCCTCACTCCGCGCACCCTGCTCGACGGCATGTCCGAGGTGGAGAGCAGCGAGCGCGCCCTCCGGCTCGAGACCGTGACATCCCTCACCGTCCAGACCTACCCCGACCTCTCCATCGCCTTCGTCGTCACGGGCAGCCAGCCCACGCTCACGCGGCTGCGCACGGCCGCCCTCGCCTTCCCGACCGAGGTCGTCACCGTCGCCGTGCGCGTCGAGCCGGGCGCCGAGCCCACCCTGCGCGCGACCGGCGACCTGACCGTCATGACCATCGGCGCCCTGCACGACCTCAAGTACATGATCGCGAGAGGCGCCCTCTCGTGAGCCGCGTCCGCCTGATCTGGGATGTCGCGTACGTGCTCGCGGGCGCCGCGATCGCCGCGGCGATCGCCTGGCCGATCTACGAGTCGCCGCGCGTCATCCTCATCGCCGCTGTCGGCGCGGGCGTCGGGTCGGGGCTCGTGCTCCTCGGCCGCCGCCTCGGGTGGCGCTTCTGGCGGGTCGCGCTGCTCGCGGTCGCCGCCTTCGTCGTTCTCGTCGTGCCGCTCGCGATCCCGTCGGGGCTCGCCGCTCCCGACCGCTTCCTGCGCGCACTGCGCGACGGCGTCTTCGGCATTGTGCTCGGCTGGAAGCAGCTGCTCACCCTCAGCCTCCCGCTCGGCGACTACCAGGCCGTGCTCGTGCCGCTGCTGGTGGTCATGCTGTTCGGCACGGTGATCGCGCTCTCGATCGTCGTGCGATCCGCGCGCTGGGCCGCCGCCGCGGTGCCGGTCGTGATCGCCATGGCGGTGTTCGGCATCGCGTTCGGCTCGAGCGACACGGGGGCCCCGCTGAGCGTGGGGGAGTTCAGGCTGCCCGCTCCGCGCGAGGTGCTGCTGGGCATCCTTCTCGTCGTTGTCTCTCTCGCCTGGCTCGTGGGCCGCACGCGATTCGCCCGCATCGAGTCCCTGCGCATCGCCCAGGCCAGCACCGCCGGCGTGCGGCAGGGGCCGCAGTCGTTCTGGCGTGCTGCGCGCCGCCGCATCCTGGCCGCAATCCTCGTCGTCGCTGCCCTCGTGGGCGGCCTGGCCATCGCGCCCGTGGCCGCGGCCCTCTCGCCCCGGCAGGCGCTGCGCGACCGCATCGACCCGCTCGTGGTGCTGCGCGACCAGCCGAGCCCGCTCGCCGGCTACCGCTCGTCGTTCGCGGGCGACGCGTACGACGGCGAGCTCTTCACGGTCGCGGGCGACACGGGCTCGTTCGACCGGCTCCGTATCGCGACCCTCGACTCCTACGACGGCCAGGTCTTCGAGGTCGGCGCGGGCACGCAGTTCAGCCGCCTGCCCCGCACCTCGCCGGCGGCGGGGAGCAGCGAGCTCACGGTCACGATCGGCGACTCCTTCACCGGCCCGTGGGTGCCCGTGCCCACCGGCCTCACCGCCGCCCCGACCTTCGAGGGATCGCGCGCCGACCTGCTGGCCGACGGCTTCTACATCGGCGAGTCGGATGCCACGGCGATCGACACCGCGCTCTCCGGTGATGCGACCTACGGCCTCCGCGCCGGCGACACCTACCGCGTGTACGGGATGCCGGCCGAACCCGGCGACGCCCTCGCCTCCGCGCGCGGCGGCGACTCCCTGATCCCGGTCGACGCCTACCCAGCGCTCGCGGACTGGGTCGACCTGCAGGAGGTGCCGCGCACCGGCGGCGGCCTCGTCGAGCTCGTGGGCCGACTCACCGAGCGCGGGTACCTGAGCCACTCGCTCACCGACGGCGGCGGGGCCCAGCAGTGGATCTCCGACCTGTCGGCGCGCGCGCCCTACACGTTCCAGTCGAGCTACGCCGGGCACTCCACGGCGCGCGTGGAGGAGCTGTTCACCGACCTCCTAGACCAGCAGACGCGGGCGGGCGAGAGCGCCGCCGACGAGCTGCTCGTGGCCGCGATCGGCGACGACGAGCAGTTCGCCACAGCGGCGGCGCTGCTCGGCCGCTACTTCGGCTTCGACTCCCGCGTCGTCGTCGGCGTGCGCCTCGCCGACGGCGGCGACTCGCCGATCGAGCCCTGCGACGACGGCACCTGCACGGGCGCCAACCTCACCGCCTGGGCCGAGGTGCTGACGCCCACCGGCGAGTGGGTGCCGCTCGACTCGAGCCCGCAGTTCAGCGTCGCGCCCACGACCATCGCCGTCGGCGAGCAGCTGCCCGAGAACCCCACGGTCCCCGACCAGACCGCCACCGAGGTCGTCACGCCGCCCGCCGCGCAGCGCGACGACTCCGACGGGGCGGATGCCCCGCCGCCCACGCTTCCGGGCTGGCTCGAGACGCTCCTGCCGATCCTCGGCAAGGTGGGCATGGGCTCGCTGGGCGTGCTGCTGCTCCTCCTGCCCGCGGGCGTCCTGCTGTTCGCGAAGCTCTTCCGCCGTCGTGCCCGCCGCGACGCCCCGGTGCCGGAGGTGAGCATCGTCGGCGCCTGGGACGAGCTCGTCGACCTGTACGTCGACAACGGCGTGGAGGTCGAGAAGAACCGCACGCGCGCGTCGGTGGCGAAGGAGATCGCCCGCCCCGCCGCCGTGGCGCTCGCGGCGACCGTCGACCTCGCCGTGTTCGCGGAGAACCCGCCAGGGCGCGCCGCGAGCGACTACGCCTGGACTCTCGTCGATGATGAACGGCAGGTGCTCAAGCGCGCGAGCACGAGGGCGGAGCGGATCCGCGCGGCGGTGAGCCCCGCATCCTTCCTCCGCTACCTCGACCCGGGACTCCTGCTGCGCGCGGGCCTCGCCGTCTTCCGCCGAAGGGAACCAGTATGACCCCGGACTACCAGGGCCTCGCCACGGCGATCGTCGTCGCCTCCCTCGTCCCCGCGCTCGTGGGCCTCGGCCTCTACGTCTGGTACGGCTTCGCGTTGTCCCGCCTGTTCCCGAAGCTCGGCGCTGAGGGCTGGAAGGGCTGGGTGCCGATCCTCAACGAGATCGAGCTCCTCGTGCGCGGCGGGGTCCCCGGGTGGTCGGTCGTCTTCTACTTCATCCCGGTCGTGCAGCTGTACGGCATCTACCTCAAGGCGATCGCACTCCACCGCATCAACGAGTCGTTCGGCCGCGGCGCGGGCTTCACCGTGCTCGGCATCCTCCTGCCGCCCCTGTGGGCGACCATGGTGGCAGGGGGCAGGATGCCCGCCGAGGGCGACTACGACCGCAGAGTCGAGGGACTCCTGTCGGCCCCCGAGGCCGCGCAGCCCCGCACGCCCGACGCAGACGCCCTCGGCGCCGGACCGTTCGTCGCCCAGCCCGCCGCGTACGCCTCCGCGCCGCCGCCTCCGCCCTCCGCCCCGGTGCCGGTGTCGTTCCCGTCGCTCGCGGCGGCCTCGGAGCCGCCGCTGTTCGACTCGCCGCTGTACGCCGCGCCCGAGGCCGCGGTGCCGGTCGCCGCCCCCGCTGCGGCACCCGCGCCCGAACCGGCAGCGCCCGCCGCCGAGCCGGAGCCCGGCACCGTGTACAACCCGTGGGCGCAGGGTCCGCCCGCGTCGGCCGCCCCCGCGCCGGTCGCGACTCCGGTGCCCATCCCGGCCGCCGCGCCGTACGTCGCGGAGCCGGCCCCCGCGCCCGAGCCCGTCGTGCTCGCCCCGCCGCCCGTCGTCGAGTCGACCGCGCCGGCTCCCGCCGCCGTCGTCCCCGAGCCCGATGACGACGATGACGACGCGGACCGCACCGTCGTGGTCGACCGCCGCCCGCAGGTGCCCTGGCGCCTCGTGACGGACGAGGGCCATGTCATTCCGCTGCGCACGCGGACGGTCATCCTCGGCCGCAAGCCGACCGCCTCGAGCGACGGAGTGGACGTGATCGCCGTGCCGGACAGCACCAAGACGCTCTCGAAGGACCACGCTCGCCTCGAGCTCTCCGACGAGGGGCTGTGGACGGTGGTCGACCTCAACTCGACGAACGGCGTGATCATCATCGAGCCCGACGGCACCGAGACGCTGCTTCCCCGGGGCGGTTCTGCCGCAGTACCCGGGCGGTTCATGCTCGGAAAGGTCGCCATGCGCGTGAGCTTCGACGACACGGAGGAGACGCGGTGAGCGCGGTGACGACGGTCGGCGGGATCGTGCTGGCCGTGGCATCCCTCACCGACCCCGGTCTCAAGCGCGAGGTCAATGAGGACTCCCTGTTCGCCGAGGCGCCGGTGTTCCTCGTCGCCGACGGCATGGGCGGCTACGAGGCGGGCGACCTCGCGAGCGCGGCCGTGGTCGCGGCGTTCCGCGGGCTGGCCGGTGACGGGTTCGCCGAGCTCACGGAGATCCGCGCGGCCCTGGTCGCGGCCTCGGCGGGGGTCGCGGAGGTTGCGGGCGCCACGAGCCGCGGCGCGGGCAGCACCGTCACGGGCGCCGTCATCGTCGAGCACGAGGGGCTGCCGCACTGGCTGGTCTTCAACGTCGGCGACTCCCGTGTATACCGCCACTTCGGCAGCGAGCTCGAGCAGCTCACCGTCGACCACTCGCTCGGGCAGGAGCTCGTCGACAAGGGCGAGCTGCGGCGGGAGGACATGTCGGCCTTCGCCGAGCGCAACGTCATCACCCGGGCCATCGGCGCCGCGGACAGCACCGCCGACAGCTGGCTGCTGCCCGTGCTGAACGGCGAGCGGCTGCTGATCTGCTCCGACGGCCTGCATTCCGAGCTGCCGGACGAGGGGATCCGCGCGACGCTCACCATGAGCGGCAAGCCCGAATCGGCGGTTGCGACCCTCGTGCAGCGGGCGAAGGCGGCGGGCGGGCGCGACAACATCTCCGTGATCGTGATCGACGTGATCTCGGGCGGCAGCGTGCTCGTCGGCGAGTTCACGACCGGCGCAGCGGCGGTGGCGGGCGACCTCTCCGACCCGGAGCTGGAGGGCACCACGATCCCCGTGCGGGTGGGCTGATGATCGACGACGACCCCATCGAGGACGAGGGCGGCGAGACCGTCGTGGTCGACCGGTCCGCGCCCGAGGACAAGACAGTAGTTGTGGAGCGCAGGCCCCCCGCGCCGGAGGATGACGAGGACCGCACCGTGGTCGTCGACCGTGAGGTGGAGGACCGCACCGTCGTCGTGGACCGCGAGGCCGAGGACCGCACCGTCGTCGTCGACCGCGAGACCGACAAGACCGTCGCAGTGGAGCGGAAGGGCCGCGGCAAGCGCGCGAGCGCCGGTTCGGCCGCACCCGACGCAGACTCCGTGATGAAGCTGCTGCCGACGCGCCGGGGCGCCATCCGCGTCGCGCCCGTCGAGCCGGGCTTCGGCCGCGAGGCCGTCGAGGCCATCGGGGCGAACGCCGTCGAGACCTACGTGCCGCGGGAGATCGCCCCCGCGCCCGAGCTCGGGCCGGCCGTGCCCCGCGGCGACGATGCGCTTCGCGCGGAGGCCCCCTCGATGCCCTCCGTCACGCGGCGCTCGCGCAAGGCCGGGGTGGTGGCGCTCCTGGTGTTCGCGGGCGCGTGCGTCGTCTCGGTGATCGGCATCGTCGCCGTGATCGTGTGGTTCGTGCGCAGCTGAGCGGATGCCTCGGGGCTCAGCCCTCCGGCGTGCGGTCGAGCAGTCCGCCGCGACCGGGCCGCGGGCCCTCGACGGGCGCGGACTCCCGCCGCCGTGTGCGCATGACGATGATCACCGCGATCGTCCCGAGAACCGTGAGCGCGATGATCGCCACGAGTGCGACCGCGTCCGTGGTGAGGGAGAACGCGGAGGGCGAGAAGTCCGGCTCCACCGCGATCGGCGCCGGGCGGACCGGGCTCTGGGCGGTGTCGGCGAAGGGGCTCGCCGGGCCGCGAGTGGACGCGTCCGGCAGCAGTGTGATCGCCTCGAACGGCTGCACGATGCCCCAGCCCACCAGGTCGTCGCGGCTGTCGGGGTCCGCGCGCACGGCCGATGCGGTGAGGCGGTACTCCCACTGCGCGGGCGTCTCGGAGGGGTGCGCCTGCACGACCAGCGCTGCCGCTGCGCTCACGTAGCCGGTCGCGAAGCTCGACGACGGTGTGTCGGCGGCGTACAGGCAGTCGCCCGCACCGGTCGCGGTGGTGAGCACCTGCGAGCCGGGGGCGGCCACCTCGACGTGCGGGCCGTGGATCGAGTCGTCGGTGCCCACGCCGTCGGCGTTGACCGCGGTCACGGCGAGCGCTCCGGGATACGCGGCGGGGTACCTCGGGGTGCTCGAGGTGTCGTCCGTGGTCGCCGCGTTGCCGGCGCTCGCGACGACGAGGCTGCCTCTCGCCGCGGCGTAGGCCACGGCATCCTTGAGGTCTGAAGACTGATCGACGTTGCTGATCGAGGCGTTGATGACGCGCGCGCCCGCGTCGGCGGCGTACCGGATGCCCGCCGCGAGCCGCTCGGTGGTGGGCCCCCAGCCGTTGCGGACGGACTCGTCGTCGGTGCCGCGGAACACGCGCACCGACAGCAGGCTCGCGCCGGGAGCCAGGCCCACGACGCCCGAGCCCTCGACCGGGCGGGCCGCTATCTCGCCCGCGATCGCGGTGCCGTGCCCGTCGTAGTCGGTGTAGCCGCTCGGGTCGGTGCCGTCGCCCACGAGGTCGATGCCGCCGGTGACCGCGGCCGCGAGGTGCGGGTTGCTCCTGTCGATGCCCGAGTCCACCACGGCGACGAGCACGCCGGCGCCGGTGCTGCGCGTCCAGCTGAGATCGGCCTGCAGCACGCCGAGGGCGGGCGGGGCATCCGGAGTCAGGGTCACCGTGCCGGCGGTGCAGGCGGCATCGGCCGCGGCGGCGGGTGCGGCCGGAAGGAGCACGCCCGCAACGACGACGAGCGCGGCCGCGAGGCGGAGGCTGCGGCCCATGTCAGCTGCCGGCGGCGACGGGGGTCGACCGCGCTGCGTCCTGCGTGAGCGACGGGCCGGTGGGCATGAACTGCACCCACGCCTCCGGAACCCGCTTGACGTCGTCGAGGGTGTACCCGAGCTGCGCGATGATGTCAGCATTGGCCCCGGGCACGGGGAACGCGGTTCCCGTCTCGTCGATCAGGTAGACCATGCCGCTGCCCTGCGCGCCCTCGCCGCCCGCGCGGACCAGTGCGCCGCCGTCGACCGCGACACTCACGCCCGCGCTGTCACCGGTGAGGACCACGTCGTTTGCCGCGAAGCCGAGGGTGCTGTGCGGGTCGCCCGAGTCGTCGTGGGTGAGCACCGCGCACGGCTGCGCGCCGTTCTCGAGCGCGGCGACCGTGTCGGCCGGCCAGTCGAGGCCGCCCGCGGGCTTCGCCGCTGTCGGGAGCGCGGCGATCTCGGCGGGGCTGACATCCTGCTCGCCGCCGAGGTCTGCGCCAGTGCCGAGGAGGTAGAGCTGGTAGGCGAGGGGGCTGAGCTGGGCGAGCTCGCCGTCGGCGGTCATCAGGTAGCGCTCGGTGTCGCTGCTGCCCTGGGGGTGCACGACCGCGCCGACCTCCAGGTCCGCGCCCGCGATCGTGTCGCCGGCACCGGGTACGGCGAGCGGCTCGAGCTTCTCGCCCGAGTCGAAGAGGTTGAGCCAGCGCCCGTCGACGGGCACGGTCGGCGCGGTGTCGAGGCCGACGGCCCGCAGGATCGAGCTGGTCTGCGTGGCATCCACCTCATAACGGCGCTCGCCGATCACGACGTAGGTGCGCCCGTCGCGGCTGACGACCGCGCCGCCCGCCGAGGCGGTCACAGCAGTGCTGCCGGAGAGCGTCATGGCGGTCTGCTCGCCGTCGATGGCGCAGGCGCCCCAGCCGTCGCCGATGAGCGCGTCGGGGGCGGGGAGGTCGTCGGGCGCGCCGAGGATGCCGATGGCGGCGCCGATCGGGATTCCGTCGAGCGACTGCCGGTCGGTCGAGACGACCGTGAATTCTCCCGCGGGCATGAGCAGCCGGGCGCTCGCGGTGTTGATGACCGGGTAGAGCACGCCCTCGATCGCGACGTAGCGGGCGCCCGTGTCCTTCACGAGGATGAGCGAGTTGTTCTCCCAGCCGGCGGGGAGTCCCGGGCGGATGAAGCCGTAGAACAGCCCGGCGATGACGACGATCGCGGTGAGGGCGATGCCGGCCGCGACCGCGCGGAGCGGCTTGGCGGGCTCGAGCTCCTTGCCGCCGGGTGCGCCGCTGGTGAAGGCGGAGAGCAGGCGCCGGCGGCTGAAGCCCTGCGCCTCGATGAGGTCCTTCTTGGTCGCCATCGGTGCGCTACACCAGTCCGGACGCGAGAACGCCGAGCGGCAGGAGGGAGGCGAGCACGAGCACTTCGACGGTGTCGGCGACGCGCGCGAGGCGCAGTCGCGCCTTCGGGCTCAGCAGCGTCAGCCCGACGAGCAGTGCGGTCGCGATCAGCAGCACCACGAGCAGCGCCGCGCGCAGGTCGGGCAGCGCTGCGGATGCCGTGAGCCCCGTCACCGCGAGGCCGACCGCGCCCATGACCATGACGACGAGCACGCCCAGCCGCCCGTAGACCTGGCGGGACTGGAACATCATCCCGACGAACGCCAGCGCGCACAGAGCCGTTCCGAGGCCGCCCGACGCCGCGACGAGCGGAGTGGCGAGCAGGATGGTGAGGCCGAGCGCTACGCGCAGGGAGGTGAGGATGCGCTGCCCCGCAGCCGCGCGCCGCTTCACGTCATCCGCGTCAATGGGCTCGGGGTTGGCGATCACGTCGATGTCGCTCTGCGGCGAGATCACCCTGATGCGCGTGGAGCTGAGTGCGAGCCACGGCAGCCCGTTGGCGAGCGAGCCGACGACCGCGATCATGATCGCGTAGGGCGCGGGGCTGCCGGGCGCGGCGAGGGCGGCGATGGTCGAGGTGAGGCCGATGACGAATCCGAACGCGACGGGCACGAGGTGCAGCTCGCGGCCCGTGCGCGTGAGGGCGAGCGCAACGCCGCCCACGACGAGGGTGCCGAGGCCGCCCGCGGCGAGCGGCCAGCCCCACAGGGGCTCGACCGGCACCGCGAGGTAACCGCCTATCCCGCCGAACAGCGCGGCGGCGAGGCCCAGCGCCAGACCGGCCTCGCGCTGGCCGATTCTCGCGAGCACGGTGGAGGTGGCAAGCAGCACGATCGCGGCGCCGCCGGCGATGATCGCGCCGACCAGGAAGGCGGAGCCGGCGTTGACCAGCAGGACCGCGCAAAGGCCGAGGAAGGTGAGGCTCACGGCGAGGGCGGTGCGCGCGTTGTCGCGCGGCGTCCACGGGGTGTGCTGCTCTGACGTCGCGTCGATGACGGCCTCGACGACGTCGTCGTAGATGCGGGGCTCGACGATGAGCCCGCCGCGAACGAGGGTCAGCAACTCCCCGTCGCGGAGGCCCTGGCTGCCGGCTCCGCGCGCAGGGTCGAGAATCGTGCCGTCCGCCTTGTGCAAGGCGTAGCCGCCGTGCGCGAGAGTGGGGTCGAGCACGCCCAGGCTGCGGGCGAAGCCGGGCAGCAGCTCGACTAGGGGGACCTGCGTGGGAACGCCGACATCGAGCCGGCGCCCTTCGCTCACGATCGAGACACGCACGAGTGCGGCGGTGGCGACGGACTGGCTCATCTGATTCCTCGGATCCGGGCGCCCTGGCCGAAAGGCCGGGCGGTGAGTTGTGCTCAGTCTAGTTAACGTGATCGACGCGCGAGAGCCGTCACCGTAGCAGCAATGAGGACTGCTCAGCGTTATGTTGCGTGGCGAGCATCCTTGCCCTAGTTTGAGATCATCCGTCATCTTTCTCAGATGGCCGGATGACCGGACCGTCGCGACAGCGTCGTGGGGCCGTGTGTCAACTGAGGACCAGACAAAGAGGGGTGAAGCATGGCGGAAACACAGGGCGCCGAAGCAGGTGCGGTACTCAAGGGTGCGGATGCTGTAAGCGAGGCGCACTCGGCCATCAAGGCGGAGATCAGGGCTGTCGAATCCGACATCGCCGAGCTCCGCGGATTCTGGACCGGCCCGTCGGCCGCCAGCTTCGCGTCGATGATGGGCAACTGGAACGACAAGGTCACCATCATGAACAACGTGCTCGACACCCTCGAGGCCGCGCTGCGCGGCACCGAGAAGGACCAGTCGGCAGTTGACGAAGAGCACCAGTCGACGATCTCGGGCCTCGGCTCGCTGATGGGCTAAGGGGAGAAGAACAATGGTTGACAGCTATTCCGTCAAGACCGCAGAGGTCCAGCGTCTCAGCGGCGACAT
>Ga0247742_10002438_pt1 | contig 12157 bp, 18 predicted proteins | sample UWRJL208509C2_FD_180944 | JGI IMG/M metagenome (GOLD analysis project Ga0247742, IMG submission 180944) | Plant litter microbial communities from Arlington Agricultural Research Station in Wisconsin, United States - UWRJ-L208-509C-2 | ecosystem: Environmental > Terrestrial > Plant litter >... | reverse complement strand
CCCCGACATACAGCCCTTTCGTAGTTGCTGAACTTCCTCTGGAGTCCGCACTGGAAGACCCAAGACAGCTCGAACACCCAAGTCAAGAACTTCTGCGAGACAACGTCAAGTGCCTGTACCGGCTCTGGAAGTTTGGACGACAGGATGCAGCGACGGAACAGGACAAGGAAGTATTCCTTGCCACTGTCAGACAGGCCTTGGAGCAACTCTAGTACATATGTATGTTTTCACCATTGCATTAGCTATCTTTATCACTTTCACTCTTGCTATGCCCGCCATTTTCTCGATAGGTTCAATCGCAATGAAAACAATGTACTTCTATACATGCAGCAACCACTACGCTATTAGTATGTACCAATGTGACAACAGTTCCTCGCAGTTCCAAGTGGATGTGATACTTTATAAACCTTATGGAGGTGAGTCATTCTAGGTCGTTCTTTATCACAGTCAGCCCGTCGGGGTCGGGAGGGCAGCGAGAGCGAGGCCTGCCATTCCCAGCAGGGCCATGGCGGCTTGCTCAAGATTACCCATGTTATCAAGGGATGGTGTGCTGATAACAGTCGGCACGCTATTATTGGTCGAAGAAGCCGATGTGCTGCTCTGTGTCGCGCTTGTGCTGCTTTTTGCCGAAGAAGTTGTGGAGATTGTTGTAGATGTTGTACTGGTGGATGTCGATATGGGCGTTGATGTCGTCGAGGAGCTTGCAGCCCCAGATCCATACTCCCATTGACCGTAAATAGTACCTGCGCCAAGAGGAGCGAAAGCTTCGAAAAGACCATCTGTGAAATCAATGTTGTTCCAACCACATTTTTCGCACTGTAAATGCAGCAAGTCAACTAAACCGCAGGGACTCGCACTGATGTGTGTTATGAAGAAAACCACATACCTTGTCAACGATCGAGGCGTGCACAGTTTTACCGTTGATGGTGATAGTCACAGGAGCATTGCAGTGGGCGCCTCCGTCCCATTGCTTTGGAGTCAGTCGCGTCAGCAACAGGCGTATGGGTTTGAAAGGGTTGTGAACATACCTCTTGATTCAAAGCCACGACCTGATACCACATGGAATTACAATCAGTCCATATGTTTCTTTTACTGCGATCAAGGGACGAACGTACATAGTCACTCGGAACATTTCGACCTCCGCAGGCGCCTCTAGATCATCATAGAACAAGTTACTCCATTTCAAGCCAAAACGCGTAAAAATGTACTCACAAGCCAGTAACAAAGTGAGTGAACGATGCACCAGAAGCCCTCTTCCCGGGATAAAGAGAAAGCTCAGACGAGTTGGTCTGTTGAGACCGCGCGCGAACCGCATCGTTCAAAGCTGCGTGTCTTCGACGTTGCGAAGCTGACTGCAAATGTCCGCTAAGAGCTTGCCTGGCTGTGAGATCGAGTCCAGTCCCTACGGCACGGGCGACAGGGTTAAGATAGCTTGGGTTTGATATGTCCCTCTGGCTTTCGGCGTGAAGGTCCGCGGCAAATGCTCTTGGGAAATGAACCTGGAGGAAGTTTGGGAGTACGAGGAGAAGGAGAAATGACAGGGAAGGTGCAAAGGAGTGCATTGGGGTGTCTTGTGGACTTGGGGGGGTATATGGCAATAAAGTAGACAGCGAGGACGTTGCAGGAAGGTAAGAAGTGAAAGACCTTTCTTGTGATGTGACCTATTTGAGTGTGGGAGAGCTAACCTGTACAAAGAATATTTTCCTATTGGATCACAGCGCGCGTTCCGTTCAGGTAATGCCGGTGCTTACCGTTCCAGCGTAGACAAGGCACAAAAGTTGCGTAACGGCTCATATGGGCGCCCTGACACGATAGCTCGACAGTAGGGTGGAACGTCTCGAAACCATCGTAGAAGTTTCATTCTTGAGTCATTGCACAGTTCGGCCATAGAGTGCATCAATCGCCCTGAATTGACCCCACCAATAAAACTCAGGTGCAAGTAGAGTAAATAGTGCGGTATCAATCCCTACATGGGTGCCAAGGTGGAGCCCAGAGCTCGCGTGGCTTGACCTAATCTGATTTGGGTAAACTTTCCCAAGTGGGATACATAGGTGCGCCACACCCGCTTGGCCACGGAACCAATTCGCGTGCCACGCTCATTAAAGCGCTCGTAGGTCATTCGGTAAGTACGAGAATGAAAACTTGTTACAAACACCTTCGAAGTACTAGTTTTCTAGCCATGAAGTGATTCAGCAATACGGTACAATCGAGGCCATATATTGCACGGTCTGAGCACAATAGTATACACAAATTTGTTTATAGGCTCTCGCACTATGATGTTCATTGAAGTATAGCTGGATATTAGATGGAAATACTATTATAACATCGTACTCCCGGTGACCGAAGATGTCCACAAATATTCATCATGCGGTCTTAGTACTTGGGAACATATTCATACTGTGCTCCGCCTGCCGCGTTAGCAAATGAGAGGCCACCTTGAAGCATCGTCATATTTGCCGCATTGTTGAGAGAGTTGAGGTAGCCTTGAGATCTCAGAACATCGTTTGCTCGTGCCTGCGCTTGAGACTGGGTAATTACAGGACCAGTCAGCCTTACATGACTGAAGCAAGCCAAAAACTTGCTTACAAGAATCCTTCTGTGCTCTGCTTCTATGGCCCTTTGTTCCGACGCTGTCTTAGAAAGCGCCCACAATTCCCTGGACTTCGCGTCCAAATGAGAGGGCAGATTAAACTTGTACTCGATCGATCCGGTTCGCGTATTTTTGAATATCAAGAAGAAATGGTTGTAATCATGTAAGGAGATAACCGAACCCTTTTCGATAACCCATTCGCCTGGTTGAATGGAGGGGTTGTGACCACGATCAAAACTCTTCAGAGTCTACGAGAGTATGAATATATCGGGTCAATGTAATGCAACAGATGCATACCTGATTTAGTTTGTTATCGTCCTTGTCGTGTTCTCCTTCAAGGTTCGCGATGAACCCATGAGAGAATTGGTATATATGGGTTCCTCCTTTCCCAAAAATCACACCCTCCAAATCACCGTCGAATTGCGGGAAATCCGTTCGAAGAGTTTTGATAACATTGACGTAGAAATCCGGCAACGACGCCGACCAGGATCCAGCACGTTTCGATGCAGCAAAGAACCATGGTTCCGTCTCAGAGTCAGGAGCATCATAGTCAGGGAACGTGATTGAGCCTCCGGCGCCGACAGCTCGTATTTTCTGATGGAGTTGGCTACCAGAGGGGACCTCATAGGTTACTTTCTTTTCATCAGCCAATCGAAGACAGTTGGTTGAGAGTGCTTGAAACTCACAGGAGGGGCCGATCATCTCCTCCGAGCACCAGTATTTACCATCCTTATCCAAACTGATATAATTCAACGTGATGTTCGACAATTCGCCGCTCTCGATACTCTCGACCAATGTACGGGGAAGATTGTTGTGGCATACCCGTCGTCCTACCCCGATGTAATAAGAGTCGGAGGATGGCGGGCCTAAAATGACGACAACGTTGGCATCGACCATTTCGTATGTGAGTGGAAGTAGGGGGTAAGCAAGACAGCGGGCGTCGACATGAAAAACGTATCCTTAAATGAGAGGAGTGCAGTGCGGAGTGCCAAGGAGCCCGTGGGTAAAAGCACGTGTTCTGTTTTCCCCTATTTTTGAACATGATGACATTTAGGCGCTCGCCAAGCGCTCGCAAGCAATGAAGCTAGCAGGTATCAAAAGGCAAATTTTGTACAGGTATCACTTAGGACTAACTACAGACTGTGAGATTTTACAAGTAGTCCCTGGGTCTCTTGGTGGGACCTCGCCAAGCATGAGCTGACAGCAAGCACCAGCAGTAGCGGTAGCACAGCCATGGGGAATGTAACCAAAATGGTCAGGAATGGTCAGGAAGTAGGTGGTAGTTTCAAATAACATCGACAAATCAAAACCATGCATTGCGTGTATGTACGTGTTAAATATGGAAAATCTCCTGGAAGCACGTGTATCAGCCTCGCAGAGGGATAATGTTACTGTATCCAAGCGTGTTTAAGGGCAAGTCGGCCTACAGGCTTAGAGGTTGATAGTGATGGGAGAGCACCCAATAACAACGACACCATCTTTAAAATAAAGGTCAGAAAATGAATTTAAGAGAAATTTGGTGACAGATACTTACTAAAGTTATTGCCTGTGCAGCAGACGGGTTGAGCGGTGCTATTATCGAATAGTCAGCACGGATACGCCGCATCCCCGATTCAAAGAATAAACCTACCAAGAGTTGCCTCCGATGCCTATCACAGAGATGGCGCCGCAGGTCACACCGACCGGGACATCAATGTCCTGGGCATTGACGCCGACCTTGGTGAGTAAGTCCGCGACAGAAGGAGTCTGTGCGCTTTGGACGCTGTTGCAGCAGTAGGTTGTTCCTGTCGAGCACTGGCCGGAGGGCTCAGTACGACGAGCAGGTGTGGCGGCCGCAAAGCTGGCGAGGGCAATAGTGGCAATAGTAGAGGACTTGAACTGCATCTCGAAAGAAATTGGGTTTCTTAAACGAACGCTGGGGATGTTCGAGTGAAGAATGGTTGTCGATTCCGACTAGCTTTTATACAGTCGACCCACCTCACAGCAGAGGTTTGGCTAATATCATCGCAGGAAGGGCAATCAAACTGTGACTATGCGCAGATTGTGAGGTATCCAGGTCGGTAATGCAATGAAGTTCCATGAAGATTCCAGGGGTGTCAAAGTGGAGAATGCCAACGATCGAGGAAATGTGGAGTTCAATGACAATGAATTATAACATTCAATGAGATCGAAGACAGAAATACTGACGGCCATTCCCGCACACAGCGATGGAGGGTGATGTCATGAAAAGGCGCTCAAGTTCATCCGGTCCTCGAACTCTGAACGCCATTGACAGGAAGAAAGGCCGTATTTTTTCCGTACTCGCTCGATGGCTAGGGTCTCTGGGAGAGGGCCAGGAGATTAACATGGATGATCAGACCTCGTTCCAAAAAAATAAGATAGCATAGTCCTGTGGGGCGAGACTATCTCGGATCGCTCTCTGCTTTGCCTGAAGGAGAGCACGTCCTCGAGGCAATTCCGTGAGATTCCTGTAGCATCAAGTACTGGACATCTCCGGAAGACTGCAAACACAGTATTGGAATATTGTGACATGAGAGAGCATGGTCACGACAGTGAGAACGACCAAGAACTATGACGCCACCAAAATTCTTGGCTATGGGGACATGGTAGACACAAACTCGGTAAATACCCACTCGAACCCACGTAAAAAGAAGTCAGCATACCGAAAGAGGCCAAGATCGATCCATGAAGGAGTCCATTGCGCGGGGTAGCTTGATGACACAGAACACATGCACCGCTCACAATATGCACGTCAAGGCTAGAGCAAATAGATGTCAGTGATTATCATTTTATGATACAACAGCGAAACAAGTTACATCATGAGAAGTGATCGCAGCAATGAGCATGGTATCGTCTTTGAAGCATGACAATCGGCTTCAAGAATTGATATATGAAGATTCCTGCGGAATTTAGTGCTTACTTGCGTGAACTGATCAAGAGTTAAACCTCGCTTTGGGGCTAAAGGTCCTCTGAGAGCCTGGTTTGTTGGGATCGTCTCGTGCTTTAAAACCAGGTTTGAAGCCGCAAAGAGAGTCGCTCTGACACGAGGCAGGGACTGGTGTTCCACGAGGGACCGTGGGCAGTCAAAGAAACGATACGGCCATAGTGGTTCCAAAGCAGTACTAAATTGACAGGTTGCAAGATATGGTACAGATGAAATATATGCTTCATTGCATTGTTATTAGCCGTTAAGTTCCCCTAGAATAAAGGTGGATGCTCACCGACAAGATAACAGACAGATCATAGGTATAATGCAAGATTGCACGGTGGATGAGTATCGAAAACACGAAAGCGAGATATAATGCAGGGTATTAGGGATTCATTGTTTTGAAATTGGTTGAGGTCCGATTATCCAATATTCCTCGAGACTAGATCAGTTCCAATGCTTAGATAGCCTGGATAGCGGAGTCTGCCTGCTAAGAGGTCTCCGGCTTCGCTTCAATGTCGTCCTCGTCGTTCTCGGACCCTTCGGCGTCTTCGCCACTATCGTCGGCATCAGAGTTGCTATTTGCTTCATCATCCCCTCCTTCCTTATTGCGAACGATCAGAGGAGGTTGGTTGGGAATTCTCTATGCAATCAAATGGAAGTTAGCGTTCTACTGGCTGACCAGAAGTTTATAACAATACCTTGAACGCAAATTTGCAGACGAGATAGCCCTTTGGGTTTAATCCCTTTTCTAGCCACGCCTGTCGTGGGTTAGTATTAGTTACGCGGGATGCTAGGGGATAATACCTTTTCAACCATGTACAAGCCGTCGTAGCGGTACCTTGATAGATAGACGTCAGTATTAGTGTAAATCCCAGGTAAAGCTTGCTTCTGACCCTTCACTAGGAGCCCATTTAGAACTAGATTTGAATCCACGCACGACCCGGACGGGTTTCCTCGTTTCGCTCGATCGCTAGATTTTAGAGCTTGGTTTATAGCTTGATGACAGATCCTAACTTCTTTATGCATACCTGCAGCATTCTGTTAAACTATACACAGAAAGCAGCTGTGAGAAGTGTCATTTATAAGAGAGGCGATTTACTCACGTTATTTTCAAAGGTTTGGTCAGAACTCTGTGGTGCTGTGCGAAGCTAGATGTCATTGCGTCAGCGTCGAGAGAGGGGACGAGGTCAATTGAATATGAACATTCTTGGGAGCGTTCTTGGTTCCTTTGAGATTTCGTCCTCCTATGGAGTTGCCTTTCAATTACCATAAATTTGACTTCTACTTGACGCGTACCTGAGCCAGTATATGTGCTGAAATCGAGTAAGTCTTCTGGAAAAAGGATAAGAGGAGCAGGACCACATACAAAGCGTAACCTAGATCCACATCGTCTTCGTAACCCCCGCTGATGACAACACTATGTGCGCCTTCACTTCCACCCGAAATACCTCCGACCCAAGGTCTAGCGAGTTGACGTTATGAGCCTGCACTCTAAGAGGACCATAACACATACGCATGTATAGCATCATCACTGCAGCCTTGTCTCGTTTCCCACCACGTCCCCACAGCAATACCAGGGATTGAACCAAAGGTTTTCCTAGCAAATAAATCTCGTGAGTTGGGTGAATGCTTAGCCAATCTATGGCGACTAACGGGTTATGGATGCGACGGCTGCCACCTTCCCTTCCCATTGGTCCTTCGTTCCCAGCAGTCTTCACTCCACTTGAGTAGGCAATTGGGACTAGAGAGCCCCTTTGTATCTCTTTCTTATAGTCGACAACTTTGCCAGCATTTCTGGAGCTTCTCCGCACGTTGGAGTCCGTGGCCGAACTGACCGCTTCAAATCGTTGAATCTTAGCAGCAGGCTTCTCATCATTTTCTTCATCTGTTGTCCCATCCTCAGATTGTTGGGGCTCCTTTCGTTTCTTGGATTTGACAGGTTTCTTGGTAGGCTTCTCCTTTTCGAATAATGGTTTGTCAAGGCCTAAGGAGTTCAAGAGGTCTCTATTCTGAAGAGCGCAGACGTATTAGACGATACCCAATAAGAAACATTTCGAAGTATACCCTTGCTATGTTCGCCTGCTTCGTCTTCTCATATTCTGATAACATGTTGATAGTGAGAGTGATTCGATCTGGTGAAAGCTTTGAGTAAAAAAAAGCCCCGCGACGTGTTTGACGTGCCACAACGCGTCACATGAAATCCGCGTGATCGTGATCTCCCTGTGATTCTTATCTCACATGAGCCTACACCTGCAATGGTAATACTAATAGGATTATAGGAAAGCCATTGTTTCATTAAATATGCACGTAAGAAGTCCCAATAGCAACTAAATTCTACAGTGAGGATATCCTCCAAACGCCCGATGGATTACTTGATCCTCTTAAGCTATTAAATTAAGGTATTGAGGAAGTTGTCGACACATGAAATAGATGAAAGTACTCACGCGCTCAGTGTTCCTGAAGATGTTACTGTCGAGGGCAACAGCTTTGCCATCGATCCTGTCAATCCTCTGGTTCTGCATGTCGAGCTCCCCACCCATCGCGGTGCCGAGGGCCTTAAGGCGCTTCGTCATGTCACTGATCTCGTCCAGATTGCCGTCCAGCTCATCCTCAAGCTCGTCGTCGGAAGCGTTGGACTCGAACTGGTACCGCTTGCGTTGCTCCCTTCGGGCCGCAAGCTGCACAGCTGTGAGCCCCTTAGAACCCCCTCCGAGAAGTTCTTCGTCGTCGTTGCGACCGTATGTCTGCGCTCGGCCAAGGCGATTCTGGGAATCGCGAATATCCATCATGGCCTTCTCTCTCTCGTCTCTCTCTTCGTCGTAGCGTGCTTGGACCTTTGCTTCCTGAGCCGCTCGCTTGGAATCCTTGTTGAAGGTAATAGCTGGACGGAAGATTGATCGGTTGAGCTGCTTGAGCTCATCGGTCTTGTCGGCAGCTCGTTGAGAATGTCCCTTGGAAACATCAAGGTGACGTTCGGTGTTCGCAAGTCGCTCTTAAATATTGGTTCATTAGTGGCGCTGAGAAAGGAGATACTGGCGACTTACCGGACTGATCGCCTAGACGAGTGAGTGTGTTGCGAGCCGTCTCTTCCGCTTCCCTAGCCATCCGCAGAGCATTTCGAGTGGAGTTCACACTCTCCTGCTTCACAAACCGTGTTTGCTGCTTGATACCTTCGACATCTTCCTCGTTCTCCTCGCCCGCTGTCGGTTCCTTTCCTATTTGAGGACCATCGAAGAAACGACCAGAACCCCCCTTGGCGGGATTATACCCAGAGAAGAGCTCGTTGCGATCCTGCTCCACCTCACCACCACCGGCACGAGAGTATACATCGCCCACGCCCCTACCACGACTGTATTTATCAGTCAGAGATGGCGAGTCACCGTATCGGCTGGCTGTATTGTTGTAAGGATCGCCATCCCTGCTGGCGACATAAGTGGAGGAACTGGATTTGGTAGAGCCATAGGTGGAAGGGGCAGATGGGTAGCCTGCTGGCGCCACAGGTGGGATAGTCTCTGGTTTTTTCTTGAAAAGTGGCATCGTCGTAGATGATTGTAGAAAACAAGGGGGGATTGTCAGGCCAACTTGTTTCGATGTCCTATTATAAGCCTACACATCATGTGATTCATTCTACATAGCCTGGCTCTCGCAGCCTCAGCTTCGCCGCACAGCTTAATGTCAGGGTATAGATCTGATTCCCGCAGAGCACGCTGAGATGATCAAAGGAGCAAGTAACAGTCCGACATAAATTGGGATCGAGAAAAACAGTCAATTCTAGCTCGTCTGTTTACCCTTTTTACGTTTGTCGCCTGCAGCACTCATCTTGCCAACAACTGTGACCCCTTTACCATGCTTCACAATACTATCTAGAGCGGCTTGTTTCTGCTTCTTCACTCCACCAATACCCCGGGGTTTGGCGAATTTGTCGACGCTCTTATCAAGGGCGTCTCGTTGTCGCTTCTTATGCTTGCGTTCTTTCGTTCGCAATGCACGCTTTTCGGCAGGGGTGAGTTCGCTTCGTGCACGCAGGGATGATGATGATGAAGCGAAGACTTCTTCTGGTGCAAGCATCGTGGATGTCGACTTGGATGTGGGCAATGCCGATTCCAGTGATGCCGTCGCCGTATTAGAGACCGTGGATATCGTTGCTTTGGGCTGATGAAGTATCATGGTCAAAAGAAGTTCTCTCGTGAAGCAAAAGTAAAACGTACTTGTTTCGGCACGAAGTGAGCATTGCTAAGAGCATCTAGCTTCCCGCAGATCTTTTCCCAAAGCAAAGTGATTTCATCATGTTCCTTCTTGAGCTTCCCATCTCGGTCATCCGGTAGTGTACCTCCTGCCTGACTAGCGACGTAATCGTTCTCATAGATCTGAGCCAAGGATTGCTTTGATTTCGTGTCTTGAAGCTCAAAGAATTTGGATGGTAGGAATGGTTTATCCTCTAATGGCCGTACCCGGACAACATCGTCAAACCGACCTTCAAGAATACGTGCTTTGATGGTCTCTTCAAGGGTGTGAACCGCCTCTTCCGTGATGACGGGGACAGCTTTCATGACGCGGTCGAATTCGAGATCTTCTTCAAGAAGTGAATTCTGAGGTCTTTGTCGTGACCCAGCTTCTCCCATAAGTGTCCAATCCTTCTTAGCGACGTTCTCCGACTCGAGTTCACGAATCTGATCTCGTAAGGATGTCATTCGCCTTTCGTGTGCGGTCATATCTGGCTCAACCGTAAGTCTTGTCATTGATGAATTTCAATGATGCTTACCATCTTGATTGTCTTCCTCTTCTTCTGCAAAAAGGTCGTGCTTCAAACGTTGGATGGTATCACCACCGCTCAAACTGTTCTCAGAAGCATCCTCAGAGCCTTCCTCTGAATCTCCTTCTGAGTCCTCCTCGGAGTCCTCCTCACCGTCTAAATTGAGGCCACCCCAGCTGTCATTAGCTTCTCCCTCGTCATCGCCAGATTCCTCTTCGTCGTCGTCGTCGACTATGAAGTCGTCATCTTCCTCCTCGTCCTCACTGTCGTCGTGAATAGAACGGTTTTTCCCTGTAGCCTTGATCTTTCGAACGCGAACCTCTTCGTGGAAGCGTACTTGACTCTTCGAACTTGATGCTTTCCCTTTTTTCGGTGATATTGAAGCAGCGGTTCGAGAAGGAGGTTCAAAGAAATCTCGATAGAATAGCTCTATGTCACAATGCATGAGAACATTGTCAGAAAAAAGGACTATGGCACGTACCTTTGCTTTCAGCCTCATCTTCGTCGCCCAGATCAACAGGACCGTCGACGCTGGCGAATAGATCCACGTCCATGTCCTCTTCGTCTGAGTCGTCGCCAGACAGCCGCCCTCTTGACGAGGATTTAGCCTCAGCTCGTTCGGTGTATGCATTGAACTCTGCCAAGTTGAAGAAGCCATCATCAAGTTCTGAACTTTCTCCACGTTTCCGCTTCTTTGAAGGCTTCGTAGGGGGTAGATCAGGCGCTTCATGGTCACTTTCCTCATCTCGTAGTGGTGAAACATCCTCTTCGGCTTCCTCCACCTCTTCAGCATCCTCAGAATCGTCGTCGAGGGAATCTTCCCGCTGTGAGTCATCTGATTCATCAAGTTCATCGCCCATTTCATCATGTTCGTCCAGGCCATACTTAGCCATGAACTCGTCCATGTCGATGTCTCCACCTTCCAGTGCTTCCAAGGCTTCCTTTAATCTTTGCTCTTCATCATCTCCACTACTCTCTTCTTCCGAGTCTTCCTTTCCCTCCTCGGCGCCGACTTCACCCTCTAAGACAAAGTCCAGCATCCGACATATTGATTGCGTTCGGAGATCGAGTTGTGCCCAAACTTGCTCCTCGTCCATGCCATCAATGAACAGAGATGTCAAAGGCGTGAAATCAAAAAGTGAATTCTTGAAAGCATCAAGAGCAGGTTTATCGGAAGCCGCCTTCGCCTTTGACCGTGTTTGAGGAGCTTGAGAAGGGGCGAGCGAAGTTACTAGGTCAACAACATGAGGCCGTGAGGTTGCCTCGGATTGCACAGCTAGAAGAGCGTCAGACAAAGGCACAGTAGGATTGATTTCAGAGATCCATACATAGATCAAATATATGCTTTGCAGCATTCAAGGCAACAGTCTGTATGTCAAGGTTTCCTGAGGCCAGTGTTTCTGGGCAGTCTTCAAGCAATGTGGAGAGTTTCTGAAACTCTAGAGGCATTCCTAATGCCTGTTCACCGTCTAAAGCGGTATCGTCGAGAGTAGGACCCTCCATAATGGGCCGATGAAGAAGCAGCCAGAGAGGTGCAGTGGAAGTCGACGTCAGGCAACATGATCTGCAAAAGTTTTCGGATGCACAGCGTGTGAATCGCGTCTCTTGCCCAAACGGGTACCGACGCTTTTTCAACCACCTCCATTAGCACACGAGCGCTCAGATAACAAAATTCACAGCAACAACCTCAAAATTTTCTGAAGGAAATGAACAAAGCATCTCACAATTACAGATGCTTCTGACCAAGGAGAATATTTAGAGGCAGCTGGGGTCTGTTTCATGTCCACGCAACAAATTGGAAGCATACCGTCTTGGTATCTGGCGCGCACCCTGGTTCTTGTTCTGAAAACAATACCAATGTGCGATTTACTAGGCGCCGCCCCCA
>Ga0247742_10002437_pt1 | contig 12158 bp, 15 predicted proteins | sample UWRJL208509C2_FD_180944 | JGI IMG/M metagenome (GOLD analysis project Ga0247742, IMG submission 180944) | Plant litter microbial communities from Arlington Agricultural Research Station in Wisconsin, United States - UWRJ-L208-509C-2 | ecosystem: Environmental > Terrestrial > Plant litter >... | reverse complement strand
GTCCCCATACCAGCCTTCGACGCCCCGTCGAGTTGTTTTGTGTTCATCTTGCTGCATTGGATGGGCGGTCTTGACGCGATGATGAGAGTGAGATGATGATTGAATCACCTGCTGACTCGCACAGGTGGCAGCACCGATTTTACATCCCTGCACAAGGGAAGCAGTATGTTGGCGGCTTTCCTTCACCCTTCGAGACGTCAGCGTCAATAGAAAGCCATCCAATATTGGAGAAGGGGATGGGAGGAGTCAGTGGAGTCGGCGGCTCATTTGAGCCACCTGGAGTACCTAGAGTAGGTAGTTTTCATTAGGAACATATTCAATATGTAATAAAACTACTTACTCACAGTCTTTGGGCTTACATACAATGCGGGCAAGGCAACAGAGAGGTGGGGTGAAGGTGGGAGCAGTGATCAACATGTCGAGCCGCGTGTTTGGTTGTGCCGGAACAGGCGGTCCGTTTCATCCAAGATGCCCAAGCATCGTTCAGAACGTCGTTGAGAAGGTCATCAAGAACATATGTGGGCAATTAAGTTAGTAGAAGGAACTTAGATAGTATTATAAGCAATTTATTACCTTTATTTATGCTCACCATAAATATCTTGAGGTATAGAAGGGACTACCCATCATCGATGGGTATTCTCGATTGATTCAGCCTTGTATGTGATGGCGCGCGACCGCCGACCGCCGTCCTGCAATTTTAGGGGGAAGAACAGACTTGCTCCCAACCTTAAGCGTACAGATCTCGATGACCGCATACAAATTATCTGACAGTCCAACCCAGAAGCACATAGGCAGCGGCTGAAAATGCCAGGCAATCGAGTATTGGACGACCAGATGGTGAGGGTCATATCTCAACTTTTTAATCTCCTATTCCACGTACTGTGACCCCTCTTCTACTCTCCTTCGCCGCCCTGTCCGAAAGAAGACACCAAAAAATGCTGGGCGAAATGATGCACTGAGAAGGGGAATACGCTAGATGACTTCAGCTAGTTGTTGGTGCTACCTACACCTCCACGTTGGCCGCGACCTTGATGACCTTACGAGCCAGGATCTAGAGTCGCTTTCTGTGCCGGATTAAAACTATGAGAATGTACCTTTTTTGTCGTTAGTGTATAGATACAAGCGGGCATGCAGCTCGCGTCAAGACCCTCAATACGCAGGAAGAGCAGATTTTATATCATCATATGTCCGTGTAAAAATGGGCGGAAAACTTGGACTCACGACCAAATTGCATGCTGGAAGCTTGTTGATGGATATCACATTATTATTTAAGTCATTGGCGGCAAATTCGGGCATGGGCAGACTCATCTGCTCGGCAAATTAGACTTGATCACAGCTGTTCTTTATTCCTTCAGGCGGAATTCACCTCTGAGATCTATGTTGATATGACTTTGTTTCCCTCCTTTTGACATAAAACCTCGATAGTAAAGATAAATTCGTGTGTGAGTTTACGCATCACCAAGAGATAACAAACATCGCAGACGACACATGAGGCAAATTTTACTAATATGGCTGCTATTGCATAGTTTTCTCAGTGCATATTTGCTTGCTATATATAGTTTCACGCGTACCATCATGTCGCTGAAAAGATCAAAGTCTTCGATAAACTCCAAGCGGGTACGATCTTCCGCATTCAGATGAGTGAGGGCATATACCAAGTTCGCGGCGTCTAGATCCTTAATCCTTGCCTGTAAAAAGTAAAGTCAGTTTCAACTCTGCAGATGAACCGAAAGCCTGCATTAAATAGATTCAAAAAAAACTCACATGCACCGAAAGCAACGGGACATAATCAACCCCCTCTACATCATCCATATTTCTCCCTAACGCGGTGACGCCCGGAGTATCTTTCAGCACGTCAACATATTCCACAGGGAACGGTCCAAATAAGTTGTAATATTGGCGGCTCATATTCTTGAGGTAGTTCGGTCCAAGTTGGTACTTCTTTAACAGAGGAGAACGGGTCCAAAGCTGTGCTATAATGCAGCCAACGGAAAATATATCACTTTCTTCAGTACAACCCATACCTGTATGTATCGGACAACATTACTGAAAGTCACAATTTAAGGAAGAATAAACATACCAAGAACAACTTCAGGTGCTCTGTAGATATCTCCATCGTACAGATCTGACGTCGCCATGTCAAACGTGTTCGTGTACACAATTCTCAGCTTCGTCGACTTGAGAACTCTCTGTAAATATTGAGTTAAAACCAATCAAAAGAAATCAGCATCAATGCTAAACGCCGTTAATACTTGCCTTGGAATGGAAGCGTCGCGTGAGTCTGTCATAGTGCATCTGACTGACTAGCCTAGGATCATTGAATTCAATATGCTTAGGTGATAAGTTCCCCACAACGCGTTCTTCATCATGGAGGTCTTTGTACGAAAAATCAGAAAGAAAGATAAAATGGACCTCGTATGGGACGGACATACTTTGTACGGCTGCAGCAATTTGCAGGGCAATCTCCAAAACATGTCTCCGTGGAAGCGGCCACAAATCAGAATTCTCTATCACTGTAGATAGTAGATTCTTAGGGGATGGCATATTCAAAACCAAGTATTGATCCTCTTTGAATACGAATGCATCCCGAAAAGAAAAGCGTCTGTGAGGATGTAAGGATGTCATTTAGTAACCTCGTCGAAACAAATACGGACAGGTCTGAAAGCTACGCTCACTGTGCATCGGATGGAAACCGCGCCATGAACCAACGAACCTCCTCTTCGAGGCAATTGCACTGAACGCCCCTGAATACCCTCACGAGGCATGATCGAACCCGCCCACTCCTTGGCTCCGCCTTTAAAATCTGAGAGTCCACTTCATCGCAAACGACAGCGCGAACGAGTACTGGCAAGATAATTGTTAGTGCGTGAAGCGAAGACAATGTATACAAAGAACAGACATTCCCCTGGCAGGATAGTTCCTACCACCTCGCTTCTACCGTCACAAACCCCGGCAATTGCTGCAGTAGAACCAACTCCAGTGCACATTTTTATGATGAGGATTAAGGGAAAGTCGTTCACCTTATATACTCGCCCATTTTTCAGATCGAGATCGGTCAATCGGTGTGATCGGTTGTGACCTTATGGAGATATTCCCCACACCACGAAAATGAGAGATCTCACTTAGATATATTTTATTATTATCATATATTATAAATCTGCACTTGTCTCCCCCAAAAAGGTCCAAGTTGACTTGTCGTAGCTCTAGTTCGGTAGCTAATGCCGTCCAAGAATGTCTTAGATCTGAAGATATTCTCACAACACTGAGTATATACACTCCGAGCCCTTGCCACCCACTCCAGAATCTGTCGTCAAGCATGGTAAATTCTTCCGTACGTCCCTAAGAACCCATGTCTGATTTGGGTCCCTTCCTTCATCTCTTCAAAATAATGGTGATCTTGAATTTCGCTCAAGGTAACTCGGTGTTCTCCTTCAAAAGCAAGCAAACTTGTTACTAGATCGAAGTAGTCCTCGTTAGTGATTCTATGCTATCAACCAAACACCTGTATCAGCCTTGAGGCCGTTATCCCTAAAAGGTTACTCGCCTCGATATTGCAAACACCCGCAAGGAATTGTCGCACCCCATCTGATAATGGGTATCCATCTATATTCTCCTCAAAGTACAGCTCCACCGGCATATGCCTCTCGGGGTCCATGGTGCGAAGCGTTGTCATGTACTCATCGCTGGGATCGTGTCCCAATACCCAGTGGTATTGATAAAGCATTTCGGTTCCATACAGTCGTCCCTTCTTGCACTTTACGAACAAAGGCCGTCGCGTCCACAACTGGGACATGAGACACCCTACTGCAAAGGCATCGCTCGACTCATCGCAATACAATCCTACAAAAAAATCAATAGGGCGTAGAAAATTCGCATTCGCAATTACCTAGAACTGTTTCAGGCGCTCTATACGAATCATTCACGTATAGATCGGATGCTAACATGTCAAATGTTCCAGTGTAAACCAACTTTAGTTCCGTAGTCTTCAGGACTTTCTACATATCATAAAAGAAATTTGGATTGTGTAAAGGTTATCAAGAGAAACTAATTATGAGATTAGTGAAACCACAGCACGCACCTTCATGGCAAACGATGATGTATAGCAGTCATAATACGGCTCTAACACGGCCGAGGGATTTGAAAACTCTATGAGGTCAGGAGATATGTCGCCAACAACCCTTCCCAGCATGTGGAGGCCTTCAGCATGGTCAGCATCAATTGGTCCACGATATAACACGTTTATTACATACTGTCGACTGCAGCGGCAATTTGGAGACAAATTTCACGAACGTGTCTTTGAGGGAGGGGCCACATAGTATCATCAGAAAATAGAGACGCTAGGGTGGTTGTCGGAAAGGGCATGTTGAAAACCAAAAATTGCCTTCCAACATCTTCAAAGCTATCTCTGACTGAAAAGCGCCTTTCCTGGAGGTCAATGGCTCCCATAAAACTCGAGACTTGAGATGTTTCTTACTCAATGTTGGGCGGATAAAAGGCACGAAACCAGTTAATCTCTCTTTTAACACATCTTGACCGATGTTCTAAGTCTCTGAAGACTCTCACAATGCATATGCGCCCACGACCCATGTCTGCTGTAGTCTTAAAGACTTGACAATCAAATTCGTCTTGTAAAATGGCAGTTACACGCACTAAAAAAGGTAAAGCTCGGCTGTATAGTTCAGCCACGTTCATGAAAGAACTTACATCCACCTTTCAAAATAGTTCCTACTAACGCATCGCCCTCCTTCTTGGAGGTATTAACAGCTTCTTCTCCACCGCAGTCACTGCCATAATTTTCGGTCTTGGGTTTATCTCTACTGCACTCGCAACCGCTGCAACCCTCCTCGCTACTTTCCATTTCGTTCCAACAGTCCTCATCGCTACAGTCGTCAATGCTGAAATGATCCGAGAGTGTCTGTCCTTCACTGTTATGGTTCCTATTGTAGTTCTCACCACTGCGGCTCCCGTCTAATGTTTCACTGCAGTGGGCTTCGTCACAAGAGTCCTCATTGCTGGAGTCTTCGCCGACAAAGTCTTCGCTATAGTCATTGGTCTCATATTCTTCACTCTGATTTCCATCACCACCTTCGCCACTTTCCATATGCTTGACTCGGTCGCCACAATGGATATCAATGGTACTTGAATCACAGCTTGTTTGCGCACTAGACATTTTGAGTTCCAGGTGCTACCAAGAATGAACCTCTCGGTTGACGTGATTATATGCATCTTCCCGATCTATCTTTTGCCCGATTTCTCATCGACAGATGTTGCGTCTTTCGGAGTAATCTATCCCACGACCGATGTGAATCTAGATCTCAAGATACCATGGTCAGTCATTAATCTCAATGCAACCCGATGATCTACCAAAATCGTCTGTAATCTCCAATGTACATTTAAAAGTAACTTTCAGGCCAGGTCGTTTTCCAAGATCAATTCGAAACATTCACTTTATTACTATGAAGGTCGAAAACTTTCTGAGCATTGGGCACCGAATTGGAGATCCTGAATGTCAGTACTTATGCCTGTAATTTCTATGCACATTGCTCACCCGGTTTCTGGCTTATACACCCTATCTCAACCCAAAAATGCAGACAGCCTCAAAGCCGTCATAGGTAGCGGCGCTTCATCCAAAGTATGGATTGCCCGCACTGATGGAGAAAGCAAGGCCGTCGCGGTTAAGATCTATAAGTCCAGTGATTACGATGACACGGCGTACAGAGTATCACTCCTCAGCGAGATTCTGGAAGCAAGTACATCTGAGAGTGCAAGGTACGTATCCCCCGTCACAGTATCTCCATTTGACGCCCCTTGATACCAATGATTTATTGATACCAATGATTTAAAAATCGCTAAATCTCAATTGACAGACTATTTGCCCAAGTAATCGGCCGGTCAAGTGCTCTGGGCAGACAGTGCTTGATCTTCGACCTCTATGGCGCCTCCCTTCGCTGTGTACTCAATCGCGTACAGCCAACTCCTTCTCAGGTTCGATGGATCATGTGGCAGCTTTTTGACGGCTTACAATGTACTACGCGCTCATGGCATTAAGTTCTTACTTACCAACGTATAATGACAGTTTTACATGAAATGTCCATAGCCCATACCGACATTAAGCCGGACAACATCCTCTTGCGACAGGACGACCTTGTAAGGATAGTGGAAATGAGCAGGGACGGAGTCTTCTCTGAAAAGGTACCCAGAAAATTCTGTCACGGGTGGCCTCTTTAGTAACCCCAACTTCCAGTCAATAATGCGAGACCCACGTATTGTGATCGTGGATCTTGATGATGCCCAATATATCGACCAGCGAAAGAGGTTCATCACAGGGACCAAAGCATATCGAGCACCAGAAGTCTACGGAGGCAAGTTTCCGTGATCAGAAAGTATATCGTGTGGCTTATCAGACCATTCCCAGGCATTGGATGGGGAACCGAAATAGACGTATTTTCAGCTGGTTGCGTCATGTATGAGCTACATACCGGTAGACCATTATTACCTGCTACTTCAGATATTTTCTTCCTTTTTGCGATGATGGAGGGAACTATAGGGAACTTCGAAAAAGTCTTCGCCGATAGGTATAACAGAAACAACCCGACCCTTTTCCACGAAAAACTCCCCCGCACGGTAAATTTTCCCCATGAAGCAGACACTATCAACCCCGAAAGCATAGGGGCAGTCAAAAAAGCAAGATTATTCGCGGTAATTAATCCAAGCACTCATGTTGCCTAGCTGGATATGTTGACAGGCCCATGACTGTAGATGCACGTCAGACATCCCGATCTTGCAGATCTGTTGAGCAAGGCGCTGAGGCTAAACCCTGCCAAACGCGCATCGTCAGTTACCTGCCGGCAACATAAATATTTTGGAGTCGCACCACATTAACAGTGGTAAGGAGGATAGTGGATAGAACCCAAAACTCTTTGTTCTACACCAAACGCCACATTATTCCTGTTCTCTTAATGTTTTAATAGTTTGTACCCTTTAACCCATATGATCAAAATGTTATACCCTCCTATAATCTTGGGGTATTCGTAATAATACACCTATGCACCTACCCCGCATTCTTATCTGAATTTGTAATGTTTCTCGATTCTGATCCGGAAAGGAGACAAATTTGTGGGGGCACCAAAATAACCTATCACATCGGCATCAATCTCTGAGTTTTGTTCCCCCAGAAATTCGCTCTACCTAGTCACCGCGTTCCCAATATTACTTAATCTATGTTCGCCTGGCACGCTGTGTGAAAATCTGGATTCTTAACGATGCTCTACAGATAGATGTAGAAGTCGGTGGCTATCACACGCACAATAGGCCTTGAAGCTTGACTAATCGTTCGGGTAACTCTGTTTCGGGGTCTAAATCTATTCAAACTTCAACTCGAAGCAATGAACGTGCTCTCCATGATGCACTTTGAAAATGGGCGCTATTCAGGTCGCAGCTGTTGGCTACGAGCTACCAGATGACATCCTCGACAACTACACATCCAACTCTCCTCTAAATGCTATTAAAGCACTCCTTCGCGATGTTGAGTCCGATACACACAATCCGGCTTCAGTTGTTCGGTACGAGGACGACGGTGGCCATTCACACATGCTCCTATGCTGCTATACAGACTTACGTCGACGTCCACACTCTTACGAAGAACTCGAGGCCATCCCCATTCCTCCAGAGTTTCTGCGATTACCAGAACGGTTACGCACCAGCAACAAAATTCGCAGGGTTATTCTGAACGGGATGGTTTTCTCTTACGACGGTGATGGTAAAACGCGAGTTAATAATGAGGCTCTCATCAGGTATTGCAAAACTTTCTTATTCCCTGGTCTTCGCTAAAATTTGATTCCAAAGTGCACCATTTCAAAATTCGACCCATACCCATGTATCCAACGACGAAGCCACTTTCTAACAATTTATGTCCCTTCTTTTGGCATACTCCGCTGGCGAGCCCTTACCAGAACGCAGGTTATGGGGATAGATTAGGACGCCCAATGCTTCTGGTATGGTAGGGAGGATTCAACGGCAATGTATTACCAATACTTGTTTGAGGCTGTGGTATGCAAATGTACAAATGCTAAAGCTGCGAGTTTAAAGATTTCTTTACTCATGTGAACAACGCCAAGGGACCTTGCTGTCTGCAGGCTCCAGGTTGATCTTTACTAAAGACGTGCAATGGCCCGGGTGGCGCACGTATCATCACCCCATACCCATATATTGGAGGAGTGACTGCGGTTGTTGGGGGAGATAGGAGAGTGTCTTCCCCAGGTAAATCCTACATTTGCGAGACCCCCTCACTCAGTATCATTCACAGCCTGCGCACTCGCACCTGTTATTTTTGCATCTTCACATCGGATCGGCTACGCCCTCGGCGTACTTGCTTGTGACATGATTTTTTTTTTGGGAGAACTGGCAATTCAGCCGCCAGGGTTCTCGACCCGCTCTCTGAACTGTTCGCTATTGTCGTTGGTCGGTGACAAAAATCGTCCACATGTGATGGTCAAACGCCTCCCGTGAGCATGTTTTTACCTCAAGATAACGCGGCGGGCTTCCAGGCCAATTCTAGGCGTCAACATATATGATGGCCTTGTATCAATCAAATCACACAGTTAACTGACATAGGTACCCCTGTCCATGATAACGTTCCCATGCAGAAGAAATATACTTATAGACCTGGTATTATCATGTATTGTACTTGTCCACGAAATTTCAAGCTCTCTTGTGTGTAAATGGCTACCTCAAGTCCATAAAAAAACAATGTACATATCGATTTGTCAATGTGTGAGGCCCAAGTGAGACCTTGCGGCCGAAATGGCTTCAAGCCAGTATGCCCATTGATCAACGAAAATTGCGAGCGGCATAAAAGATGCCCCATCGATGTCCCTGTAACCCATCAAAGAGACAAATTGTTCCGCGTAAGATGCCTTCAAGAACGTTATACTGATGAAGTCGTCTTTTCCAACGCAAGGATTGACCGACTTGATCATATGTGCCGTCAAGCCAACCCCTTGGACATACTCTTTTGCCACCTTAACAAATTCGACCGCAGTACATACGACGGGACCGAGTATAACATCAGAAGGTGTAGATTCCACTCCCATTGGGCGTTTGACATTCGAAAACTTCATATTCATCGGAGGACTACGCTCATCACCAGGAGAGCCCTGCCCAAAAGAGCTTGTTGATCAAATGACGACTGGATAGGAAGTTGTCACTTACCCCTGCGCTTCCTGAGCTCATCTTGAATCTATCTTCTAGAATACGAAGACCTGATTTCAGGTCTAGGAGCGACTCCTGATATCCATGGACGTTGTGAATGAGACTATTCAGACTCTCGCTGGTCGTCCTCTGGTATTGGGTTGCAGCAATGAACCGAATAGCCAACTCTTCTAGGCCTCTTTGTAAAGCTTCGTCTTGGTGTATGCAAAGCCGTTTAGAATGCTGTTGCAATTCAACCAGCAACCTGGCAACTACAATTTCGTCGTTGACGATGCAACTCCCGCTCTCCATTGCGGCCATTCTTGGCCTGAAAGGGGTCATGTCGATACGCAAAATGTTGTCTGATTCCAGAGGACAGAATTTCGTCTGCGACCACTCACACAGATCTGGACTAACTGGCTTATCAAGCATGGATACGCCGTTGCATTCCAAACAAGATTCGTGATGACTAGAACCTGTATCCGCTGTATCGGACAAACTGACATCCGATGCCATTGACGTACAATCAGGGCAGGTTCCACATTCACAGTAACTCTCAGAGGCACTGTCCTCGTGGACTGTGTGGACTGGAATATTCTATGAGGTTAACCTCAAATGTGACAAATCTGAAAACCAACCTGGGCTATTACTCAGGAGTGGGGACCACTGAGGCGGCGCAACGGCAAAGCTACGCCCTGCAACGGAACTTGAGCACGCCACATCATCATGTTCCATCGACAACCTACCCCCTACACCTTCCACACCCCCTTGAACACCGCTGTCAACTTGGTTGAATTGGATAGGCATGGCTTTTTCGAATGAACAAGCTATGGAACCAGAAAACCTCAGAAAGCTGACTTTATAGTTGCTGACCTGCCTGAGTTATCGTGCCATCTTTGTACGCGCAGTCTCGCGAAACGTCACGAACGCATTCCAGAAATCTCCGCCAATCTTTTGTCTGATATTAATCTACTTCAATCTCTGCGCCTATGGCGCTGGGAGCACACCCGTCCACAATCTCCCCACAATCTGCCTTTCGATCCCCATCGACTCTAGTCGGTGTGACGATGGCGCGTCCAACTAGAACTAGTGCTGGATCTCCAAGATACCGATCCTTGATCTCGATAATCTATCGTTGGCCAAGGTGTTCCCAACCTCTTAAATAAATACCAGGCCAAACTATAGCAAAAGACTACTTCACGACACTCCATGATACAGTGAGTTAATCGCCCACCTCCTGTGCTTGTCTGATACTGTCCGCTTCAGCGAAGCTCCCTTCCGTATGCTTACTCCGCAAGAGGAAGGGCAGTTTGTCGATCAATATGCTAATATGTTCGATGCGTTGTACGCCAACGCGCTCTCCACGTGTTCTATAATACAGGTACGCCCTTAAAAAATGTTTAACGCACACACAGGTAGTCTGATATTTCTACCTCATTCCTCAGCAACCTCAGGCCAATGAATGTCAAAAGGTTAGCGAAATTCCGAATGTTGACCATGGAGTTATCCTTCATGAGGCTGCGAATAACCACCAACATGAAGAACCGAAAGCCCTGCAGTTTAAGTTTCAAAATTTCTCGTACACCGACTCAGAGGAATGCGACTCAGACGACGAAATGGATGACTACGACGAATCACAAGGTAAACCTCCATTTATACCGACAGTAATTGATCTCATACACCGACAGGTTTTGTATCACGCCGATGGAAAGGAAAGGCAAAGATTCATCGACCACTTCCGATCGTCCACGGACAGCAAAGTTCTGGTAGTAGTCATGCATCCGCCACTGCAGAAGCTTCCTTTCCACCTCATCCCACACCATTGCGGTCAGAGGTCCCTCCACCTTTGCCCGCAAATTTTATGCCACTGCTTACACAATCGCCGCCAATTCAACCCCAAGCCAACAGCACATTTCCGCCTATGACACCCTTCGATTGGCAAACCCTACTCCAGCTGTCCGCCTCGTTGGTAATCATTGCATAAGAGACGACTACCTTACTGACTACTGTTCTAGAAACCCAAATTTTCTTTCAACTATAAGCAACCCCCATAACAATCCTCAGGATTGTTGGGGTCCGCAATTTCAACCGCCAATACCCAACGGTAAGTGCCAATTTTACCGATGATTTCTTGTTGCATCTAGTTTCCTCATTCGCTATGCACGATGCACAGGAAACCCTTCAGACGTTCAGGCTCAGGGATTCCAACAGTTCCCTCAACTGACAAATTACCAGGGTCCCTCCCACTCATTTCAGTGGGACATCGGATCCAGATCACACGACGCCCACCACAACTTGATATCTCAACCCAAACCTAACTATATTTATAACACAGATCCATCACCCAGTAACTTCAACGATACTGGTAAGTACATTGGCCTATCAACATTCGATACATTGAAACTTAGAGTTTTCACATTTGTAAGCATACTTAAATTCTCAATACTCCACAAATCGAAATGGCTGTTTTCCCCACCCATTAAACATTACGCAACTAAACGCCCGCGCGACCACAGACACTCAGGTTTACCCTGCAGCGCTTATCCCACCAGCGCCTCCACAGGGACCATATGCACCCATTATGACTTCGTCAGGCCCAGTAAATGTCCCCAGCAATCTACATACATACTTACAGACATTGAATCACAAATAGTTACTCTGTTGTGTAGTCTCAATCTTAATGTAAAACTGTCCACCCTTCGCCTGGAGCTGCATATACGACCATCTCGTTTCTCATTCACCCAGCCCTGTCGCTTGTGTTCTTTGAATTTGAAGGAGGCTCGGCTGCACCGTCTTTGTCTTGCGCCTGCTGGGTAACAGTTCAATCAGCCCCTGAACAAGTTACATATGCCATGCTGGGATCGAGGATTCAAAAAGAGTTTTTTTTTAAACTGACACAAATTCGGTGGGGGCTGTGACAAATGTCAAAGGAGGCTGTACTGCCCTGCGAGGCTGTGACTTATCCCCAT
>Ga0247742_10002436_pt1 | contig 12169 bp, 17 predicted proteins | sample UWRJL208509C2_FD_180944 | JGI IMG/M metagenome (GOLD analysis project Ga0247742, IMG submission 180944) | Plant litter microbial communities from Arlington Agricultural Research Station in Wisconsin, United States - UWRJ-L208-509C-2 | ecosystem: Environmental > Terrestrial > Plant litter >... | reverse complement strand
AACTCCTGCTGGAGGCAAACTAATGCCAGAATCACTTGTCGAAAAACTAGACAGGGAATTTATTAGGGATAACCCCTGGGCTTTGAATCCAAATGCGTCCAAAGAAGAAAGACTGCTGTACAGCTACAAATTATATTCAGGGGAACCCTGGGACTCTTTACCTATTTCTTATCTGGATGCTTTATATCCTGACTTGGTTTCTTTTGGCTCGCAATTCGAATCAATCCGGGAGATTACATCCTACTTCAAGGATTTATTTATATTTCAAACCTTCGAACCTTCCTACGTTGACCCCCTGCATCGATTCATCTCCAACTATAAGAGAGATGGGGATGCAAGAGCTTCCTCTGGAGCAGCAAGAACTCTTGAGGCTTTAGGATCATGGACTTCCACAACTGCAACCATCGCCTTCCGAGAAGAGGGAACTCAGTGGGAAGAAAAATTTCTTGGAAGGTACTTTATCCAAGCTGTACAGCGCACTACGCTTGGGAGAATAGAATTTACTCTCCTAGACGGCATCTGGACTGTTTGTAGCGCACTGGCAATGACTCCATTTTTAGGACAGGAGTTTATAGCTGGAAACTTTAAATACGTGCTAACTGAGGAGCAGCAAGAGCAATTACTTCAGCCTTACCTTAGACTCAGAGAAGAGCTCCACGATGCTGGATTTATTCAAGGAAACGGATGGAAGCAGAATTAAATGGGGACGGACAATAGAGGTGAAATCAAAAATGACTAGCTTATCTACAAGCTACTCAGATCAGGATCATTTGGAAGATGACCTAAAATTCAAGCAGGCAAATCCAGAAGCCACGTATGAGGAACTGCTCTTACATAGATATGAGGTCATGTATGGTCAAAAATGGGATACGGCACTCCCTCTTAAGTATCTTATCCAACTCTATCCTGAGTTGAAGAGAGCTGTATCACCAGAGCTAGAACTCGAAAATTTCAATACTTATCTAAAGGAACTCTTAGCCTGGTCTCCTGCTAGCAATATGAATCGAACAAATTCGCATGATATCGTAACTGAATTCAGCCTCTCCTTTTCTAATAAGTCACTTATGCCCCAACGGTTGGCAATGAAGGATTTATCAAATTTTCAGATGGATAAAGGAAAGCTCTTGCCAAAGAGTTCCATCAAGTGGGTTAAAGAGACATTTGATTTAGATTACGCAGAAGATTATGCATTATTAGGGAGCTTCCTTCATCCTTGGAGCTACCATGGGTTTCTGGAAGCTTGTTGGCAAGTGTATCGGACGTTTGAAGTGTTACCATTTGTTGAGCAAAAATTCACCTTCGGCAAAAGAACCATCTTTTTATCAAAGGAAGACTATTCAACACTACTCAAACAATGGACAAATTTCATGAATGAGGTTTCAAGAATGGGATTTAATCCGACTGTTCAGCCTTACTTCGAATTATGGTCTTAAGCAGTAGGTTTTTCTTCCGCTTTTATGTCCGTCCTTCTCCGATAGTAATTAGATACTGTTATTGAGCTTTGAAGGATGATTCGTATGTGTAAAGATAATGATCATGGGGGTCAGCGTTGCCCAAGTGACACCAGTGAATCACGACGTTTGCGCAGGAAAGCCAGTTCACTACGGGGGAGCAACAAAAACTCATCTCCCGCTACTCCTGGCATAACTATCGTTGCAGGAGGTAACAAAAATTTAAGTTTGCTCAAAACAAAAGCTGAGGAACTACGAGAGCAGGCATATAATGCTCCTACTGATCCTAAAGAACAAGCAAAATATGATGCGAAGATAGAGAAAGCCATCACCGAGCTTGGAGTGGAACTTGCCGCCGAAGCTGAGAAAATCGCAGGGTTTGATATAGACCAAGTTAAGAAGAGTATTACCCAACTAGGTGATGATCTTTATAGTGAGATAAATAAGCGTATAGAGGAAAACCGAAAACTTAAACGTGGAATCTATGACATCTGGGATAACATAGCAGAAATAACCGGTCTCAGTACTTATTCTGTCAGACCTGAGGATTTAACAGAGGAGCAGCTAAGACTACTCTCTGACGAAGAGAAAGAGGCTGTTGCTGTCCATTTGGAAGCCTCAGAGAACGGCAAGGCTATAATGAAAGAGTATGGCGAAGTGGATGCAAAATATAATGCAAAGCAAGCCGCCATTTTCGCTGAATCTAACCGTAAGTTAACCGAGGCTTACCAACAGGTTATTTCTGCGATCAGACCTATTGGAGGGGAAGCACAATTTAACGTATCTAAAGCTGGGGCGGCAGAACAACTCATGAAAGAGACTGTTGCTTCACATTATCCTTCTTCTTGGCTAGAACATCACAATAAAAATGGAGGGTCCGAAGTTGTGGTGATGGAAACAGATTCCCGACCAGCATACAATAGCTCTAGTTTGTCTGAAGACGAAACTGTTTCAGAAGAACGACCTGTGGAATTCATTTTTCACTTGACTGCTGGGGAAGAAAAAACCTCTTTGATGAAATTAGTAAACGAAAACTTTCCGGAAGCAAAGGTAACCGTAAAACTGGGAACCAAAAATTGGTTCTCTCAGGAAAAAGAACAATTCTTTCAATACCAGGCTGTGGGCGAGGAAATCTATCACCGAAGAAAGCACGGGGCGGCTCGTCCCAGCGAAGCAACCGGATGGAAATTCAAACCGACTTTGGCTAGCCTTGGCCTACCTGAATTCCAGGAGGCTCAAGGCATAAGCCAAAAGGCAGTGGAGAAAGTTCTGCTGAAAAAACATTGGGTTAGAGAAGTAAAAACTAATCAAAAAGAGATACGTACTTTAGCTGTTTGGGATGAGAAGACAGAAGAAGAAATAAAAAACGATGGAAAGGAAACTCATGATTTGCGAAAAGCCATTGCCTACCATGAGTTCGGACATCGTATGGAGGAAGTCCTCCCCAATCGGATTTTACCTCGACAAGAAAAAGCCTTCCTCAAAAGACGCACAGGTAAAACTGATGATAATTATTACGAGAATATGGTGAACACCGGCAATAATGGGGAGTTCGGTCATGAAGGAGGGTTCGTTTCCAAATATGTTGGTCGAGACTACTTCAAAGATAATAACTTCGAGGTATTCACAACTGGCATAGAAGCCCTCTACGGCGGCGGATACGGTGGACTTGTTGGAAACTCCACCAACTATTTCAAAACAGATTACGATCATAGGGGTTTCGTCCTAGGAATTCTTGCAACCCTGTAAACCTTGACTTTGTACAAGAAATAAAGTAGAATTAAGTTCATATAAGTATATTTAGAAATTAGAGGAAATCATGACACAGCCAGACCCAATCATCGTTGTTGAGATTAACAACGAACGCATAGTTTTAGTTGGCACCCCTGAAAGCTTTGTTATACAATCAGATAACAAAGAATACGTTAAGACTGCCAAAAATAATATGCAGCATGTGCGTAAAGTTCCTCTAATTCAGGGGATGCCATACAAGCTGTTTCCAACTGGTGACTCAACTTATCTGGAGCTTACCGCAGCTATAGTAGCTGTCAATCCTGGTGATGCCATTATTTTGCAGGCCCCAGAGGAAGTTTTAGCTGCCTTGCAAACCTTTCGAGGGCAAGACTCTGAAACCACGGTCTTTTAAGTAGAACCACTCTTTAATCTAACTCTTTTAAAGTTAGTTAAGCAATCGGGGTGAACCCGAAGATGAAGGAACCATAGAGCCAACCAGCTCCAACCTTGAAACTTTTAGTTCCCTCGCGTCCGAAGACAAAACGAGGAAGCAGCCAAGGCTTTCCACCCGTTGAAGTAAATAGTGTAATTCTATTTTTCTTGACCTGACCCAGAATGCGAATGTTATCCACAACACCGACTTCCTGACCTACCGAATCAGCCAGCTTTGCTTCAGCGCTCTCTTTGGCATTGAAGTAGTTACTCTGCGCGGTTTTTAGGTCAGGCCAACGAACAGTCATTCGAAGGACCTTCCCATTAGAAAGATGACCGAGGCTGGAGAGCTCAAGACCATCCTCAGAAAGAGTATGGGTGAAAAAATTAGCGGTTACGGTCATAGGATTCTCCTTAGGAAGTTTTCTCTATGAAAAGCATAGCTTGTTTGAAGTCATAAATCAAGGCCTAAGATTTCTTGTCTTCTTAAAGAAGACATGGTAAGGTTATAACTCCTACGCTACTAAAGGACATAAAAATGTATGTACCAACCGAGGCTGAAACTCAACTAATGTGGACGGTTACTATCAACGCCGCAGTTATAATCTTCTGCATTATCTTCGGAGGATTTGTACTTCTTCAACTTATTCAGGCGCTGAAGGAGTCTCCAGATGCTCCAGATGCTCCTAAAAATCCTAAAGAGAAGACAGCTAACGATGATGCTATCTATGGAACACCTGGTTTGGACGGATTCAGCGACTCAACAAGTCATGCTCATGCAAGTAGTTCTGACGGTGGTTCTTCTAACGCTGGAGACTAACCGCTTTTCTTAGAGAGAAAGCAAAGGTCCTAGAAATAATTACCCTATGATAGGTATTACTCTATGAAAACTTCCGCAAAGCTTACAACTGCTATTATCGCAAGCTTAATTCTTGTGATGGCGGGGAGTACTCATATTTCCAAATGGGGTCAATCAGCTAAAGAAGCTAGCCATAGTGAGATAATTCCTGGGTTAACAATCGAAGCTGACTCTAACTGGAGTTACTCAGGTTTTCAAAAAGCTGTATTTACTAGCCTTTCCGTTCAGATAGACTCTAACTATGATGTGGCTAAACCAGACGAACTCATGAATTATCTTCTGCTGACTGCTTGGTCTGTTAATGACATTAAGCCCAATCGATTGGTTGCAATACATTTCAAAGATTCCCTGACCTTTGATCCAGCGAGCGCAGCGAGAAGTGCAGGATGGTCACAAATTGAATCTTTCCCGCCGGGCAAAGCACCTGGTGTTTATATTTCACCCAATGAGGTTGAAAATAAAGTAGGGTTTTGGCCGGGAAGCATCCCAATTCCACCAACTGGCATGTTGGTAGTTAAATAAGATTTGGATGCCAACAAGCTTAAACATCCGATAAAAGGATCAATCTCAATCAGATAAGGACTAAAATGCAGGTTGAAGACTCAATTCGTTCAGAGAATCCCTTAGTTTCAGTTATCACTCCTGTTGGACCTGCGTGGAATCGGGATTTTCTTTCAGAAGCCAGAGACAGTCTTCTGAAGACTCAAGCCTCTTTTGAATGGATACTCTGTTGTGACCGATCAGACCCAGGTGAAGTTTCAGCCGTAGTTAATCCTACTCGCCTGCCTAATATTACTGTAATTGGAGGTTTTCAAGATCATGGGATTGCTAAAGCTCGCAATCTTGCATTACAGCAGGCTACAGGAAAGTGGATATACGCTTTTGACTCTGATGATTTAACATTAGGTGCAATCGATTCTCTTCTAGAAGCAGCAAAGGATGAAGGAACCGTTTGGGCTGCCGGAACCGCACAGGATGTTGATGAGATGAACACTCAGGTTATCTATATTCCCGATCCTTCACTTGCTCCTTTTGATAAAAAAATTCCAGGTAACGGATTCATCGATTCATATGACATCAATGGGGTTTACCCTTTCTTGTGTTCTGGAGCTACATTAATCCAGACAAACATAGTTAGAGAATGCGGAGGATGGAATGAAACCCTTCGAGAAGTGGGAGAGGATGTTGCCTTGCTTGCTCGCGTTTCCAGGAAATACGTTGGAGCTTGGACGGGAACAGAACCTATCCTGTCTTACCGCAAGCACCCTGCTTCTATAACAGCTTCGGGTCATGATTCGGAATTAGATCAGCTTGCTTGGCAGATAGCACGCCAACATTAATTGGCTACCCTCTAACGATTCAAACCTTAGACTTTCCCCTGATCCTGTACCGGAATCCCTACACCCTAATTAATCATTGATATTTTAGTCACTATCTGTTAGAAATACAGAAGAAAAGACGGAAAGAGTTGTAGATGTGCAAGAGTAAATCTGAAGGCGGCGGTAGATGTGAGTATGCTGATGCACTGGCCAACGTTCGACACAAGGTTAGAAGTAAACTCAAAGGGATGCCAGCGCGTCAGATCAATAGAAGCGTAGAGGCAGCAGTTGAGAAATGGAAAGCTGCGAATCCTGATATTGTTACCGCTCATTTACCGAAAAGACAGCAATTCCAAATTGCACCCAAATCAAAACCAGTACCTGATGAAATCCTCAACCTCTTCACAGCATCCAGGACTGACCCTATAACTGGTTTCTCCGCTGACCAACGCGATTCCCATACGCAAAAGCTATTCGAAGAATATCAAAAGATGGAATCCATCCTTCCCATACATGAAGACAACTCACTTCGACAGTATTCAATGTATGCATTCAAAGCCGTTAACAGCTACCTTCGCAAGAAAGGCTTCAAAGATTTAGACCAATACAGCAATCATTCAGAAGAAGATGTCAGAGAGATTATTGGAGACCTTGATAGCGTTTTTAAGAAGGCACCTCTCCCAAATGAACCCAGAAAGCTTTTCCGTTTCTTTGAAGTCCCCACTGGAGTTACCCCTGGAGAGTACATTGATCGCTATTTGCAAACTGGTGAAGGCTTTCAAGAGAAGGGCTTCATGTCAACGACAACAGACCCTGAATTCGTTATGGCAGCATTGCACCACGAAAATAAGGGATCGAAAAACCGTAGATACATTGTCATGGAAATAATTTCTAAGCAAGGAATCTCTCTGCAAACTAAGCCGACCACCCGCGCTGGAAATATTCAATCCCTTGAAAAGGAAGTCCTCCTTCCCCGAAATGTTAAGTTTCGAATCGCCGGGATCAGAAAATCTCAACGATTTGAGTTCCAAGACAACCGCCGTGATTTAAATAACCATTACCACTACGATAGTAGAGATGACCGTTCCTATGAGAGCTTTGGTCATTTTAAAAAGGGAGACAGAATGAATTTCCCTCTCATCCAAATGGTGGATGAAAAGTTGATTAAATAATCTTTTCACCTATTGCATATCTGAGACTTCTTACCTATACTAGGGGTAGTGTATCAATTAGGGGAGGAGAGTTGTATGTCAGGCAATGACTCCAAGCTGTCTGCACTCGATAACGCTCTCATCCGCTACACCAACCCCTATCTTGCAGAAGAAGACCTCCTGAGCTTGCCTGTAGATTATGCCCGAAAGATGTTCCTTACAGATTTGGATGCTCCAAGCTTGCTTGACGAAGCTATCAATAGCGCCATCTCTCATACTGAGGAAACCTATCCAGGGTCTGGCGCTAACACATATAAAGGACCATGGATGACTGGAATCCGAGCGCTTTCTTCCTCTCAGCGTTTTCGAACGGCTTCAAAGAATCTTTTATCCTATTCGTATAATGAACCTGATGTTGACGCTTGGTCTTCAGGCAAGAGCTATGACGAGATAACTCAGGGAAAGGTCTCCTGGGCGGTAGAAACCATTAAGGAAATCGGGGTTCGCCTGGTTCCTCTTACGCTGAGCCTTGAGCTATCTCCTGATGGTGGGCGGATTATGAAAAGCTCAGAAACGGCAAAGGTTCTTCTGCACCCGATAATTCTGACTCTTGACACTGCGACGAACTTTACTAAAGGGGATTCGTAATTGTATATTGTTGAACCGAATCTATCATCTATTGAGCTTGCCATAATCAAATGTGCGAATCCGACTGTTGATTCAAGTAATCTAGCTCTCCTCCCTGCGGAGTATGCAAGGAAGATGTTCTTCACCGAGCTCAATGTAAGGGACCTCTACCTTGAAGCTTTTGATAAAATCCTCTTGAAAGCCGAAGGTCGAATTCCACTTCAGGGTGACCAAGAGCAAACCATGATTACAACACTTTTGAATCTAGCTGATTCAAAAGAATTCGGCAAAGCTTTTTACGAGTTATACAGTATTGGTCCTGGAACTTGGTCGGAATCCCGCCCAGAGGAATCTGACATCCTCAAACTCCTCTGGGCTAGAGGAATTCTACTAAGAGCAGTAAATTATCTTTATCCTTCCATTGTATTTCACTTAATGTACAGAAGCGGACACAAGGAATCAGAAGTATCACCCACTTATTTGAAGCAGGTGGCTCTAATTTTAAATCCTCTTATAATGGTCTTTGATTTAGGTCCTAGGGGAAAATAACCGACTTTAATTCTTTGGGCATCTTGCATGTTCTCTAGAAGCTTGTTATAGTTGGTGTATAGACCCGAGACAGAAAGGTAATTGATCATGTACATTCTTTATCCAAGCCTTTCTAAAATCGAAATAACGCTTATCGATTACCTTAATCCTGAGATTGATCAGTCCTACCGTGACCTCCCGGCGGAGTACTGCCGCAGGTTGTTTTTATCAGATATGAGCCCGAAGAACGCATTTGCCGAAGCTGTGCAACTTATGGTGAGCAAGCATACGGTAAGTTACTCTGATGGAAAATCAGTAATCCTAGATGGTCCGTGGATTAAAGAAATAAATAAGTATGCCAATTCTAAGGCTTTCTTGGAAGCCATAGAGGACCTAAATTTCTCAACTCGTATGGCATCCCCTACCGATGACACATTCGCTTGGGCATTACAGACTCTCAAACGAGCAGTTAATATTTTAGATGTCCAGATGGATTTAAAGATTAACGATAAAAAGCCTCAAGCAGATTGGGAATGTACTCCAGTCCGCAGGAAACATATTGATGCAATTCTAGCTCCAATAATTTACACCTTTAAATCCGCTAGCTTGATAAAAGCTCCACCCAAGGAAGTAGCGGGACTATGAGTAATACGCCTCCCCTAGCAAAAATCGAGCTAGCTGCTATCCGCTATGTTAACCCTGAGGTTGCCGAAAAAGAACTTCGTGAATTACCTGCTGAGTATGCCAGGAGAATGTTCCTTCATGATGTTGAGTTGAAGGTGATCCTGCAAGAGGCTATAGAAATTATGCTAGACCTCACTGAAGACGAAGATACTACGCTGGGACCAGACACGTATAAGCATCCGTGGTTGAGGGAAATCCAAAAGTTAGCTACGTCTAAACCCTTCCTCGAAGCTGCCAAAAATGCATTTCCCTTCGGGGGCTTCGATAAGCCCCAGTTTGACTCCCTGAAGCCTGACTCCAGTTATGATGTGGTAAACGCCGAAAAAGTTTCCTGGGCGCTGAGTCTTCTTTCTCGACTTACCATTCGTTCTGATCTTTTAAAACCGGCGCCTCAGGCCATTCCTGGGTCAAGTGTCTATACAGAATATGAAACGACAGCTTTTAACACCAGCAGGGACATATTACTGAAACCCATAATTCTAACACTTGATTTGGTTACTGATCTACGCTCTTAATTTTAAGCTGATTGCTCTATTTTTTAACAGAAAAATCTGCTAGAGTAGTGGTATGAATATTTTAGTTCATGCTCACAGGCTAGGGGGATCAGGATGGTAAATATTTTCTCTACCACTGAACGTCTGACGCGAGTAAATCAGAAAAACGCTGAGCTATTCGTAACCAAAAATCCAACCCTCCTTGATCCTCTGGCAAACGATGAGGAAAGATTCGCATACCAATACAAATTGTATGCTGGAGAGGACCTCTCCATGCCATTATCCTATGCAATGAAGATTCTTCCAGGGTTAGTGGAACACGGATCACAGTTTGAGGCGGTAGAAGAGTTCATAGCCTATGTCCAAGAAATGACAGCTTGGTTAGCTGGAGGACCCGCTAAATACGATAAAGCAATTGACCTCTTGAAAAACTTTTGTGGTCCTGGTCAGAAAGACGACCTGCTAGATGCCTGGCACAAAATCCGAACCATTGCCCAGTGGAGAGAAATCAGAGCTTCAACCGGCAGGCCCCACCCTGGCTCTCCCACTGACAGCAGCTTCCTCCAAGTAAGCCCATGGGCTACCAAAAACTTCCCAGAAGGTTTGCCCGCTCTTTCAAACCATGTTAGAATTCCTTCTAACCTTGCAACTGTCCTCTGGTACACCTACATGGCTATCATTCTGAAACCATTCACTGGTAAACCCCTATATGCTGAACATCGGAAGATAAAGGTGCATGAAATGGAAATGGACGCTATCACAGATCACTGGCGAATGCTCCAGAAGAAGATTGAAGTTTTAGGGTTTAGACCATCAATCGCTGCGAAAGGGAACTAAGTATGCTTAACCACATTACCTTTACGCAGGTTAACAACGACCTCACGGAAAGAGAAATCCTACCTTCGAATGCGACCCTAGAAGAGCGACTTGAGTTTCAATACAAACTATACGCTGGAAAAGCATGGGATAAGGATTTGCCAGTTTCTTACCTGGATAAAATGTATCCAGGTCTCAAAGAGCATGGCTCGCAGTTCGAACATTTAGAGGACTTCATCGACTACCTCAAATCTCTTCTGCAGGATAAAAAACTCTTAAAGCGCCATGACTCCTTTTCGGATTTTAGGCTTAACGAAATGCCAGATAGAAGACTAGCGGGATACGCGGAGAAAACCATAGGTGCCGGGGTTGACCACATCAAGGATGTTGGTTTTGATCCACTACAATGGGCTTTCGATACTTTCGAACTGGATGCGTTCTCGCCTTTTGCTCAGATGGATTACCTGATTCTAGATTTCCTGGTTGCAATGGCTCAGATTTACTACGCAATAGCTCAGATGCCTTTCACGAATAAACAGGGTCCAGGTTGGGGATGGGTTATGTCAGCCCAAAAAATTCATACTCTGGTCAGTCCTTTTATCGATTTGGCTAACCAGCTAAAAGACGAAGGATTCTCGCGAACCCTACCCACCTTCATAGCTCGCCTCGAAGAAATTATTCGTCTGAGGTAGGCTATCTAAAAAACTCCTATCCATTGACTTTCCTTCAGAAAGCAGGTACCATAAAAGTATGTCTTCGATTCCTCTAACCTCACTTGAACTCGTTAAGCTCAAAGCTGCGAGAGTAGACGTGAACACTCTAGAGGGACTTCACACAACTCACATTCGAAGTATCTATGAAAACGAACTTGCAAATTCTAATAGTGCTTTCATTTCCTTATATAACAGTCTTCTACGACCCGTACTTAGGGATGAAGACACCAAAGAGGAAAGATTTGCTTGGATTCAGCAGCTAACTGAAGTAATTGAAACAGACGAATGGGGTGACGCTGCGTTATATATGAACGACCTGTTGAAGCCTCCCTACAACTCTCTTCACCTAAGGCAGTTAGAACATAGGGCTTCCACCCCACCGGAATTGTACCCCTATAAAAACCAGTTAATTACCTTTTGCCAGGAAGTCCTCTCGGCTTTAGTGTTCCCTCCCTCAGAGTTAAATGGAGACGCCTTTCAACCATATGAGATTCTCACCGCCCCGTATATCAAAATGATCGATTACGGCAAAAAGACTATGAGAGAGTACAAAGAGAATGAGTAGTCTTACGCTGACCTCACTGGAACTCTTCCAGCTTGATGCTGCTGGGATTTCAGAAGAGACCCTGAAAGAGTTGCCGCCAGCATACATCAGAAACATATACAAAGATCAGTTGATAGCTGACCCGGCTGACAATTTTGCAAGCCTATACAACAGCCTCCTACTACCTGTATCCAGAGATTATGACACCAAAGAAGAACGCTTCCTATGGATGGAAAATCTAGCCGAAGTTGTTGCCGCCAAAAAGTGGGCGCATGCCGCAACCCTCGTAATGACCAAGTATCTTGTACATCCCCATGATGAGAACCATGCTATCTACGCCAAATATAGAGAGCGAACCCCAAGGGAATTAATTCCTACCCACCAAAAACTTGCACTCCTGTTTGAGGAGACTATGGCAGCCCTGGTACTGCCAGCCTATGAACTCACAGAAGAATCCTTCCCCTATTATGAGACTCTCACCCAGCCTTACATTGAGATGCTCAAATATGGCAAGAAAATGCTGCACGTATACCCAGAAGATAATTCCTAGTAGGATTCAATCCTTCCATAATAAAGTATTCCTTTAAAGGCCAATCAGCTTGCAAGACAAACCAGTATCCCACTACACTGGACAAACAGAAACAATTTGAGGAGAACATCATGGGAACAAAGCTCACAGGTAAGCTGGGAATTTTCGTTATCGGATTCGTCGTCGGCATTCTTGCCCTACTAGGTTCCTCGTTCCTCAACCCAACCCCCGCGCCAGACATCACAGTAATGCCATGTAGCGCATGGACGAACACTCAGAATCCTGTTA